>PPYF01421785.1_pt1 | contig 16142 bp, 23 predicted proteins | sample 1559871 | NCBI WGS metagenome assembly PPYF01 (sample SAMN08240021, study PRJNA423297) | Human gut metagenome, whole genome shotgun sequencing project.
TTAAGTCTTGTCATGCTTCAGGCCACTCCCTGTTAACTGCAAGATCAAGAATATCGCTGTTCACAATGAAGTCAGGGAACTCGGCCCAGCCAGGCGGAAGGATTGGACGCTCCCATAATTCCAGCGTTGCACTATATCGCCAGTATTTACCGCCCTCTGGTGTCGGTCCCTCGTATATATCGACAAACCTACAGACATAATCTTGCGCACCTAAAGGGGTAAGGAGCGGCATGTTGAACCAGTCAGCCCCATCGGTAATGATGTCTCGGTACCAGGCTTCGAAAAGCTGTGCCTGACCATCAGTAAAGATCCATGAAACTGGCGTTTGAGTAGGAACCGAAGTATAAGCTCGCCTTTGTCGCCGCCTGCCGGTAACCATCGCTGTACTTTTTAGCGGAGAAGTCGCTTTAAGACCAAAGTTCTCCTTCAATGGGCAAGGGAGATAATCCTTCGGGTAATTGAGATTAGTTGAAATTGCCATCAGCTAATTTTCCTCCCAGAGGTCGTTTTCCCCATCAGAGCCTTATGCAAATCACCCTGACCGCTTGCGACTGAGTTAACCGCCTTCCGGTATCCCCTTTCTGCCCCCTCATCTGCAGCTTTACGGACCAGCGCCAAAGTTGCATCGGAAGGGTTACCATTTATGGGGATATTGATTGTGGGCGAATAAATCGCGCCGCCGCCTGTTGACTGGTTTGCAACTCGATCCAGAGTGGCATCCAGTTTTGCGCTGGTTTTAGCTGTCGTAACGCGCTCACCTTTCTGCAGGAGCCAGGTTCCTGTTTCGGGCACAGAGTCGATACCGTCGTGAGCCTGGCCCTGAAGGGCTGTACCAACACCTATCGCCAGTACTCCAGCAGCCGCAGTTGCGGCTATTGCTGCCGGTCCTGCTATTTCGGGTCCAACAAACGGCACGCCGATCATTGCTGTAAAGGCCTGCAAACCCGCCATTGCAACTTGGGCAGCAGCGTAAGAAAGAAGTGTGCTACCAACAGATTGCAGAAATGTCGAAGCAAAATCTTTAACATTTAACTTTCCGGTTTCTGCCCAGTCAATAATCATATCCGTTAAGCTGCTAAATGCCTGTGCACCAACCTGCTGCATGTTGGTGTATAAATCCATTGATGCTTCTATTTGCGTTGCTAGTCCTGATATAAAACCAGCAGCACCATCATTTTGTAACTCATCCTGCTTCTTGTAATATTCCTCCTGTATTTTAAGCCTCTCATCAAGAGAGTTCTGTAATGCTTCTTTCTTTTTATTGTAAAGACCTTGGTCTATATCTCCAGATTGGAGTTGGTTTAAAAGTTCATCCTGTTGATAAGCAAAATCCTGCTGTATATCATTATTATCCTGCATGCGTGATCGCTCACGACTACCAAAATAACGGCCAACAATTTCATTATCAAATCCTTGCTGCGCTAACTTATTCTGTCTTTCTAAGCCGGAAACATATTCAGCTACTTTCGCATTTTCCTGATTAAGCCGTAACTCTTCCTTCTTGGAATCAAGGATTTTAGCCGCAGTTCGGAGTTGTTCCTTCTGCCCTTCTGATAATTTTTTCAGGTTTCCGCTGGTTATATCAAAATTAATCTTCTCCAGTTCGGTTACTTCTGCAGTTTTTTTACCTGTTGTTTCAATTAGGGCGGCCTGCTTTTGTAAATCAAGCAGTCTATTTTTGAAAGCATTGTCAGTAAGATTGCTTTTTGGTTTTGTTTTTGGCTGGTTCTGGTTAGACTCCCCTTTGCCCAACGAAAAATCATTATCTTTAGAAGTGTCAATGCCAAGATCAGAAAGTAGAGATGTGAGCCCTTTCGCTCCTCTATCTACCTGCTCCGGAGTCATGCTTGACTTTATCGCGCGAAGAAATTGAAGACGTTTAGTTAAAAAGTCTAATTCGTCTTTTTGTTCCTTACTTTGATTCCCTCGTTTGTTAAGGAATTCAATGCGCTGTGCAATATCACTTTCATCAGCAGCGTTATAATTACCAGATACAGCACCGATACGAGAGCGGGTATAAGTTGCAATGGCCCCCAGGCCACCAGCAATACGCCCCACAACCCCGGCAAGGCTTATGGCTTCACCAACCAGGTCTGATAGCCCCTGAAGAACAGCAGGATCGGTGAAGACGTCACGAATATCATCAAGCCCATCCTGCAATGGTGTAAGGTCAACCTTAGCCAGCCCCGAAGCAATTTCCATTTTAAGGCCGCGGGCGCTAGTCTCTATGTCCTGAAAGAACTGATTAACCTTAACAAGGTTATCAATATCTTCTTGCGGTGGAGCGACACCAAAATCTTTTGATAGCTGGATAAACTGTTTCAGCTTTTCGTTGTTGTTATCGAACAACGGCAGCATTTTTGACAGATCATTACCCAGACTTTCGAGAATATTTGTTTTCCCGGCCTGAGTGGGGATTTTCTGTAATGCTTCACTGATTGCCATCAGCTGCTTATCTGGGGATTGTTGAGCCAGCTTCTGAGCTGAAAGACCCAAAGTATCCAGCGCCTGAGCAGCCTCACCTGATTTATTCAGGACCGCATCGCCGACCTTATCATTAATGTCTTTGAAAATATCGGCTATGTTGTCACCGGTTAAACCGGCTTGTTCAGCAGCGTATTGCCAGGATAACAAATCCTGGGTGGACATTTTAAGAGATTTTGCCCAGCGATCAGCTTCTGTAACCTGCTGTGCAGTATTTTTAACAATGGCTAACCCAGCAGCACCAATGCCAACAGCTGCTGTAGCCGCCGCAGCCCCCACAGCAATGATTGACGAACTTACCTCTTTAGCGTCTTTTTTTACCTGGTCGCGCCACTTCTGAGAAGATCTTTCGGCTTTATCCATGCCCTGAACAAATCCACCTACTTTAGCGATCAGATCGATTGTTAACGTACCGAGGGACTTGCCAGCCATTCAATTTTCTCCAGGCAACAAAAAACCCCGCCGAAGCGAGGTTTTGGTTTGTTTATATATTGGTTAAAATTATTTAACTTTTCCCGTATAGCCCGCATTCACTTGAGCATCAGCGGAATCTATTTTCCCATGAGAGTAAAAAATAGTATGTGCTTCAGCACCTGTATATCCACCATAAGAGTTTTTAGCATTAATGGTTATTGGAATAAGCCATCCATATCGCATAGCCCCTCCTGATTCAGCTAAAATGCCATCCTTAAACCATGCTTTCTCTGGTGTACCAAAAGTATAATGAGCAGAATATGGGTCTTTTAACATCCTTCCCCACCAATCCTTTATCTGCTGCTGATAGTTATCCGGTAACACTCCATAATCAGCCGAATGCAACTGAACTTGGCTAGGTGGATTTGCTGCGCACGCAGTTAACAATAATGCAAATAACATAATCGCTATTTTCTTCATATCCCTATCCCAGTGGTTATTGTCGTACTGATGATAGTGATCACTGCAGCGATTTAAAAGTCATCAATGCCAACTTTTCATAGCTTCTTCCAGAGATAATGGCGCTTCGTTGATGTGCGGTGCAAAGTCACTTACCTTGAATGGCGGCGTGTTCTTTGCCTTATTGATGTTAGCCAGGACAGACGCCACCAGCGAAGCCCCCCACTCGGTACGCATCATGATATTGAGCGGTCCGTACTTCTCACGGTACTTGAGCCAAACCAGAAATTCCCTGCGACTCATCCGCTCCTGAGCCTCTGCGATGGTGCGGCCGCCGATGCCGTTCATCACCAGTTCGCACCAGAATTCATCCTCGCCGGTTAGCTCGTAGTCTTTCCCAGTTCGTTTACATCATGAATTGCAGCCAGGAGGGCCATAACAATCGGACCGTCCAGCGCCCCACGATCCGGGGTAGCAGTCCCAAGAATGTCAGCCGCGGTAAACACTGGGGCGCCGTCCTGATCGCAAATATGCGCCGCAATGCGCTCAGCAATCGGGTCCGATTTCCCGTTATACGCCAGCAGTTCAGCTTTAGTGGTGTGGTAGCCCATCGGGCGCACATAGACGGTTGCGATATGCTCTTTCCCGTCACGGCCTTTCCACTTAATTTCTTTTTCCACGGGACGCCCGGTAAAAGCACCGGTTTCTTTTAACGTATCGAGAGTAAGTTGCATTTCAGCTCCTGAATAGAAAAGCCCGGATAACCGGGCATATTAATTACGCTGCAGCCTTCGGCACCCATACGGAAGAGCCAGACCGCTGGATCGTGGCGGAGGTCGTCACAACAGCGTTACCCTGAAAATCAAACGGGAAGTCGGAAACGTAACCCTGGAAAATGAACCAGGTGCGATCCGATGGCAGCACCAGACCATCAACAGCATCCTCAGCGCCAGAAGCGGCGACTGTCGGGACACTGGTTCCATCTGACCAGCCAACCGCAAAAGTTAACGGCGTCTGGTCATTCGCTTCAGCGAGGCCATGCAACATAATGTGGCTGGCGTTCGTCGGATCAGCGTTAAGCCCGACGGTTGCGGCCGCAGGCGTTTTAAGCCCCTTTTTGTAGGTTCTGGAATCCCGCTCACTCAGACAGGTATCTTCAATCTGATCGGCAGGGTTGCCGCCGGGGTTGAAACTGGTGATGCATTCAACCTCGCTGACCACGCCAGACTTGAGCACAAAAAATTGCGTGCCTTGCGTTAATACAGACATGTTTTGTCTCCATAAAAGAAAAACCCGCACAAGGCGGGTCAGTTTGGGGTTGTTGGTTATCTGGGCGTTATCCAGTCAACATCGAAGGAATAGCGGTATCGCATTGTTTCAGGGTCGCGGCTTTGTTCACCCCATCGGGTGATATAGGCCTTGCCCTCAATTGCGTCACGCAAAGCGCGGGCAACGGCGATCACATCGATGTCAGTATCACCATAGACATCAACCTGCAGAGAATAGTGATCTGCATCTGGCCGCTGGTTTAGATAATTTTCAGGGAAGCCATCTACGTTTTGCCAGACTGCGTAGGGATAAACGATATTGTCGTCCTGCATACCGAACGGATAAAGCCGCACGGGAGTAGAACCTAACAAATCCCTGACTGCCTGGCTGGCTGCGCAAACTGCAAATATTGGAGCAATCATACCGGCGTTCCTTTTTTAGCTGCTCGACGCACAGCGCGATCGATAGACTTTTCCAGCTCCAAAGCAAAAACGTTAATCACGTCGGCATCGACCCCATTCAGTGCAGGCCTAATTATTGGCCTCGCTGCAGCATGTTCTGTGCCGAACTCCAGGAATCGCCAGTACCAGGTATCCCCGCCGGGATTACCTTTATCTCCGGCAGTGTTATAACTTTTACCCGCCCTGCCTTTTCGGACGTTGGCCTTTGTATTGGCGTATTGCCTGGCGCCGCCCATCACCCCGACACGAAACGTTGGATCGCCGGTTCTGCGAAACGCCTTGCTGCTGAAGCTGACCACAATGTTTTTGTAGATAGCCTCTTTGGTGAGAGGATCATCAATCCGCGCGGCATTATTGCGCGCTCTGTCCCTGATGATGTTTGCCGCTTTACGCAGCGCTGCACGACCGGATTTATCGCGAGTGACCTGTGAGACGGCATCCAGTTTCCCCAGGACGGAATCAAGGCCGGTCAGGTTTACTTCTACGCCATCAGCCATCGTTAGCCCCCTCTGAACATGGCAGTGTCAGGTATTCCCTGCCGCTCCGGGGGTCAGGTAAAACGCCCTCAATGTTGTAGATGCGGCCACGAAACAGGATCCGATGTTTGCGCGTGACGCCCTCACGGTAACGAATCGTTATCCGGGTGGTAACTTCGCCCTGAGAGGCCTGGGCGGCAATAAACTCACGTGCGGATAAAGGTGCGACTTCGGCCCAAAGGGTTGCAACATCGCGCCAGGTATTAATCACGGCTCCCGTTGTCGGGTTCTGTTCTTTGACCGGTTCCTGCAGGGTGATCCTGTGACGCAATTTTCCGGCCTGCATATCACCCCCTGGGTTTCCCGCTCAGATAGGTTTGCTGCTCTGGCGCCTCTTCGAGATCGCCGGCAAGCGACTGGATAATCACATCGGACAGGGCGACGTTAGACTCAGCCAGGCGGTTTATCGCTTCCGTCTGCTCTCGCTGTGCTGCTGTTTGTTCTCTCAGCGCTGCTATCAGCGCGTTTACCAGTTGCTCGTTCATAGGCTATTTTCGTCCACTTTTTTAACCACTCACTCCGTTTAACACATCCTGAGCAGCCCATTAGTTCCACCTCCGGTGCCTAATCAGCAGCGCCTCAACGCCCAGCGGAACTTCCGATAGGTTCTGCGCTGCCGCTTCGCGGTTCGCATACCAGTGTCCAATCAGCAAAAGCATTGCCGCCCAGATGCCGGAAGTAAAAATAACCTCACGGGGCTGAGTTTCCCCTTCCACTGGCGACGTTAATGTTTTGACCAGTGCACCGTCGCAGAACCGCTCAACATAATCGACGGAGGCCGACGCATAGGCAGAAATAAGCGTATCTTCGTCGTCACCATCAACCTTCAGATGCGCCTTTATCTGCGCCAGCTGTTCCTCGCTTATTTCCACCTTTACCCCCTGGTTTGGCTTTAGCAGGCTCCGCAGAACCAGAGTCTGTTGCCTTTTCCGGCTCAACCGCCTCGGCCAGATGCAGTTTCACCAGTACTTCGCCGATTTCTTTATGCACCTCGCGGATTTCCCCCTGAGATACCGTACCCAGGTGGTAATGCGAGAACATACGGAGAGCTTTAATTTTCATCGCGTTTACGCGGCCATTGCTGGCCGCGCCCTTTTGTTATGCACCAGTGCTGACAGCAATATCACCCGTCACAATCGCTGCCGGGCGATAGTGGGCCAGCGCCAGGCGCTCTTCGCAAAGGATGGTCAGCATGTTTTTAACGAAGTTATCGCGGTCCTGGTTGCTGATCTCGATGGTGGCATCCATGCGATCCCAAACCTGCGAGGCCAGGCCAAACGCGCCAACGGTGAATTTGCCTGCAGTCTGCGCCGTGGTCGACACCACCGGAAGCCCCCAAAGCACTTTCGAGGCAAACGCCTGCGGGCCACCTAGGATGTAATTGCCGTTAGCGTCCTTCAGCAGAGCAATACGGTGCCAGTCCGCCGGGTTCAGAATGATGCCGTCGGCTTCAAACTCACTCAGCGATACCTGATAGATGGCGTGTGCCAGAACATCAGCGCCAGTATCTCCAGTTGCGTTGAGTGTGGTTTCGTAGTCGTTAGCTACTACGTTGAGCCCCTGCAGGTTATCGCCGGTACCGTCCCCGTTCAGCATCTGGTTCTCTTCCACCAGCGCCAGTCCGTACATCATGCGGGAATTGATGTAAGACTCGAGCGCCGGGGCATCATCCATGATCTGGCGCGATGCCTGGATCCAGTGGGCAATAGTTTTCACGTTCGCCGTTTCTTTGGTGAAGGTGATATTACTTTCCGGCTTGAGGGTACCTTCTGCCACTGGTGCTGCAGCGTTGGTAAACACGTTTTCGCGCACGTATTCAAGCGCGTTACTGGTGATACGCCCCTGTGCCAGCAAGTCACGCACGGTCAGACGGCGAAGACCCGGCATAAGAATACCCGGCAGCTGCTGCGGCTGGACCAGGGCGCCTGCCGACGCTGCGCCGGAACCAATCGCTTTATCAAAACTGGTGACTTTCGCTTTGGTACGCGAGCCGTCCCAGCCCTTCATCAGGTCTTCAGATACGCGCTGAGCAAATGACTTCTGCGCAGTCTGATCAGGAGAGTTCCCGGCCAGTTTCTGCTCAAGATCGAACAGGCGGGCACCGGTGGCTTTCAGTTCTTCCTGTGCTTTCGTCAGATCGGTCTGCATCTGCTTGTTGATTTCACCGGTCTGGTTGATGGATTTACGCTGTTCTTCGATAAGCTCCCTTACTTCTTTTTGGGAGTTTTCGATAGCTTTTTCCAGTACAGATAATTCAGACATGTGTTACTCCGTTAAGGTGTCCGCAGGTTAGCGGCAAATGAGTTAATACGCTGTGCCAGCGCGTCAATGTCGTCGCTACCGAACTCGCTTCGGCCTGCAGACTTAACACGGGCGATAAATGCCTGTGCTTCAGAACGCGAAAGCCCGACTGAATCCCTCAGCCAGGCCTCCGCATCGCGAATAGATTTGATGCTGTCGATGCTCTTCATGGCCGTTACGCCAGCGAGCTCGTTGGCCGGAAAAGTACAGACGCTTATTTCCCGCAGGTAAGAGATGTTTTTGAAGATGAGCCCTGACGTGCCAACGGTGTAATCATCAGGCCCAACGGAAAACCCCACTGACATCCCTTCAACCGTGCCATGCTGCATGGCAGCTTTCAGGTCTTCGGCCAGGCTAAGCCCTGGAGTAAGTTGACCACGGACAAATAGCCCCTTGTCATCTTCATGCATGGCATCCCATTTCCCGACCGGGATAGCGCGTGTCTGGTGGTTAAAGAACATGGCCACCTTGCGGCTCTGATTAGCAATCACACCAGCGAACGCACCAGGCAAAATAATGTCGCCATCGGCGTCGGTGTTATTAAAAACCGAGGCATACCCTTCAAATGTTCCCTTACTGCCGTCGCCGATGAACTTGATTTCTGTCTGGTCGAAAGCCAGCGTCTTCTGAATGTCAGGCATCATAGCCCCCATAAAAATTAAGCCCCGGCATTGCGGGGCTCTTTGTTTGTTCCGAGATCGGTAATGGGCACGTTCTGCGACTGCCGTGTCGCCACATCACCTCCGGGCAGCGGCGGCAGGTTATCCAGCCTTCGAACCTCGTTAACGGTCCGAATCCCGGTGTTGACCATGATTTGCATAAATGATGCCCGGCTTGTTGAATCACCGCGCAACAGCCCGTCGAGGTTATGCTCGGCGTGAATGACGCCCTGTTCTGACTCTTTGACCAGCCAGCGCTCAATGCTGTACTCCCACCGATCAAGGTAGGGTTTGAGGGTATACTGGAGAAAGCCCAGGTTTTGCTGTTCAATCCCCGATCCCCAGGAGGTGGTTTTGTCCACGTCGCCGACCAGATGTGGAGGCACGCCGTAAAATCGCGCCAGTTCGGCGACCTGAAATTTACGCGCAGCCAGAATTTCTGAATCCTGAGGCGAAACGCCGATAGGTTGCGTGGTGAAGCCGCTCTCAAGGATCCAAAGCCGCTTTTTGACCGGGCCACCAGCAATCTCCTTAAAGTTTTCCTCCAGTTGCCCGCGCTGCTCTTTCGTCAGCACCTTGCCGTCAGTCATCAGGATCTGCGGAGACTTCGCACCGTTGGCGAAAAATTCACGCTGGTTATCTTCCATCGCTATGGCCACACCAGCAGACTTCGCACTGAATGCCAGCGGCGAAAGACCAGTCAGACCATTGAAGCCAAATCCTTTGAGATGAAAAATTTCTTTCTGTGAAAAGTCGGCGTATTCAGTGTCCCGTCGGTAGCGGTAGATAATATTTTTACCGTTATCGCTGAGCCGCACTTCCATATTGGCGCTCATCAGTGGAACCATGCTAATCACGTCACCAACACCGTTTCGCTCAACATGTGCATAGGCGTTACCGTAGGCACATAGCTGCATAGTCATTGCTTCGCGAAACTCAAGAGCGGTCATGAAGTTGTTGGGACGGAATCTCAGCAGTTTCGCAAGGGGGTGACTGTTGTCCACTTTCGTGCGCTGATCATTTTTGGTCTGATAAACATCGAGTGGTAAAGATGCTGTTACGGTGGAGATTAACCTGATGCAGGCCCATACCGTACTGATTTGCATATTACGCTCATCAGTCACAACAGAATCACCAACCACACCGTGCGCTGACGTACCCGCCATTTGCGAGCCCTTATCGGGTGTCACCAGGCGACCGCCGGTCAGGATAGAGGCCATGCGCGCCCAGAATGGCGATCGCGTCCGCAGGTCAATGCTGTAATCGGTATCTGCCATTTTTACACGCTCAAAAAGTTGTAAATGAAATCATTAACGTCACCCTGCTCCTCTACCTCGTCACTGGTCTGCGCGCCAATAGACATCGCCAGCGCGACCATGCCGTCGATACGTCCGCTCGACTTACCTTTTACAAACTTTCGGTTACCGGCAGGGTCAGTGATTACCGTGGCGTTTTTGGCGCACATTTCGAGGATCGGATGATTGCCGTGCTTCAACTGCGCACCGAGCAGTTTGGCTTCCAGCTCCCTGAGCGCAGGCGACATGGAAACAAACCCCTGACCGAACTCTACGAATCGTTCGAGCTCCACATCTGTGAAACCAGCATCGATGAGATGCGGGCGAAGGAATCGCATGTTATAGCGGTCAAACGCCAGCGCCCTGACGTTACAGAGATCAAAAACGCGCCGCAGCTCCCTGGCGATAAATCCATACTCGATAGCCTTACCTGGTGTCGTGTTTAGCCAGCCCTGCTTCGCCCATATGTCATAAGGCACACGATCGTTACGCGCCTTATCTGCCAGCCCTTCCTCTGGTAGCCAGAACTTACAGTGCACATCGCCCTGCGTGGTGTTCAGCACCAGTGCGGTCAGGTCTGACACGCTGGAAAGATCGAGACCGCCCCAGACGGTAGCCCCCGCCAGTTCGCCGGGTTCCTCCTTGTTCATATGCCAGACACTCTGGCTAACGAAGGGGCTTTTCGCTTCAACCCTGCGGTTTAACACAAGGTTCTCAAACTCTGCCTGGCGAGACGGCAGGCGTTTCGCACTGGCGGCCATATCCAGCACTTCTTTCTGGTTCATGAACACATCGAAGGCCGGGTTTGCCAGCCTGATGGCCTCAACAGAGAAAGGATCGATATCTTCCGGCGCGGTCTGAAGCCGGACCACCGTCCGGGGATCGGCTCCGGTCAGTCCATCATCAATCAGCAGGCTAAGCAGGTCGCTCGCATCGGGCGCCTGGGTGCTGATGATTATCGAAATAGGGTTATCCTGTGCAGCGGTGGCGGTTTCCAGCGCTTCATAAAGCGGGTCTCGTGGCCCACGAACCTGGCCCAGTTCGTCGTGTGCGACAAATCGCGGCGAGAAACCGTAGGCCGTGGTAGCTTCGGCACTCAGTGCGCGGTAATAAGAACCCAGCTCAGGGCAGTGGATTTCTTTTGCTGAATCCTTGATCGCAACGTATTGCATTAGTACCGGGTTCATCCGGCACATCTTCGAGGCCAGGTTAAACAGAATGGCCGCCTGGTCGCGTGAGCGTGCCGCAGAATACAGCTGCGAGTTCGGTGCAGCCTCGGGCCCTACCAGGTAGAGCAGCATCAGCATGGCGGTTTCCACCGTTTTGGCGTTTTTTCGCCCGCGACTGATGATCGCGCGACGTGTACCATGCTTGTTGTCGAAAATGGCTCTGAAGTCATCCTTCATGAACTCAGCCATTTTCAGCGGCTGGCCGACAAACTTACCTTCGGGAATATAAATATTTCTTTCGCACCAGAGGATATTCCTCTCGGCTCTTGTCAGAGTTTTTTTAGCCATCGAAGAGCCTTATTCAATTTCCCAGGGTTTTTTCTCCCGCGGCAGATTTTTGTTGGCGCGTCCTACTGTTTTAGGATCAGCAGTCGCCTGCCGGGTGATACGCAGTCGCGTTGCCAGTGAAGACGCAGAACGCACTTCACGCTCGCGCATCGTGAGCAATTTATCGTAGCGCTTCAGCCCATCATCCCGAGCCAGCCACTCCAGCTCAAACTCCTCGATCTGAGTGGTTAACAGTCTCGCCTGCACCACATGCCGACAGTACATTTCCATCATGTCGCGATGTGTTTCAGTAAATGAGCTGGCCGGGTTATCGTTAACCAGTCTGATCCAGACGTTTATCTCTGGATCGCTAAGGTGTAACGAGGGCTGCAGCCTGCTTTCAGCCAGAGCCGGAAGCGACACAGCCGTCGTCGCGGCAAGAGATTTTCTGCCTCGCTGTGCCATCGCTTTTTTCCTTTTTTTCTGGACGTTTTTGAAAAGAAAACTGGGGGCGCGGTCTTTGAAGTTTATCTGCCAGAGTTTTCACCCTCCCCCCTGCCAGTGCGGTCATCAAATGATAATCCGTCTCATTTTCATGAAAATGCACCAAAACCGAGCGATTTTCAGCCTGTTAATGATAATGATTATCACTTCTCAATGATTCGCAGGTTTTCGCGGGAGAGGGTGGCGGGCACCAGCCGTTCGCCGACTCCGAGCGGGAAGGTCAGGCTGACGGTTGGCAGCGTCTCGCCGGCTTCATGGTTGAAGGTGATCGCGGTGACGGTTTTAAAGCTCACACTATCAATGCTCAGTTCTACCAGCTTGCCATCGCGGTATTCAATCTTCAGGTCTTGCATTGCGTCCTCCTGTTACCAGATAACCCGGCCATCGATGTCGAACTCGGTTACCGTGCCTCCCTTCTCCATGCGTTGCTTCACTGAGTCGTGGCAGCGCTTGCAAAGCGACTGGAGGTTATCGGGGTCATGGAAGAGGGTCTCATCGCCCTTGTGCGGGGTGATGTGGTCGACGACAGATGCGGATATCACCTGGTTTCGTTTGAGATGAAACTCACAGAGTGGCTGCTTCTGAAGCTGGTGATAACGGAGCCGGTACCAGCGTTTGGTGTTATAGAGGCGGTGCCAGGGTGAAGTGGATGCCATATTCACTCCGATTAAAAAGCCACCAGCAACAGCCAGTGGCTCACGACTGAATAAGTCACTTTGAAGCGCATACGATGCGCGTGAAGAAAGCCCCGCTTGAGCCAGGCTGCGTTTTAACCCCTACAGGGCATATTTAGGTTTTATCCGCTATAGAAATTACGATGGGTCTGCCCATGGTGATGGCAATAAAAAAGCCACTGGCAGATGCGAGTGGCTTTTTAACTTTGACTAAATCTCCGCTAGATCAATTTTGAGGAAGTGAATTAACTGCATTTACGATTGGTTCTAACGAGAAACCAGTCCCAATGCCAGGATTGGCATTAAGATTCATCATTTGATTAACCATTTGCAGTGAGCGACTGAACATATCTGCCATTTGTGCGAAGTTAACCCCCATGACTTCCACTGACATTTGCTGCGCTGCCTGCGCTAAATAGCCGCGAAGCTGGGCAACTTCATTAGAGAGTTGCTGCGCATCAGGCGGCAAAACATATCGACGCTGAGTAACAATGCCTATAGCCTTTCCTGTTTCCCGGTCAATAATGGGCCCGCCTGAGTTTCCACCATTAACCATTCCATCGAGAGCAAAACGCCCACTATCCAGAGGTGCGGAAATGATTCCTTCATTCGTAAGCAATTGAGGAATCCCGTGCGGATACCCGGCAAAGATTAACTTTTTTCCTCGTGTTGGATTAAATCCCGCGGATGGTTGAAGTACTGTTCTCCCCGCAGGAAGCGGGGATTGCAACCGCATAATCGCAAAGTCATTGTCACCATCGATGAGCAATATTTGAGCGCCAATATGCTCATTTGCTTCGGTTTGAAGGGTGACAGGTCCAATTTGACGTATTGCCTGTAAGTCACAACATGTGGCGACAACATGCAAATTAGTTACGACCAAATCTTCTCGCATGAAGCTGAACCCACTACCACGAGAATCACCTGCAATGACCTGAAACGTTGCGTTGGCTAAAGTTTGATGCATCGATTTTCTCCGATACCGGTGAGTGAAAATTCATAATGAATTCATCCACCAGCTTAATTGATGAGATACATCAATTCACACGCAAAATATTCAACACATCAATCAGCTCGTCTTATTTTTGAACTGTGCGCAATTTGAGCACCAATGCACATGAGTCATCGGTGGTTTCGCTTTTGATGACCACCAGCTCAAGAACCTCACCCTCTTTCGGGATTGCATTACCCACGAACAGGTTTTTTACCTCGTTGATTGAGTTGGTAACCGAGATAAACCCATGGTCTTCTTTTTTCATATGAAAGCACCTCGCTTTATTGTTTCTGTTTCACTCAGGCCGCGTTTTTAAGGCCCCGTATTCACTCGGTTGGCAGTTCTCCTGCCACGATTTGTTATGCGATAGGATGTCTTTCTTCGTCTGCTTATCCAGCACATCGATATCGTGGTCAGTCAGGTAGATGATCCGCACCCAGCTGCAGGCCGTATCAACGACTACCGGGGCGGGTAAACTTTTCGCGCAGCTCCCGATCAACATCGTCATCAGGCATATGGCTAACATTCTGCTGTACATCACTGGCCCCTTTCGTGACTTCAGCACGGCGTTCTGCCGCGGCGACAGTAGCAGCGGCGTTCTCTTCGCTGCGCTGCTGCTCGGCCTTTGATTCAGCTTTACTGGTCCCGCGAGCGTGGCCAATACCGAACGCGCCAGCGATAACCGCCAGCAAAGCAGTTGCCAAACCAATAATCATTTCAATGCCCATAGTGACCTCATACCAGTACAGATTTAGCCAGGTTAAACAGCGCTCGGCGTTTATCCAGACCGTTTCGACCACCGTTAATAAGCAGCGTTACACGCTCCACGTCGCCGGAATGAAGCAGGCAACCGTGGGAAACATAAAACCATGCGGCTGAACGCGCTGCGTAATCATCTCGCTCCAGCAGCTCAGGCTGGGTGACAAGTTCAAGCTTCAGCGCCAGTCCGCAGCTGCGATAGTTGCTCAGGCCCGTGACTTGTTTCAGACCGCGACCGCGATATTTCCAGCCATCACCGGCAACCTGATTACCGAGATTCTTTTTTCCCCACTCGCCCCCATACACCAGATTCGCGATTGCTCGCTGATTAGCTGGCTGCGTTGCCGTTCTGCCGAGTGCGGCGGCCTGCTGGGCGGTGATACGGTGTTTACCGAACGTAGGCACAAGGCTATCTGCTGCATAGTTCAGATTTTCCACCAGCCGGGTAAAGCCTCCGGACTCATGTCCCATCTGGGCAATGAACATTGCCTGATCGAGTGGAGCAGTGATGCCAAACTCTTTCATCGCGGCTGCAATATGCGGAAACCAGCGCACAGCTAACCCGGCGCTGATGCCAGCCGCCTTTTGAAATTGTGATTGATTCATTAGTGCCTCAGTGCATCAACCAGACGCGCTATATTCCCCCTGAACCAGAGAACTGCGCCGCAGATAAGAATGTTTGCCAGTACCACCAGCCAGTGGGATGACTCGTACAAGCCAAACAGGAAACGGAAAGGGATGCTGGCATAAACCAGCACAGTGAAGTAAGCCATCAGCGATATCATGGGGCGGTGTCTTGACCCGTCGCGCCGATAGAACATCAACGCCCCAACAATTACAGCGCATATCACCGCATTGACGATTGCGCTCGGATCACTTGTTACCATTGCTTGTCCCTCCTCCACGTAAGCGAGAGAGAATCCCAAACAGGCTACCCAGATCCTGACTGTTAACGAACGTCAGCAATTTAATGGCTATGGCTGCAACGATTACAGCACCGAGTGCATCAAGCGGCCTGTCACTGTACCCCGTCCACTTTGAGAAGTAAGACCCCAGCAGAGGAGCACCAATCACACCGAAGATGAATGAAGTTATGAAGTAGCCCACCAGCTTTAGGCGGCTGATATTTACTGCCGTAGCGACATAGAACACTGCCCCAGCGAACGCACCAAATACCACGCCATAATCAATGCCAGTTGCAAGGCCGAACATACTGGCCCCCATCAGCCCGCCAGCAGCTACCGTTGTGCCAGAAACAGGATCGGACATTTAGCCCCCTCTTATTGCTGTGAGTCCTCTCAGAATTGAGGGGAAAAGGAAAAGGCCGCGCATAAGCGCAGCCTCAAATGATTTGTACCTCAGCTTTCCGAGGCGCCTTATTCATGGCGAAAAAAAGCCCGCTCAGAGGAACGGGCAGAAATGTAGGCAATACTGATTCTGTACCGGATCGAGACGCACCTAATAGTCCGAGCTACCGATTTACCAGGAGAGCGCTCATTTTTCCGTTACTACCTTTTAAACATAGCTGGAGAAGCCGAAACGACAACCCCACTACCAAATAGCTTAGTGGCATTGCGTGGTGCCGGGTGCCTCCCGGTGAGCATGCCCCAGTCGGCATGGCCCGCGCTGCATTTACAGGTTCTGTAACTGACTGGTCGCCCCTCCGCATAGGGGGATTCACCACACCAGAAATTTAACATTCAGTCTTTCAGGTTTCAATACTCTGCTTGTCTGAGGTATCGGCTCACCATAACCGCCCAGCCTGATGTTATCAGCGTGTAGCGGCTTGTTTTTCTCTTTGATAAAATTGATTCGCAAATGATTAAAACATCAACTG
>PPYF01370671.1_pt1 | contig 16134 bp, 14 predicted proteins | sample 1559871 | NCBI WGS metagenome assembly PPYF01 (sample SAMN08240021, study PRJNA423297) | Human gut metagenome, whole genome shotgun sequencing project.
CTGCTGATGTCGTCGTAATGGATGCCCGCGCTCACGCAGACAACGCACTTTAAAGCGTCGGCCATACGCCGGGCCATGCGTCGGGCCAGTTGATCCTCCCTATGGCCGGGCAGAACAAATAAAGCTGTTTCAGAGGCCTTGTCCGGCACGGCCAGAGCAACTGCTCCCAAGTGCGCCGCGCCGCCGCTCAGAATTATCTGGAGATCGCGTCCCAGATGCTGGACGCGCAATTCCAGTTTCAGCCGTCCCCGCCGCAGACAAAAACGCATATCCGCTCCTTCAGGCGATCTTTTGGCAGGATGGGGCAGAATGGTTGTTATGGCAAGCCGGAGAAATTGTTCAGTCAGGGCAGACGCATCTAATTCCAGCCCTTGCAGGCCCCTTATCTGCCGTGATGATCCGTCAAAACCAGCCTTTTGTGCGCTGGCTGCGTCACTTGGCGCTTTTTGCTGCTCATGTACTTGAGTACAGCTCTGCTCTCGATGCCCGTAAGGCTCGCCCGGCTCGCCAACGGGCACGGCCCTTTGGGCCGCCTTCCGGTCGGTTTCCGCGCAAAAAGTGCCATTTTTCTTGCCAGCGCGCAAAAATCTTATTTTTTAGGATTCTCCCGGCACCAGCCATCCGCCTGCGCTTCGCTCCGGCGGAGCAAGGATGGCTTCGCTTTTTTTGTTCGTTCCCCGATCTACCGGGGAATAAAGACTTTTTAGATGCGTCTGCCCTGATTGTTCAGTTGATACGCCGGAACTATGCCCGGTGATCTGCCACAGATGAAATATCCTTCAAAAGAGGACCCACAGGGCGAGCGGCAGGGCATTGGAGGAACGGCCCGATTCCTTTACTGTTTTTCACGGGTCCTCTCACGATTGAACCGCCTCAGGCGGGACCAGGCGGGCACACTCCCGGCAGCGCCGCCGCAACTCCAGCGCATTGGCATTTATGTCGATGTGCGCCGTGGAGCAGTCATAATCCCGGAGCGCCTCGGTACATTCTTCTTCCGTCAGCGGCGAGTTGTGCGCATAGCCTCGTCGCTCCATTTCCCGGACCAGTTCGCCATGCCGTTTGTACATCCGGCACGGGTCGACCAAGCCGCCAGACAGAAAGCCGGTGATGGATTTCCCTTTTTTCAGGGTGCCGAGAAGCATGTGCAGTTCCACATGTTCTCCCAAAAGGTGCTTCCGGCACATGTGTGACGGCGGCACCAGCCACATCCGCATCGTCGGTCTCCTTGTTCACGTTATTGAGCCGTTATGGGCTGTTATATTGTTTGTAAGCATTTAAGGCCGCTTGCCAAGTCATTCGTATTGACCGGCTGAAAGGGCTGAAGTTTTCCCTGTCTGGACAAGGCGCAGCGGGCAACGTATATATAAAAGAACGATAATCTTCGGTTTCATATGGGAAAAATACTGCGGTTTTTCCTTGTAGTTCCCAAGGCCGAGGCGGCTTGGCGGCCGTCTGTTTCAGGCTCACGTGTTCCAGCAGGAGCGGGCGGCGCGCATGCCCATATTTTTCCAGTCTGACAAGCCGTTGAAACGCGCGGCGGGGCTTTTGCCCTGGCCGTGGCCGTTGTGTGCTTTCTGCTGGCAGCGGGCGCTTACGGCTTTGCCGCGGATATCGCGCCTGGAGTTGTTCCGGGCGGCGACAGCGCTGTTTCGGAGCGTCCCAAGGTGCTGGATCAGGTGGACGAGTCCGCCTTCAGCGTCGTGCCGCCGTCGCTCCCCAAAGATGAATCTGCCTCCTTGCCCGACGGAATGCCGGACGTCGCGCCGTCAGAGACGCCGTCTCCCGATGCCGCTGCCCAGGTCGTTCAGAGCCCTCCAGATTCCACCTCCCCCGATAGTGACGGATATTCTCCCGCACAAGCCCGACGACCCGTTTCCGCCGATACGGTAGGGGCGCCGCCCGCTGTTCTGCCCGAAAAGGACGATCTGCCTTCCGCGGCAGCTGCGGAACCTCCGGCCGCGTCTTCCGCATCTGCCGCGTCGAAAATCAAACTGTTCGGCACGGTAGAATTCAAGCGGCCGCTTTCATCGCTGCCCGCCTGGCTGGACCTGCTCAAGCGCAATCAGGCTGATCCCATTTTTCTGCCGGAAAAACATTTCAACAAGAAGGTGACCTGGGCGCAGTTCAAGGAGAAAGCCAAGGGTAAAAATGCCATGGATCTTCTGCGCTACGTCAATTCTTTCTGGAACACCTGGCCGTATCGTGAGGACATAGACAATTGGGGCCAGGAAGATTATTGGGAGATCCCTGCGGAATTTCTGAAGAAATCCGGCGACTGCGAAGATTATTCGATCATCAAATATTTTACGCTTAAGGAATTGGGCATTCCGCCCGAAACAATGCGTATAGTGGTGGTGCGCGATACGATCCGCAATATGGCCCATGCCGTGCTGGTGGTGTATATGAACAACGACGCCTATGTGCTCGACAGCCTGAGCAACGCCGTTTTGTCCCATACGCGCTTCAGCCACTACAGCCCGCAATATTCGGTCAATGAATTCGGGCGCTGGGCGCATCTCAAAGGCCGCAAGCTGAAATAAGGTGAACTGATATGGAAATGCAGGAAATGAACGCGCAGGCCGTAGCCAGGCAGTACCGCATGAAAAAGACCGTCGTGGTGAGTGTGGGCCTGTTGCTTTTTGTGCTGGTGGCAGCCGTGGCCTTTGTGCTCTGCAATTTCCAGCTCAAGTACACCACCCAGGAGATTCTGAGCAAACAGCGCGACATCCAGCAGGCCTGGGTGGACAAATCTCTGGAATCCGTCCGCGCCTGGCGCAACAAACTTGTGGAGCAGGCGCGTTTCATCAGTTCGGCGGAAATGTTCCGCCTGTTCGCCGCGGATGTGCGCGGCCTGGGGTCTGATAGGCTGGCCCGGCTCTCCGCTTCCGATGTGGCCCGGAGCGAAGATGAGGCCCTGCGCTCCATGGCCGAGCAGCTCTCCTATATGCAGGATATCCTGCAGGATTTCGTGCGCCGCAGGGGCTGGACGGCCGCCCGCGTGGTGGCTCCGGACGGGACTTCACTGGTGGCCCCGGCACAGGCCGCATCTCTCAGCCCGGCGCAGATTGCGCTGGTGCGCCGCGCCGATACGGCCAGGGCCCTGGCTTTCGGCCCTGTGCGCAATCTGGGCGACGGTCTGGTCATGGACATGGTTGATCCGCTGTATGAGGTGCTGGGCGAGGGCGACCCCAAACCTGTGGCCTTTCTGCTGCTCACCGTGCCCGTGGAAAAAGCCATGATCGGTTTTCTGACCCAGAGCCCGGAGCAGCATGAGGATTTCCAGCCGCGCATTTGGGATCGGGGCCCCGAAGGCCTGGAGGTTGTGCTGTTGCGTGACGGCAAAGCCGTCCTTGTACCGGCCGCCTTTCAGCCGGGAAATGACCTGAATCTGCCCTTTATGCGTCGCAACGCCCTGGCAGGCGGTGGAGAAGTCTACTCTCTGGGCGCCAAACTCACGGACCTGGACTGGTGCTTGGTCGTGGAGGTGCCCGCCTCTCTGGTGGATTCCCAACTGGAAGGACAGGCCACCCAGATTTACGGCCTGGGCGTGCTGGGCAGTCTGGGTGTCGCCCTGTTGCTGGCTTTTGTCTGGGCCAGCATGGTCAGCCGGTCGCACCGGGCCACGGCCCGCCATTTCCAGCATCTGTATACGGTGATTCGCCAGCAGAAGCTGATGCTGGACAGCATCAATGCCTCGCTGCAGGCCGGGCTCTTGCTGGTGGACGGCCAGGGCCGTGTGCAGGTCTGCAATCCGGCATTTTGCCAGATCGCGGCCCGAAACGAAGAGGACATGGCTAACGCGGCCCTGGCAGACGTGCTGCCGCAAAAGGCCGCATCTGATTTACTCCAAGGTATGGAGCGCGTGAGCGGCAGCGGCCGGATGGACAGCATTGAAATTTCTCTGGACCGGCCTGACGGCGCGCGCCTCTACCGCGTGACGCTTTTTCCCTTTGAGGACAATCAGGAAGACGGGGCAAAGGTCAAGGGCGGCTGCGTGGGAATTTTCCAGGATATCACGGAATTCCGCCGTCGGGCCGAGGCCGCGCGCGAACGTCAGGCCAACAGCATTGCCGCCCTGGTACGGGCCATTGAAAGCGTGGACGTGAATCTGATCGGCCATTCGCAAAAAATGGAGCGGGTTTCGGGATTATTGTCCGCCAGCATGGGGCTGTCGGACAAGGACAGGGAAACCCTGCGCTTGGCCGCGCGGCTCTCTCAGGTGGGCAAGATCTTTGTGCCGCATCATCTTCTGACCAAGAAAGGCAAGCTCACACCCGAGGAACAGCAGGAAGTCCTGCGCGCACCGGAATATGCCTACAAAGCACTGCACGATCTGCAATTCGGCCTGCCGGTGCCCGAAGCCGTTTATCAGATGGGTGAACGCGTGGACGGCACGGGCCAGCCCCGGCACCTCAAGGGCGAGGAAATCGTGGCCAATGCCCGTATTCTGGCGGTGGTCAACGCTTTCTGCGCCATGGTCAGCGCGCGTTCCTACCGGGCGGGCATGAGCCCGGATGAGGCGGTGCGTCTGCTTTCCCAGGATCCCGGCTTTGATCCCGCTGTGGTGGCGGCGCTGGCACTATTGCCGACGGATGCCGTGCAACGGGCCATTGAAGCGCCTGTGGCGGATGATGGGCAGGAAAGCGGCGGGCCGGTGGATGAAAGGAGCGAGTCGCAAATCGATCCCGCACGGCATTAGAGGCGAGCGCAAGCCGTTATGAATGACAGGCAAATGCCTCCCGTACCCCTTTCCGAGGGCGCTGAAACGGTGGACGTGGCGGTCAATATTTTCGCCAAGCCGTTTCAGACCGCACTCTCGCTGCTGTCGCTGCTCAAGCACAGTGGGGAGCATGTGGGGGTGATCTGGCTGCAGTTTGAGCCGTATGGTTCGCGATACGATGCCATCAGTCCGTATTATATTGCCCGGTATCTGCGAGAGGAGTTGGACGAGCGCTGTGAGGTATTCCAGCCGAATTTCTGGCTGGCACGCGAAGCTGTCGATCCCGCCCGGCTTGACGATCCGGACTACCGACTGGGCATCCGTTATCAATATGCCTTTGAGCAGAGCCGGAGCCGCAAGCTTTTTCTGATGCACAACGACGTACTGGTGCTGCGCGATATTCTGGGCGACATGCTGCGGGAAATGGGCGACGCCTTCGCTCTGGGGGCAGTGGGGCAATGTTGGAACTGTCCGGCACGGCGTGAGGAACTCACGCGCGAAATTATGGGCTGTGGCGCATGCGGCCCGTTGCGGTATATGGAATTCAGGCCGGATTATGAGGCCTTGTGCCGTCTCTATGCCTTGGCGCGACAGCGCGGTATTTTTGTGCGGCCTTATGATGAGGGATTCGCAGGCATGTTTGACAGCCAGCCCTGGCCCCTGCCGGAATGCCGGGTCAGCGAATGGGCCTGCCTGCTGGATCTGGAAAAGACGCGCCCGTTCTGCACGCCACAGGGCCCGGCATTCACGCCGGGAGCATTTCGCCGTTGCGGCACGGAAAATCTTGATACGGGCGTGGCCTGGTTCAGAGACATGCACGCGCTGGGTTTGCGCGCCCGGCATTTCGAGCTTACGCGGTATCTGAAGCACTGGGTGGGCACGGGCAATAAAACCCCCCGGCGCTATGCGCTGGCCGAGTCAAATGCCTTGGGGTTGCTGCAACGCCAATATCCCCAGTATCTCCAATGGCTGACGGAACAAAGCGGAGAGATTTTTCTCAGTCAAGCTGAAGCTGAATAGGCTGCTGTCACCCGGATGTCTGCTCTATTGCCATTCATGCTTCTATAACTTAGGGTAAAAAATAGTATAATGAAACTATACTCTTTATTTTTAGTGCCGTAACAGCGGGTTCTTATGAAGCAACATATTCGAATTTCCATCATTATGGCAACCTACAATGCGGCCGCTCAGCTTGAACGCACATTGCGCTCAGTGGAAAGGCAGTGCTACCCCCATTGGGAAATCATTGTGCAGGACGGCGGATCAACAGATGGCACGCTGGAACTCCTTGAAAGTCATCGCGCTTCTGTTTCTTATGTTTCCGAGCCGGACCGGGGCATTTATGACGCCTGGAATAAAGCTGTGGCCAGGGCCGGCGGAGACTGGGCACTTTTTCTCGGCGCTGACGATTTTCTGATGAATGACAATGTGCTTGCGCAATGCGTTCATTTTTTGAAAAAATTTGATGACGACATTATTTTCGCCTATGGCGTGCTGCTGATGGGTGCCAACGGCAATGTAAGCGGCATCCTGAACAGAAGCCGACATGAGGTCTTTTCCCTTTTTATCAGTGATATGGGGCTTCCGTTTCCCGCAACGTTTATTAGGATGAATTTTCTGAAGACTCATCATTTTGACACTGTTTATAAAATTGCTGGTGATTTTGCGTTTTGTGCGGAGCATATTCGACTCGACAATTTGGCGCGCCTGCCGGTCTGCGTCAGTTTTTTTGAACTGTCCGGTGTAAGCAGCAGTGAGAATTCACGGAAACAGCTACTTAGAGAGCGCCTACGGATTTTGAAAACCAAGGTGGAACCGCGGATTGAAGAATTTACTGCGGCCCTGATGGGTACGGCTGAAAGCTCAGAGCAAGAGCATGAGGTTATTGAGTGATATTTAATTATATATAAATAAAACTATAATATGTCTTCATATATTTCCTTTATCGAATAACTATCTGCTTATTATACATAAAATTAATATGATGAGTTAAATTGAAATGATCCTTCCCAAAGGATCATCGTATTTACTTGAAGTGGAAATAAATACATTAATGCTGAAAAAGCTGCCTCTCTTTCAGTTTGTGGGTTGCTGTGCATTTGCTGTAATATATTATATCCAATTCCTTCTAGTTCATATTTTTCATATTTATTAAAAGTTAAAATTCCATTTCGTATTTCAGTATATGAAATATGATTTGACGGTATTGCGCTACATAAGAATATATCTTTGGATTTTGAGGGAGTCTCTATATAGCCACGTTTTGCAATTCGGATAAGTTCTTTGCATGCCTGAGATGGGTTTGGAACATGCTCAAGAACGTGCGAACAATACACGAAATCAAATTCTTTGTCTGCAAAGGGAGTAAGCTCAACGCTGCATTCATAGGTTGGTCTACCTTTAATTTGGCGAAATGCCGCTCCTGCGCGTCCAATCATATTGTCTGTCAAAGATATGTCGGCTAAGTGGGTCGCTAAGGGAAAGGGAATATGTCCGCTCCCTATATCTAAGACTTTGTCACTGGGCCTAATATCAAAATTATATATTCTTTCCTGATAAAGATTGTAACGGCTTTTATCCTTAGCGTTGCTAAAAATCTGTTGAGCCAATGCGAGAAAGGAAATAGAAAAACTCGGAAATTGTTTTACTGCACATACTATCGCATCGGAACATTTGGCTATTTGCTGATGTTTCTCAAGAATTTTAATATGCTGTAAAGCTATTTGGGGTGAAGAAAAATTAAAATTTTCCGGTTTACGACAAGGCAAAAGCGGCATTAGCCCTCCTTAGTTTGTTGCTTGCTAAAATCCAAGGCAGTTATTTTTTTTATAAAAAAAAGATGTTGCATTTTCTGCGATAGGGACCATAGGTGTAAAACCATAAAGGCGCAATTCTTTAAATCCATATTTTTTAAGGAACTCTCTTCCCGGTATATATGCTTCTCTGTTTGAATTATCAAAAATTATAACTCCATCATCTGTAAGCGAGTTAATACAGTGATGGCAACAGTTAACTCGATCTCTACCATCAATAATTATTATATTGTATTTAATCGGCAAAAGAGATTTTGTAATTGAACAGTATTCACCTCCACTGACAAGTTCACGGTAGATAGGTCTTACATTAGGTGGAAATTGTGGAACCATTTTATTATACCATGCACGATCATGCTCAACAATAGTGACTTTATGAACTTTTGAGGCCCACCACAATGTTCCAAATCCACAACCAAACTCAAATACAGATATATTTATCCTATTTTCTATAGATATTCTATCTTTCAATAGATCAATTGCTGGATAAGCATACCATGGTATGGGATCTCCAGAAGCGTCAATTACTTGCTTTTCAATAAGGCTTCGAATCCAGCCTGATCTTTTGATATATTCATTATTTAACAAAATATCTACAAATGTGCTATCGCCAATGTTGTTCATGAGTAGCTCCACTTCTAAGTTTCAATACAATAAGCAGTTCTTAAGACAAAATGGAGGAGGTGTTCCGTTAGAAATGGATTCTCTAAAATTCGTAAATTTTTCGGAAGTCCAAATTTTATCAACCGAATCTTTGAAAATATTTCCAAAAGTTGTTATCCCATTGTGATCATAGCAGCAGGCAACAACAGAGCCATCAAGTAAGATAGTGAAGACATTATTTATGTTACATAATTTCATATTTTCTTTCCTTAATATTATATCATCTGATATTTTCCGTTCATAAAAAGGATTTCCAGAATTTTTCAATATAGAGCCGTGCCGGATATATGGAGCTTTGAATACGGGGCTAATTCCAAGTGAAAAACAAAACTGTTCGAATTGTTTCATTTCATGTTTATTATGCTCAAAAACGATAAACTGTGGAGTAATAGAAATTTTCTTTTTACCTAAAATATTATATCTGACAAGATACATAAGACCAAGAATTGCTTTTTCTAATGATCCCCCTCGCCTATATATATTATATATATTCTGTGTCATACCATCGATAGATACAATAATGTCTGAAACTCCAGAATGGATGAGCTGTTTCGCTTTGATTTTGTCAATGCTATTTGCATTTGTACTGATATTTGTACGTGTAAATTTTGAAGCTACCTCGATTATTTTAATAATATCAGGATTGAGCATAGGCTCTCCCCAGAGATGGAGATAAGCATATGTACAATATTTTTTCATTTTTTCAGCAATAATATTGAATTGATTGAAACTCATCATTCCATATTTTCGAGATATTATATTTGATCCAATCGCACATTCAATGCAGTGAAGGTTACAGCCAAGAACTGTTTCAATGGAAAATATATGTGGAAAATCCATTATTATGCCTCATCTGCACATAATTGCTCTCGAACCATATTTACAAATGCCTTTGCACGTGTGGTCATGCTCCACTGAGTCAGACATCGTTTGGCGCCTCGCGCAGCAATCATTTTTCGTTCAAGCTCATGCTTAAGATAGTATGTGGCCTTTTCGATCAACTCGTTACCATCATTAAATGTTATAATTTCTTGTCCGGGCTCGAACAGTTTATCTAAGCCTGGTTTTGCGTCAGTCATGACAAGTGACCCCCCCCCTGTCCCCTCAAAGAGGCGCATATTCATTGTGTCGCCATTCGCAAGATCCAACCCTCTGCTGCCGTCAGGTTTAATAATGCCAATTTCCCCTTGGACATCAAATACTATTTTTCCTCTCCGCAAGGCTTTATGCATATCGATGCCAAAAACAGGAGGAAGCAAAAATGGCTTCCAGCTAGAAGGAAGGTGCTTAGGATTACACATGAGGTGGAGGGAAAGTGAAAATTTTCCTTGTGAAGCTGCTTGTACTAAAATGTCAAGAAATTGTAATCTACGGTAGTGTTGTGTTGGGGATATACTGCCAGCAAATACAATATCAGTATCGTGCTTTATGGATGATATTTCATGTGATATCCATTCCGGCATACCGGGCACGAAATAAATTCCCTTTTTGGTTCCAGCGGCTATTGCAAATTCTAGAAGACGGGGCAATCCAGATAGCATAATGTCAAAACCGTGCCAGTCAATATTAAATGGGGTATCTGCACAACGCCAGCCAATAACTAACGGAGGTTTGGAGCGCAATGTTTTGATAAATTCACCATTAAATCTGATTGGGTCTGTCAAATATAATATGTCTGGTTCAAATTTCTCTATTTGTTGACGTACAATTTCATCTTCAATGTTTTTACTCCATGCATTATTATTACTAATATTATTATGTTCATCTGCCCATCTTTTTTGCATGGGAATGCAATTTGCTATAATCAATTCCGCTTCACAATTAGGTAGATATTTACTGATCATGTGAATAGCACTAAAGCCATTCCTGAATAAAGTCTTATTTTGCTCAGCATAGCATTTATTTTGTAATTCTTTATGAGCATTATAGAAAGTGTTTAGATATCGATCATAAAAGGTATGTATCTGTAACACACGCATTTTGTGGGAATGCATATTTTTAATCCTTTCACAAGCTATGTTGCTGCTGTTGGAAAAATTTTATTATTGATAATAATGCATTTACACATTTTTTTATTTAAAATGTTCTAAGTTTTTGTAAACCATACCCCTGTCGCATCAATAGTATGACAAGTAAAAGATATGCCACGTTGTTTAAAAAATTCTGTTACAGCTTTGCGGCATCCTTTCCAATACCCATAATCGTCAACTTGTACATAGGCTCCGGGTACGAGACGGTCATACAAATTCTCCAAAATGGCTTTTGTCGAGCTATACCAATCCCCATCCATATGGAGAAAAGCAATGGGACCAAAACTTTCTGTATGCAGAGGCAGGGTTTCCTCAAAGAAACCCTTGATCGTTGTGACGAGATCACGAGTGCCTAATTGTTCACAAAGGTTAAGCACACTGCTTTCCGGTGCGGCGCAGGTTCCATCTCCCCAGCCTGTTTCATTGGCGCTCTGGCCATCATTGCAGACATCTTCCACTGTGGATTTGGGCATGCCACTGAAGCTATCGAGGGCAAATAGGCGTCTACTTTTAGATATATCATAGGTTTTGATGATAGCTGAGAGTAGAGCGCTTGTGCCGCCAGCGGCAACGCCGCATTCCACGAAATTGCCCTGCGGGCCAGATTGGCAGACTTTTACCGCATGCTCGTATAGAGCGTGCAGGCGAAGCGGCCCAACCATCGTGAAAGGTGCGATGATTGAGCAAATCTTCTGAAATTCTTCATTGCCGCAAGCAATGCCTTGTGGCTTCATTTCGTTCAGTAGTGAACGGGCGGCTGAATTATCGGGAAAATAGCGAAGCTCTTCTTTCAACGCCTCGCAAGCGGCACTAGGATTGCCTATTTTGAAAAAAGTTAGGGCGCGAAGATAATCGATACTCTCCAGTGGAGTACGCAAACTTTTGGCAAGAGCAAGCAGCCGATGCGCCTTGACCAGCTCATTTTTTTGTAAGGCTTGTGCCGCTTGGCCGCGCAGCAGTTTGGCTTTTTCAACATTTACCTGAATGGATGAATGAGAAAAGAGAGTAGTCATATTTTTTCGTTTCGTTGTAGATGCAACGTATTATGTTACAACAGTTTCTGATATAGCTCCCGGTAGCGTTCAGCACAGGTTTCAAGCGTGTATCGCTCAACAGCCTTGGCGCGGCACAGACGTGCCCGAAAAGGGTGCGGCCTGAGAGCCCACAGCAGGCCTTCAGCCAAGTCGTCGGCATCACGTGCCTTTGCTAGGTAGCCTGTCTCCATGTGATCAAGGATATCCGGTATGCCACCCACATTGAAGGCCACAGCTGGCGTGCCACAGGCCAGCGCCTCCAACAGCACATTGGGCAGATTATCTTCAAGAGTCGGCAACACAACAGCATCAGCCGCAGCATACGTAGCGGCCAAAGCTGAAGGACTTGTGAGGCTGCCCAATGCCTTGACAGGATAGTTCAAATTTTTTACCGCTTCTCCACCCTTGCCCAGCAGGATAAGGGTAAGATCTTGCGCTTCTGGGGCGTGATGTATTTTGTACAGAGCCTCAAGAAGATATGTGAGACCTTTGCGTCGATTAAGTACATTATCCGCGCTGAATAGTAGCGTCTTACCTTCGGAGGAAATGCCCAAGGTTTTGCGCAGCTCGTCCTTGGGATATGGCCTGAAAACATCAAGCGGCAGTCCGTTGGGGATGCAGTGTACTGGGAAACGTCCCAGCAAGGTGCTTTTTCGCGCTTCTGCAGCCAGCCAGCGGCTTGGGGCCACAACAGTAATGTCTAGATTCCTGTAAGCGTATTCTCTGCGCTTCCAAGTGCGCCAAGACAGATCGTTTTTATCATTGGAACCTAGTTGTGGGCACTGACCGCATTGTTTTAAAAAGCCCTCGCAGCCATCGGCATAGTGGCAGCCTCCGGTAAAGGGGTTCATGTCATGTAGCGTCCAGACGATTTTTTTCCCGCGCAGGAAGTTGCTGTCCGCCGGAATATCAAGAAAGCCGGCTATCCAGTGAAAATGCAGTATATCGGTTTTGTCCAATAGCGGAACTTCGCTCGGACATGAAATTGCCTCACTACTGCTGAACATTTCCCAATCACGGGGGCGGTTCGGGTAGGCGGCACACACCTGACTCTGAAGGTGAGCGCTTTTGGCCGGCGACACAAGAGCGGCCCCCCTCTCACCATAAGGTACAAGGGCATCATGATCTGTCGGTGGCAACACATAGACCAATTCTTGGGCAGTCAGTTTATACTGCACATATGCCACGGAGGAAACCGCCATGTGCCGCAGGCCCTTTTGCAGGCGCATGGCCGCGATACCAGCGCCGCCGCGGTCAGCGGTACTGAACAAGGCCACCTTTACCGTCGAAGGCTTGGCCTCCTGAGGCTTTTCGGCTTCAAGATATAGAGAGTCCGGCTTACGCGCCGAGCCGTCGGGTAGACAATCGGGTTGAAAACTCCCTAACGCCTCTGTGCGACAACCCATGACACGTACATTGACAAAGCCCACCTGACGAAGAAGGGCGGTCAGTGACATACTGTCATACATCCAGCAATGCCGTTCGCCTGTTTGCTGGAACTGCGCATTCAGCACGGGCATGGACAAAGGGAATTCAGGTAGGCGCAGCGGCGCAGGCTGGGGCGCGCGGGTGATGCTTTCCAACTCGTTCCCCACCCGCGATCGGATAAAGGATACAAGGGATTTGTCCGCCTGCCGCCACGCCGGGGCCATGAGGCCGCCACTATATTGGCGTGTCAGTTGATCCAACAGTTCTAGCTGCATCCAAGACAAACGGTCTTCTGCTCCTGCTTCTCCGGCGCGCGCGTCGTCCAGGGCTGCGAGGTAAGCGCGTAGAATGTTTTCCAGATCTGGCACGGCTACGCGCAAGATACCGCCTGGACGTAATACGCGGAAACATTCGCGTAAAAAGGCCGGTACCTGTTCACGGGGAAAATGTTCCAGAATATGCGACTGGTATACCGCCATGAAGGAGGCATCGGCAAAAGGGATACCAAGAATGAGTTGATATTGATGGACAGCACGGCGATCAGCAGGTGCAATATCCATATTGATCCATTGGGGTGAGGTGGAAAATACGGATCCACATCCAAGATTGAGATAATGCGGCCTATCTGTAATCATAAAAATATCCTGAGGCTGTTAAAGAAGTCTAAGAACTGTCAAAAATTTATAAGATAAAAATTATTAATAAAGTAAAAATTAAAAAAAATAAAATTTCAAATAAAAATAAGTAGTGTTCGGCTAATAATATTCTAAGTTGTTTCTGCAAATTTTATTCCTAAAATGCTTTTTTGACAGTTGTCTGCATCCGTTCATACTCGCAACATAGCCGGGGAAAGAGCTGCTTCTGTATGGCATCCAGCGTGCTTTCGCTCAAGCTGGCCAGTTGAGGATGGCGAGTTGCAAGAAAGCCGACCGCTTTTCCAAGCGGGCGGCTGGAAAGGCCGACAAAGCCTTTAGCGTATAAAAGATACTCCCCGGCGAAGTAGCGTTCCGCCAGAATCAGATGGGCATCTTCTGTTTTCTCCCGCCTCGCAAGCGCAGCGGCTTTCAGCACGGCTTTGGCCGATTCGTCCAGCAGTTTCCGGGCAAAATCCGGAGCACTTCGGCACAAGCCGTAAGCGCTCCCTAACGTTCCTGCTGCTTGTGCCAGCCAACCGTAAAACTTTCCGGCCCGGGGGAAATCCGGTTTGTTTTCCAGCAGCATACTGATTTTGAAACGAATAGCTGCGTCATAAGCCAATTGCTGGGTTCGTGAGTCAGACAAACTCCCATTGTGCTTCCGATAAATGACTAATCCCTCAGGGGTGGGACCGATGCGCTTGCCCAGAGCGGCACAGCGCAGCCAGTAATCCTGGTCCTCGCAGGCCCGAAGGTCAGGATCGAAAAATCCCAAATCCTGCGCGACGTGGGCACGCAGCATGAAGGTATGTATCGGCGAAATATTGCTGTGGCATAGGTGCATGTCCAGATGGGCGCATTTGAGAGGCCATAAATCACTTGCTGTCTTACCGTCTTTATTTTCAAAAATTTGAAGGCTCAGGCAGACGCTGACATCCAATTCAGGATGAGCGGCGAAGTTCTCTATATGGCTTGCCAATGTTCCGGCTGTCAGCAAGTCGTCCGCATCCAGGAAAACAAGATAGTCACCTCGCGCGGCCCGGATACCGCTGTTGCGGGCTGCGGAGGGGCCCTGATTTTCCTGATAGATATACTGGATGGACGACCCCATACCTTGAGCCACGGCAGCAGTGTCGTCTGTGGAGCCGTCGTCCACGACAATGATTTCTACTGCCAGCCCGTCTTTTTTCTGACCCAGCACGCTGTTGACGGCGTCGGGCAAGAAGCGACCGTAATTGTAGCAGGGGATAATGACTGAAATGCGGCACGACGTGCTTGTCATATTCATTTCCTGTCAGCGATATTTGGGACAATCCCCAAAGGCAAGCCCTTCCCGGTCTTTGGCGGAGACGACAAGGTCTTTGGCGAGTAATGGCCATGTAATGCCGGGAACTGGATCATCCCAGCGCAGACAGTATTCGTCATCAGGCGCGTAATACGTTGTGCACTTGTATATGAATTCCGCCTCTGAACTCAGCACCAGAAAGCCGTGCGCAAAGCCGGGCGGCACCCAGAGCATATGGCGATTCGCATCATCCAGCAGGGCGGCGAAGCTTTGGCCGAATGTGGGCGAGGAAACGCGCAGATCAACGACCACATCGTAAACTTGCCCTTGGATCACCCGCACCAGCTTGCCCTGGGGCTGCCGGAGTTGATAGTGCATGCCGCGCAGGACGCCTTGACGGGACTTGCTGTGATTGTCCTGAACAAAAGTATGCGGGCCGCATTGGGCCTCAAATTCATTCTGACGAAAAGTTTCCATAAAGAAACCGCGTTCGTCGCCGTGGACAACCGGGATCATCAGCACTGGACCATTAGGGGCCAACGTCTTGAATTCCATCTTTTTCCCTTCAGCGCGCCTGCAACAGGCGCAATAGATATTGGCCGTAACCGGTTTTGGCAAAGAAATGTCCGGCTTGTTCCATGGCCGCGTCGTCTATCCAGCCCTGCCGCCAGGCGATTTCTTCGAGGCAGGCGACCTTGAGCCCCTGGCGTTCCTCAATGGTCTGGACATAGGCCGAGGCTTCCAGAAGGCTGGTGTGCGTGCCCGTATCCAGCCAGGCAAAGCCGCGTCCCAGTTTTTCCACGCGCAGTTGGCCGCATTCAAGGTAGGCTTGGTTGACACTGGTGATTTCCAGCTCGCCGCGCGCCGAGGGAAGGATATCCTTGGCGATGTCCACTACAACGTGGTCGTAAAAATACAGTCCGGTGACGGCAAAAGGCGACAGCGGTTTGGCCGGCTTCTCCACAATGGCTGTGGCCTTGCCCGCATCGTCAAAGCTCACCACGCCGAAGCGTTCGGGGTCTTTGACCATATAGCCGAAAATGGTGGCTCCCTGCCGCTGGGAGGCGGCGCGCAACAGTTTTTCGGTGAAATGCTGGCCGTGAAAGATATTGTCGCCCAGAATCAGGCAAACCGGCGACGACTCCAGAAAACGCTCGCCGATGAGAAAGGCTTGGGCAATGCCCGCGGGTTCGGGCTGCACGGCATAACTCAGGCTCAGTCCGAAACGGGAGCCGTCTCCCAGCAGGCGCTGGTACTGGGGCAGGTCCAAGGGGGTGGAAATGACCAGTATTTCCCTGATGCCCGCCAGCATGAGCACGGACAGGGGGTAATAGATCATGGGCTTGTCGTAAATGGGCAGAAGCTGTTTGGACACGCCCAAGGTAATGGGGTGCAGGCGCGTGCCCGTGCCGCCGGCCAGAACAATGCCTTTGTAGTCCATGCCTCCCTCTCCTCAGACCCGGGTGCCCAGGCGTTCGCAACGGTAACTGCCGTCCAGCACGGGCCGCCACCAAGCCTCATTGTCG
>PPYF01158477.1_pt1 | contig 16133 bp, 18 predicted proteins | sample 1559871 | NCBI WGS metagenome assembly PPYF01 (sample SAMN08240021, study PRJNA423297) | Human gut metagenome, whole genome shotgun sequencing project.
TGGACATCACAGAAGTTGACCTGGTTGAATTCTACGGACCAACACCGAATCCGGATCAGGCTACAATGAGAAACGTTGTTGTATTCGGAGATGCTCAGGCTGACCGTTCACCTTGCGGAACAGGTACAAGTGCCAAACTCGCTACTCTTCACGGATGGGGCGAACTTGGAATTGGTGAAGAATTTATTTACGAAAGTTTCATGGGAACACGCTTCAAAGGTGTGATCAAAGAAGAAACTAAGATCGGTGATTACGATGCTGTAATCCCTATGATCACAGGAAGTGCATATCTTACAGGTGTTGCTACTTACTTAATCGACTCTACAGATCCATTAAAATATGGTTTTCTTGTAGGTTAATGCATATTCGGGGTTGAATTAGATTGCATTATCATATATGATGATAGAAGCGGATTCATATGATCCGCTTCTATTTTTTTTACTTAGACAGCGTTTTCATGTTCAGAGAACTATTATCCGGGCGTGTTCTCCTGTTATATAAATACCAAGAGAAAGGAATGATCCGAATGCCACGTAAACGCAGATCCACAAAAAGCCGTATTGTCAAAGCAGCCTGGAATCTTTTCTACAAAAACGGTTATGAACAGACCACTGTAGAAGATATTATCAATGCCGCCAAAACATCAAAAGGCACATTTTACCATTATTTTAAAGGAAAAGAAGCGCTTTTAAACTCTCTTTCCTATCTTTTTGATCAGAAATACGAAGACCTTGCCGCCGTGATCGATCCGAATCTTTCCAGTTATGATAAACTATTATTTTTGAATCACGAATTATTCTACATGATCGAGACCAGCGTGGATATCCATTTGCTTGCATACCTTTATTCTTCGCAATTGATCACCAAAGACAAGAAATCCCTTTCCGACAAGAAACGGATCTATTTCAAATGGCTTACAGAAATTATGGAAGAGGGGCTTGCCAAAGGAGAATTCAAAAGTACAAGCACCGCCGCTGAACTCATGGATATCTATGCCATGTACGAGCGGGCTCTTTTATATGACTGGGCATTGTTTAAAGGTAAATTCTCACTGACTGAACGTTCTGACAAACTATTGCCTCATGTACTGGACACATTTGTAGAAGGAATTTAATATCAAAAAGGCGATGCTAACAGAAGATTTCGTATCTTCTCCTCTATTAGCATCGCCTTTTATCTGTTTTTTAAATTCTTCTTATAAAGTCTGTATCAGAATTTTATCACAATTCTCCTACACCAGACATTCATGAACATCTTCCTGTTCGATTCCGACATCTTTCATCACATCAAGAATCTGTTCCCTGTCTGTCAGGTCTGCACACCAGGAAAGTCCACACCCAGCTGAGATTGCTCTCGGAACCGGAATCAGTCTTCCCGGCACACTTCTTTCCTTGCATATCTTTTCCATCGCCATTGCATCCGATGTTGTATGGAATGTTACAACAAGTTTCATTACTTTTTTTCTCATGTTTACTCAATCACCACTTCGTAGTAACCGTCTTTCTGCACAGATGTTGGCTTTTTACCTTTATCTTTGGCAAATTTCTCAACATTCATCATCTGATGCGGCTCTGTGACAAGAATTTTCACAGGTCCTGCTGCTCCTTTTAATGCCTCTGCTGTCAGCATCAAAGGTTCCGGGCAAGAAAGACCTCTTGCATCTACTTCTTTCATAATTTAATTCCTTCTTTCCTAGAATACTATGTATTTACACATATTTCAATCTTATTTTGCTTCTTCTCTCTTATTTGTAAATGCTATAATGAAGCAGATCACAATACAGATGATACATGCCACTTTCCCATTTACCGGTACCGCACCTGCTGCCACTTCTTTCGTCTCTGGATTCAGAGCTGTTCCACTTGCTGCAAGTCCAAAATTATGGCAGATTGCAGATCCGACAAACATTCCGACAACCGTTACAGCCGAATCCGAAGAGCCCTGCCCTGCAAGGATCAGCTGACGAAGCGGACATCCACCTGCAAGAACTGCTGCAAATCCCACAGTGTACATTCCCAGGATATTCCACAAATGTTCCGAATGTGCGATGACTCCCGGTGTATTGAATCCTACCACGAAACGTCCTGTCGCAATATTGAATACCAGCATAACAACAAATAAACCTGCAATCACGCTGATCAGATCGAAGTTCTTCATCAGGATGATATCTCTGATACTACCCGCAAAACACATTCTTGACTTCTGTGCAAATGCACCGAATACAAGTCCGCCTACTAAAGATGCGATGATTGGTGCATGCATACTTCCCGGTCCTGCCTGGCTTACTTTAAAAAGCGTTGTACATGTGGCAAGGATAAGAATTCCAACAACGACCGCCGGAAGCACTGCTCCACTTGACTTATTTGTAATATGCGCTCTTCCAAGGCTGAAACCATTCTTTAATGCAAACACTCCTGTTCCAACTCCAAGAATAAAGCCAACAAATGCAACCCATGCATTCAGATCACCTGCTGACATACGGATCACCATACGAAGCGGACATCCAAGGAATACCAGTGCACCGATCATAATGATTACACCAAGTACAAAACGAATCATCGGAGATGATCCTGCCGTTGAGCGATATTCTTTTGTTGCCACAGAAATGATAAATGCTCCCAGTACAAGTCCGATGATCTCAGGTCTTGCATACTGTACCACTTCCGCCTGATGCAATCCCATTGCTCCTGCCGTATCGCGGATAAAGCATGCAATACAGAATGCCATGTTTGCCGGATTTCCAAGTGCTGCGAGGCATGCCGCTACAATACCACATACAACACCGGCCAGCGCCAGTTTTTTCTTTGAATCTGATAAATTCATTAGTATTTCCTCCTACACTCTCATTTTTGCATTTCCCCATAACTTATGCCTGACATACTTTTTTATGAATTTATATCATTTTTCATACATATTTACGGTTCTTCTGCCAGTTCGTGGATAGCTCTTACCGCTGCATCCACTTCTTCCTCCGTGTTGTAATGCGAGAAACTGAATCTCACAGCTCCCTGCTCTACCGTTCCGAGTGCTTTATGCATAAGCGGTGCACAATGTCCTCCTGATCTGGTAGAAATGTTATATTCCATAAGAAGCTCATCACTCACTTCTGAAGAATCATAATCACCGATGTTCAAAGTTACGATCGCACAGCGTTCTTTCTGACTGTAATCCCCATAAATCTTAACGCCCGGGATATCTTTTACCCCGTTATAAAATCTCCACATCAGTTCCTGCTCTTTTCTGCGGATATTGTCTATTCCTTCTTTTTTCAGATACCCAAGAGCCGCATGCAGTCCCGCAATGCCATGCCCATTCAATGTTCCTGCTTCCAAAGCTGTCGGCATCTGTACCGGATGTTCCTTACTGTATGTCTGGATTCCGCTTCCGCCTGTCTTCAGCGGTCTTAACTCTATTCCTTCTTTTACATATATTCCACCTGTTCCCTGTGGTGCAAGCAGTCCTTTATGTCCGGTAAAACACAGAATATCAATATTCATCTCCTGCACATTAATCGGGAAAACCCCTGCTGTCTGAGATGCGTCTACCACAAACATCAGTCCATGTGCATGCGCCATCTTCCCTATGACTGATACATCTACATAATTCCCTGTAAGATTCGATCCATTTGTACAAATGATCATCTTCGTATTTTCTTTTATCGAAGCTTCCATCTGACTAATGTCAGGCATTCCCTTCTCATCACACCTTATAATGGAAAGTTCTACTCCATTTTTCTCCATCTCATATAAAGGACGCAGCACCGAATTATGTTCCAAAACAGTTGTGATCACATGATCTCCCGGATTCAGGCTTCCCTTTATTGCAATATTCAGACTCTCTGTCGAATTCGAAGTAAATGCAATCCGTCTTGCATCTTCTGCCCCAAACAATTCCGCCAGTCTGTCTCTCGTATCATAGATAACCCTGGATGCACTGAGTGCCGCCTCACTTGCACCGCGGCCGGCATTGCCCATTGAATTCATAGCGTTTACTACTGCATCGATCACTTCCTGTGGCTTATGCATTGTCGTCGCAGCATTATCCATATATATCATACTTGATTCCTCCTAATATCTTCCCCGCATATGATTCAAGTATTATTATAAAAACACCCCGTTTATACAATACTCATTTATTTCCGAACAAATTTGTACATTATTCATATGCTTTCAGTATAGTCCATTTTCCTCTTTTCGTCTAATTGAAACATTATATGAACCCACCGTATTAATAGATTTTTTCTATCATTACAGTGGGTTCATGTTATCAATCGTATTATCGGTTACTCTTCAATTCCGTATACTTCTTTTACTATCTTTACAAAGCGTTCGGTACTTTTTGACATCTGATAATTCTTATTATATACCAGGTTGATATCCCGTCCCTGATCTGCCTTTGGGATTGAGAATGCCAGAAGATCTCCATATTTCACTTCATCTTCTGCCGCAAGCCTGGATATCACAGAGATCCCCATTCCCTGTTTGACTGATTTTTTTATGGTTTCCTGATTCTCGATACTGGCGATAATCTTAAGCTTATCCAGATTGATTCCTGCCGCACGGAGCTGTTTTCCTGCTTCTTTTCTTGTACCGGAACCTTCCTCACGCATGATCAGATGTTCCCCGCCAATCCAGCTGATATCATCCGGCATATCTTCCAACAGCTTTTGATATTTCTCCGTATTCGGTGTGATCACAACCAGTTCATCTTTATAAAATGGGATATATTTACAGTGTTTCTTCTCCAGAACCGTACCGGTAAATCCGACATCTACCATATGATCAATAATCTGTGTAACCACCTGACTGCTGTCTGTCTCCAGAAGTTTAACCTGTTCTTTCGGATACCGTTCATTGAATTTCATCAGAATTTTCGGAAGAAGATACTGTGCCGGAATCGTAGATGCTGCAATCGTGATCAGATGCTTGCTCTCTTCTTTTCCTGTTTCAAACCGTTCTTCTATTTTTTTCTGCAGATCGATCATCTGTCTCGCATAGCGGTACAGATCTTTTCCATCGTCTGATAATTTTACTTCTTTTGTGTTTCTTACAAAAAGCCTTGCATTCAGTTCTTTCTCCAGTGACGAAATATGTGCACTGATGGTCGGCTGTGTCAGGAACAGCTGCTTTGCTGCCTTTGAAAAACTGCCTCCCTCTGCTACCTGAACGAAAGCTTCTAATTGTTTCAGATTCATCAGTATGCCACCCTTTCGCTCTCTGCTCCTGTCTTCTTCGTTACCTTGATACTGTCCATGTATTCCAGGATCGGTTTTGCGCTCTTTCTGCTTGTCGCAAACATATCCCTCACCTGTGCGATCGTGATCAGGGGATCTTCTTTCAGATGTTCTCTGATCTTCTCTTTCGCAGTCTCCATATAAGAAGTCAGTGTATACATTTCATCATTTATTTTTACAATCTGCTTTTCTTCTAATAAGATATTCAGGATATCATCCATGATCTCCTGCGGTACATCTTTACATGTGATCTCGGAATATCTTGCAAAGTCAAACCCGGCCTTCTTAAATGTATCCAGCAAGAACTCCGATACCCTGTCATAGATCTTATCTTTTCTCACTTCATATCCCGGAGTGCTCAAAAATTCATCCACTCGCTTCAAACTTCCCTGTTCTTCCAGGAGCGTCAGGATTCTGTCATATACATTCGGTTTTACCTTTTTAAAATACGTCGTCTGTACCTGTGCTTTCTTGATTCCGTAGCGATATGGATACTTCTCTTCGTATTCCGTCAAAGCTTTCAGCAAAATGTGTTCTGCCTCTCTTGCCGAATCGCAGTGCCATACATAGGTATCTTTCCTCATCGGAAATACATATACACTATCCTGCCCTTCCAGTTCTTTTACATCCTGTTCTACCTCTTCGAGTGAAAGTGCCGTCAGTTTCGCAAGTTCAGAGACTGTGATCAGGGTATCTGCATGACTCTTCACATGCATTTCGATCACATCCGCAGATGACCCCTCTTCTTTCCGTTTCAGTTCTTCGATCACTTCCGGCTGGAATCTTCTCTTAATCTTCGGATTCGGCTCCAGAACGACGCCGCCGCCAATGGTTTCCATCGGAGAATAAAAACGTACAACAAATTTATCGCCACGTCTTACAGCAACTTCTTCCTCCATCCGGAGCTGTACATATCCGCTTTCCCCCGGTCCGATCTCTTCTTTGTCCAGAAGTACCGCACGGCACAGGACTTCACTGGTTCCTGTAAAGAAATGCAGCCGGGTGTGATTCGTAAGGATTCTCACGGATGAATCCAGCACATTTAACTTTACATCAAGAAGATCTGTATTCTTCATACTGTTCAGAGGTGCCAGCACACATCCCCTTTTAATCTCTTTTTTCTTTACATTTGAAAGATTGATCGCCACGCGCTGTCCGGCATAGCATTCTTTTTTATCTTCCCCGTGCACCTGGATGCTCCGGATCTTACATTCCGTTCCGACCGGGTACATCTGAAGCGTATCTTCTTTTGTAATCGTTCCGGACACCAGTGTTCCGGTGATGATCGTCCCGAATCCCGACAGGGAGAACACTCTGTCAATCGGCAGACGCGGAATGGTATGGATGTCTTTCTGCACGACTTCATCTCTGGTCTGATGCTCAATCTCTTTCACCAGGTCACCAAGTCCTTCACCGGTTGCTGCAGATACCCTTATCAGAGGTGCATGTTCCAGAAAAGTACCGGAAAGCTCCTCCCGCACATCTTCTTCCATCATCTCCAGCCATTCTTCATCCACAAGATCACATTTATTCAACACAATAATACTCTTCTCAATTCCAAGAAGATTCAATATATCCATGTGTTCTCTTGTCTGCGGCATGATTCCTTCATCCGCTGCAATTACCAGAAGTACCAGGTCCATTCCGACAACTCCGGCAACCATATTGTTGATAAATTTCTCATGTCCGGGTACATCAATGATCCCCGCACGGTCTCCGCCTGGCAGATCAAAATAAGTAAACCCCAGATCAATCGTAATTCCTCTGCGCTGTTCTTCTTCCCAGCGGTCTGTATTTCTTCCGGTCAGTGCTTTGATCAGTGTCGTCTTACCATGATCAATGTGTCCGGCCGTTCCGATAATGATATTCTTCATAGCCTTCTTTCACACCTACCGTTCTTCTTTTTCTTTCTGTCCAAGTAATTCCGTCAGTTCTGATGCGATCATCTTATAATCCTTGCGTTCGATCGTTCTGACATCCAGACAGATACTGTCATTGACTGTTCTTGGAATGATCGGGATTTCCAGATGCCGCATCTTTTCTTCCATCTCAGCTACACTCATACCATTTGGCTGGATGGATACGGCGCGGCTTTCCATCCTTTCAAGCGGAAGGGATCCTCCACCGATCTGTGATTCACAAGACACGACCTGTATCTTTGCATCCATTCCTGTACGGCGTAAGATTCTGGCAAAATATCCCGCTTCTTTTTCAATCTCATCAAGCGGCATTGCGATCATCCGCAGAACAGGAATATTCTGTACGGCTGTCTCTTCTGACAGATACTCCATCAGAACCATCTCCAGTGCCGCCGCCGTAAATTTATCAATACGGAGTGCACGGGTCAACTGGTTCTTCTTCATCATATCAATATATTTCTTCTTACCGATGATAATTCCGGCCTGTGGACCGCCCAGCAGTTTGTCACCACTGAAACACACCACATCAGCACCATGTGCAATGGATTCCTGTACAGTAGGCTCATGCGTCAGTCCATATTTTTCCAGATTGATCAACACACCGCTTCCAAGATCTTCTACTACCGGAATCCCATGTTCCTTTGCGATCGGTACCAGTTCGTCAATTCCCACACTTTCTGTAAATCCGACAATCCGGTAATTACTGGTGTGCACCTTCAGAAGTGCCTTTGTCTCTTCTGTAATTGCCTCTTCGTAATCTTCATAATGCGTCTTATTCGTCGTTCCGACTTCGACAAGATTTGCACCGCTCTGTTCCATTACATCCGGAATACGGAACTTTCCGCCGATCTCGATCAGTTCCCCTCTGGAAACAATCACTTCCCCGCCTTTTGCCAGGGAACTTAAGATCAAAAGCACGGAAGATGCATTATTATTGACCGCCATGGCAGCTTCTGCACCGGTTAACTTACACAGTAATTTTTCAAAATGTGAATACCGCTCTCCTCTTCTTCCTGCTTCCAGATTATATTCCAGGTTCGAATATCCACTGACGATCTCAGCTGCCCTCATCATATGCCCGAAGCTTATCGGGGCACGGCCAAGATTCGTATGCAGGATGGTTCCCGTTCCATTGATCACTTTCTTCATATTCGGTGTATGCATTGCAGATACGGCTTTTGCGATATTTTCATTCAGAAGAGCAATCTGCTGCTTTGCTTTTTCTTCCTCTTCACACACTCCGATAAATGCACGGAGTTTTTCCATCTCACTGTGGATCGCTTCCATGACGCTTTCACGGCTGTATGTCTCAATCAATACTTTTATCCCTTCGTCTGCCAGAAGAATATCCACCTTCGGAATACTCCGATACAATAAATTCTTATTCATTATACTTCTCCATTCTGTCATTCTTTTCAAATATTAATTTTAGAATAACCGGATCAGCTTATCACTCTTTGGCGCAACTGTTCCGATTACGGAAACGGTTGTATCCAGTCCTGATGTTTTAAAATCTCTCATCATATTCTCATATTCTTTTGGTGATACACTGATGAGAAGTCCGCCGGAAGTCTGTGGATCATAAAGAAGATCTAAATATGTCTCATTCACCGATCCCACTTCCACCTTATCAATCGAATATCTCTTGTTCTTATAGGCACCTGCCGGAACCAGTCCCATCTTCGCATAATCATATGCATCCTGAAGATATGCAATGTCGGTAACGCTGAGTTCAAATGTCACATCACTTGCGGATGCCATCTCAACACAGTGTCCAAGCAGTCCAAAACCTGTAATATCCGTACATGCGGAAACATCATACTTCTCTACAACCTGCTTGCCTGTCTTATTCAAGGATGCCATAACCGTCTGTGCCTCGCGGATTGCCGATGGCGATGCCATCTCTGCTTTGATCGCAGTATTCACGATACCACTTCCGATCTCACCTCCCGCAAGAATATCGCCAAGGATCGCCGGATCCAGGCAGTTCGGGAAACCTACGATGTTCAATGCTACTGCCGGCTCTCCTCCCATCGCCCACACATCACTGAGCGAGTTGGCCGCGGCGATCTGTCCGAACATATATGGATCATCTACGATCGGAGTAAAGAAATCAACCGTCTGAATCATCGCAATATCATCTGTCACTTTGTAGATGGCAGCATCATCGGAAGTCTCAATTCCTACTATTAAATTGTCATCCTCAAATTTTGGCAGCTTACTCAGAACCTGAGCAAGGGTCTCCGGACCAATCTTGGCCGCTCAACCTGCGGTTTTGCTTAAACTCGTTAATTTTACATCTGATTTCATTCTTATTACTCCTCCTGTTTTTCATACCTTTTTCCCGAAACAATCCATTTATCTCTCTGACACGCCCGGATTTTTGTATTCATTATACATACATGATAGTATAAGAAAGCCGGAACTCCTGTATCTTTCTTCAGGAATCCGGCTTTTATCCAGATATGTAAGTAAATTTATGACGGTCTGACGATTCTTCCTGCTTTTGCCATTGTCTCCACAATGCTGTACATATTCGTAACTGTACCAACTGCAAGCTTGTCTTTCAGACCATAGTAATCCAGACAGGTTCCACATGTCATGATCTCTACTCCCTGTGCTTCCAGTGATTTCAGATCTTCCAGAGAATCCGAATCTTCTGTTGTCAAGGTTGCTCCTCCATTATAGAAAAGCATTGTCTTTGGCAGAGTATCAAGCTGTGTCACTGCAAAGATAAATCCTTTGATCAGTACTTTACCTAATTCATCATTTCCAGATCCCATACGGTCAGATGATACAACAACAACTGTATTGTCTCTCGCATCCGGTACGCATACTGCTTCTGCTTCGTCTGCTTCCGGTGCTCCTTCCATTTCAATCGTAACTTTAAACTCGGCATCCCCAAGCTTCTCAGAAGTAACTTTTCCTCCTGAACCTGATGCCATCTTTGTTACGTTCTGCACTGCGATCTCATTGTCAACCAGAACTTCAATTGTCTCCGGTCCAGTCAGCGCAGCCATTGCCTTTTTGGTCTTAATAACCGGGATTGGACAATTATCCCCCATAGCATTAACTGTAATCATAATGATTCCACCTTTCCATCACCATTCCCACAATCAATACATATAGAAATATTCTATCATTATTTATGGAAAAGGTAAATATATAAATTATATAAAAGCCTGAAAACGTCTATCCTTAAAATCCTATCTCCGGATAGCCATTCCCATACTCTTGTACCTCAAGTATATGGTACGAACCATCTTCATAATATGCTGGTTTCATACCACCTTTTTTCAGAGCTTCCAGGAACTCTTCCATTGTCCTTACTTCTTCTGGAAACCAGGTCGCACAGACGCCGACTTTCTCCGGAACATGACAGTCACTGGATCCCATCGTACAAAGTCCAAGTTCCTGTGCATATCTTGCTGCCTTCTGGCACGCTGCTACAGAAGTACTTCCATTCAGGACTTCCAGACCGTCCAGACCTCTTACTGTCCTTAAGTTCTCTTCCAGACCTCTGTTATTATTCCGGAATGGATGTGCCGCAAAGCAGAAGCCTCCCTGACTCTTTACAAGATCTATAAACTCCTGGGCCAGAATCCTTTCATCCGGGTATTCCTCAATTCCAAATGCGATGATGTCTCCCTGCAAAGAGAAAAACTCGATCCCGACAAAGATCGGAAATCCGGTTTTTTCCGCATATTCTTCCGCATATTCTTTCAGTCCCATATCATCATGGTCTGTGATGCAGATTGCGCCAAGACCTTTCTCCCTGGCAATTTCCACCATCTGTTCTAATTTTAAGAAACTGTCTTTTGAACAGGTCATTTCGTGCATGTGTGTATCTATAAACATGTTTCCCGGCTCCTTTAATCTTCCTTTATATTACAAGCTTTTCTCTCACTCCTCATTATATAAATAACCGCTCCGGGTTTCAAATAGAGAATCTTAATATAACCATTCCCTTATAGATGAATTCTATATAAAAGGCCCAGATATTAATCCAGGCCCTGCAGAACCCGTTGATCCTGCCTGTTCGTCTCTTTTGTCTTTGTACTTATATTTAACTCTTCCTGTTTCTCCAGACATTCTTTGATTGCTTCATTCAAAGACAGCATCTTTTCATCCAGCGTTGATACCATCTCTGCACATTCTCTCAGATCCCTGCTGATATACTCCGGCGCATCTCCTTCGAATTTATAATAGATCTTATGTTCCAGACTTGCCCAGAAATCCATTGCGATCGTACGGATCTGAATCTCTACCTTGGTATCTACAACGCTGTCAGAAAGAAATATCGGTACAGATACCAGCATATGATAGCTCTTATATCCACTTTCTTTTGGATTCTTAATATAATCTTTGATCGACAATACTTTCAGATCACTCTGATTGCCGATCATCTCTGCCAGCCGGTAAATATCCGACGTAAAGGAACAGATCAGGCGTACTCCTGCAATATCATTGATATATTTTACCATGTTCTCAATCGATATCTCGTAACCATACCTGCGTAACTTCTTTACAATACTTTCCGGTGTCTTAATTCTTGTCTTGATATGTTCGATCGGGTTGTATTTATGCACATGTTGAAATTCATCATTCAGTATCTCCAGCTTTGTCCCCACTTCTTTCAACGCTGAATTATACAGGAACATGATCGTCTTCCAACTGTCGACATCTTCATAGTTCTTCATCGTATTTTCCATATAAATGTTCTCTCTCCTCTCTTAACGAAGAGTTAAACCAGCACTGTTAATATTATACCATAAGTACTGCTAATATGTCTTATTTTTCACATTTATTTTAGAAAGATTATACATATGTAAAACAAAAAGAAGCTATCCTCAGACAGCCTCTCTCCACTCATTTTTTAAAATTCAATTCCTTCTCTCGCCTGTACCTTACGGTCATACGGATGCTTTACCTTCATCATCATCGTCGCATAATCTGCCAGATCCAGAAGATCCTGCGATACCTCATGCCCTGTCATAATGATCTCCAGTCCACGCGGCTTATGTTCCAGAAAACTTCTGATCTTCTCTTCACTTAAGACATTCAGATGGATCGCACACAGCGATTCATCCAGCACTAGCACATCAAAATTCGTACAGAACTTTACGATCTCATCCAACGCTTTATTATTATAATGGCGGAGTTCCGCTTTCTCATCTCCGTTCATCCGGCTTACAAACTTTACCTGATCACGCCCCGGAAGGCAGGTGATCCCGGGTACAGATTCCAGAATCTTTCTCTCATTTGAAGAATTATCTTTCAGGAACTGAAAGAAGAGCACCTGAAGTCCGGCTCCGGCGGCTCTGACTGCCTGTCCGACTGCTGCTGTTGTCTTTCCCTTGCCATCTCCGTAATACATATGAATTCTTCCAGTGCCCATCATAACTTTCTACCTGCTTTCTCCTAAATATCTCTGTAAAATCTGAACTCACATTCATTCTACAGGACATTATAATCGTTTACACCGAAAATGTAAATACAGGTAGTTTCTCTAAAATTCCAGTTTCATATCTCCGGTCTTAATCCAGTCTTTCTTTCTCATGAATTCCGAAATACCAAGTGTCACGACTGCCGGAAGTACGATCTGGATCAGTAATATTTTGATCAGAACCATCTGTGCGGACTCTGTCTGGATCATCGTCTGCCACGTCATGATCTGTCCCACCAGACCTGCTGTCCCCATACCGGAACCGGTCGCATTATTCGTCATATGAAGCACCATTGTTCCTACCGGTCCGAGAATTGCGCTCGATATAATTGCCGGAAGCCAGATTACCGGTTTCTTCACAATATTCGGAACCTGTAACATGGAAGTGCCGATCCCCTGTGCCAGAAGTCCCCCGACTTTGTTCTCACGGTAACTTGCCACGGCAAATCCTACCATATTACAGCAGCATCCTACTGTTGCGGCTCCTGCTGCCAGACCGGACAGATTCAGGATCACACCAAGTGCTGCCGAACTGATTGGCAGTGTCAGGATCATTCCCATCAGTACCGATACAATAATCCCCATCAAAAACGGCTGCTGCTCTGTTCCCCAGTTGATCAGTGAACCAAGCCAGCTCATGAATCCCGAGATTGGAGGTCCGATCAGGAATCCCACCAGACATCCACTTCCGATCGTCACGACCGGAGTCACCAGAATATCCACCTTCGTCTTACCGGATACCATATGTCCGAAGAAGATTCCCACATAGGCAGCAATGAACGCTCCCAGCGGCTCTCCCGGTCCGGCAAATACCATAGCTCCGTCTACGAATACCTTTCCGGCCAGGATACTGCTTGCAAATGCACCTGCCATTCCGGCCGTTGCTGCCGACACCACTACCAGCGGTGCTTCCTTAAACTTATAGGCTACTGCCACACCAATACCGGCTCCGGTAAGGGTTGCTGCAAGCTTACCTGCGATGAAAATCATCTCTCCGATATTTCCGCCCATAAATGTTCCGATCTGCTGGATGATCGTGCCGATGATCAGTGTTGCGAACAGACCGTGCGCCATGGCGCTTAAGCCTTCAATGAAGATGCGGTCTAATACTTTCTTTACTTTTTTCATATAACGTTCTCCTCGTCCTTCCTTATCTGCTATTTTTTGTCGATCAGTGCTGATTTACAGATATTTCGTTTGCATTTACATGTGTCTTGTCACATGTCACGAGTGTATCATACAGCTACAGGAAAAACAAGAATTGTTTTGTTTCTGTCAAAAATTAATCTTATCCGGATGTGAACCAGAGTTCCCGAAGTTCTCTATTTTGTCTATCTGTTCCATATCCTCCGGTAATAATGAAAAATCAAAGACTTCTGAATTTTCTTTTATCCGGGATGGTGTTACCGATTTCGATAATGGCAGCACCTGATGCTGCAGACACCAGCGAATACATATTTGTGCAACTGTTTTTCCGTATTTCTGTGCAATCTGCTGTAAATTTGGATGATTTAATACCCGTCCGTTTCCCAGCGGACTCCATGCTTCTACCTGTATCATATTCTCTTTACAATATTTTACAGTTTCACTCTGCATCCATCCCGGATGAAATTCAATTTGATCAACCATTGGAATGATTTCTGTCTCCATCAGAGCCTTCAGATGATGCGGCATAAAATTAGATACTCCGATTGCTCTTATCCTGCCCTCTTTATAAAGCTCCATCATTGCTTTCCATGTAGAAATATTTATCTCTTCCCAGTTTTCAAACTGATTCACAGAAGCCGGCCAGTGTATCAGATACAAATCCAGGTAATCCGTTCCCAGGTCCTGACATGTTTTTTCAAAAGCATGAAGTGTCTTTTCATAACCACGTTCCGTATTCCATACTTTGCTTGTGACAAACAACTGCTCCCTTGAAATTCCACTTTCCCGGATTCCCTCTCCTACACTGGTTTCATTTCCATATGCCGCCGCTGTATCAATATGCCTATATCCCAGTTCAATTGCAGTTTTTACACTTACGGAAGCAGTCTCTCCATCCGGTGTCTTCCATGTTCCATATCCGATACACGGAATTTCTACTTTATTTCTCAACTGAAATGTATCCGTTAAACTTTTCATTATATCTCTTCCTCCTCATCTAATGTTTTCTGATTGTCTGACACATACATTATTATACTATTGCCTTACTGTTTTTTCCATGCAATCCCGTCTTTACTTTATTTTTGATTCCCTGTATACTTGGAATATCAAATTGTAATATTCTTTAGATTTTCCAATCTGAAAATCCAAATATACACACGAACAGGAGGACTTCATATGTTCCGTTTATGGGGAAAAGAATTTAAAGACAATCATATGCTGCGCGACACCGTAATCTGCGATGAGACGGATGACACCAGAACGCATAAGATATTCAATGCTCTGGACTCGATCTGTTATGAGTTCGACCTCAGCAAACCGATCTGGCTGGATCATAATATTGATGAATTCAAAAGACATGACAAGACAAGATTCTATCAGGATAACTTTGTAGATTCCATTGATTTTGATTATCTGGAGATTCATATTATTGAAGAATAAAAATCACAGCCCGAGAGTTTTTTGCTCCGGGCTGTATAACTATAATTCTATTTTCTGTAATTTATACTGTCTGACATAGTACGTCATTCATTGCATTTCTATACGCATTCCATTCTTCGATCATTCTTTCCAGATATTTTTTTCCATTGACTGTAATGCAATAATATTTACGTAATTTTCCGTTAACTTCCTGATTATAAGATTCCAAATATCCCGACTGTACCATTCCATGCAGCATTGGATACAAAGCACCGACTTTAAGTTCAAAAATATTATTCGATTTTTTTGCCAAAGCATCAATCATCTCATACCCGTACATATCCTTTTCTGACAAAAGTTTTAAAACCAGCATTGCTGAATTACCAGAAACCATGTTTTTATTAACTTTCATGCTTTCACTCCTCACTAGCGTTAACATACTCACCAATTATTTTATAATACCTTAACCCTAATCATTTTTCAACCTGCTTCCATTTTATATCTGAACCATTTTATTTAAAATTTTTTCATAATATTTTTCATTTGATTCTTTCTTTATCAGAGAGTCCAATATTACTCCATCTTTTAGAAAAAGTGTTCTTTTCCCATAACTTGCCATTTTAGGATCATGTGTTACCATTACTACAGTTTTATTTAATGTTTCATTAATATGAACCAATGTCTTTATCACCTGCAAAGAAGTATTTGAATCAAGATTTCCAGTTGGTTCATCAGCCAGTATCAATTCAGGATTTTCTATCATTGCTCTACAAATAGCCGTTCTTTGTTTTTCACCACCTGACAATTCATATGGATATTTATCCAATAAGTTGGATATACCAAATTCAGCAGCTATCTTTCTAACAGATTTAATACCTTCTTTTAAATCATTTTAGTACCATAAAAGTGTAGTTGTTAGAGAGTAATTAACTCTAACATCTACACTTATTTTATTATAATAAGGGAAGTA
>PPYF01305137.1_pt1 | contig 16129 bp, 8 predicted proteins | sample 1559871 | NCBI WGS metagenome assembly PPYF01 (sample SAMN08240021, study PRJNA423297) | Human gut metagenome, whole genome shotgun sequencing project.
TGTGACAGTTGCGGCAGTGGCCGCAGGTGATATGGCCCTCGCCGGAGACGCGCTGGCCGACCGTGAAGCCCGTGACGCCCGCGCCGAGCTCTGCAATCTCGCCGACATACTCATGGCCGATGACCTGAGGGGGCTTCACGTGCTGCTGCGCCCACTGGTTCCATTTGTAGATATGGACGTCGGAGCCGCAGATCGCGGTCTTGTGGATCTTGATGAGAACTTCTCCGGGGCCCGGCACAGGAACAGGCACCTGCCGCAGCTCCAATCCGGGGCCGGCTGTGGGTTTTACGATGGCATCCATCATCTGTTTCATTTCAAATCCGCCCTTTCTTCAGAAATTCATATGTCCGCATTGCAAAGACTATGCGCATGGATATGTGCACCCTATAAAGACATATTAACGGACACAGGCATGCTTGTCAAGGGAAATTTGGTGTCTTAAAGTGTTCTGAATAATCATACCAGCTGATTTTGACAGCTTGACGCTCTATAAATTATCGGTTAGAGTAGAAAGAAAGTGAGAAACAGGAAGTGGGTGCAGGTATGCGGCGTGGACGTATCCGTATTCGCAACAAGATGGGCTTTCAGATCGTGACGATCCTGATTTTTACGATCATCCTGCCCAGCATATTTTTCTTCTGGTTCATCGTGCAGCGGTATTCCAATGATCTGCTCAGCGCGGCGATCTCCGAACGCGAAAATCTGCTGGAAGCGATCAACAAGAGCATTTCTTTGCATTTTGACAATGTGCAGGAGCTGTCCATGACGATCTATTACGACACCTCCACGAAAAATTATATTGACGGTCACGCCTATGAGGAACCGTCAGCGGCGGTAGAGGAGGCGCTCGTTACGATCCTCAATTCCCGTCAGTCAGCAGAGAGCATGGCTCTATGCTTTGGAGGCGAGACGTATGTTTACGGCAAGAGCTTTACAAACCTGCAGCGGTACAGAGAGCAGTATGAGCAGCAAGTGCTTGAGCGGGAGGGGAAGTGTGTCTGGCTTCCGACGAACGTTATGCAAGGCTCCTTCGCACGCAAGCCGAAGGATTATGCCCTTGCCCGCGCGATCAACGCGCCGGATGGGCAGGTCGGCGTTTTTTACATGTTCCTGTCCAGCGACCATCTCTGGAAGATCCTGACGAATCCGCTTCTGACGGAGGGATCGAGCCACTATTATCTGCTTGCGCCGGACGGACGCATCGTCATGTCGGATCTTGATGCTCTGACCGGGACGGATATGCAGTTGGATTTTACGCTTGCGCAGCTTGACGGGCAGAGCGGACATCTGCTCATCACCGGCGAAGGCGGACGCCGGCAGGTGGCGACCTATGCGCGCATGGAGAGCACAGGCTGGGTCAGCGTAATTCTTGCTGACCGCGACGAGCTTTATTCCAACGCCATTTCCCTGATGCGGCTAGCCAGGAGCTTCACGGTATTCTACCTGATGGTTCTCATCGCCGGGAACCTTGCAATTTATGCGTTTATCATCAAGCCGCTCGGACGGCTGAGCGAGAGCATGGAGCACGTCTCGCAGGGCGTTTTTCAGGAGATCCAGATCCCGCCCGGAGGCAACGAGATCCGACAACTGACCGAGAGCTATAACGATATGCTTACGCAGATCCAGACGCTTCTGGTAAAGGTCCGCGCGGAAGAAACCGCGAAAAACGAACAGCGCATCAAGGTGCTGTATATGCAGATCGGACCGCATTTTCTGTATAATACGCTCAACTCCATCAAGTGGATGGCTGTGCTCAATAACCAGCCAGGCATCAAGCAGATGGTCGAGTCGCTGATGAAGCTGCTGGGGGCGGTCGCCTACAACAAAGAGGACGAGATCAGCCTGCGCGAGGAGCTGGAGCTGCTGGAAAGCTATATCTTCATCCAAAAGGTCCGGTTTATGAATTTCCGGGTGGAGTATGATGTGCCGGAGCAGGTGCTTTCTATGAAGATCGGCCGGTTCATGCTTCAGCCGTTCGTGGAAAACTGCATCATCCACGGTCTGCACGGACTGGACTATGAGGGCGTGATCCGCATTCGGATCCGGCAGACGACCATACTGCAGATCGATATCTGGGACAATGGTCGCGGCATGAAGGCCGACGCACTCACGGTGCCCAGAAAAGAGGCGGCCAAAGACAGTGTCGGTATCCAGAACGTGGCCGAGCGTATCCGGCTGCACTACGGCGAACGGTACGGCGTTCACGTGGAAAATAATCCGGACAGAGGCGTTCATGTGCATATAGAGCTGCCTGTCATAAAGGGGGAGGAAGAACGATGATCCGTGTTGCGATCGTGGAAGATGAGATGCTTGTGCGGCTGGGACTGCGTATGTGTCTGGAATCGTCGCCGGATATCTATGTCGCCGGAGCATTTGCCTCTGCGGAAGAGGCGGAGACCGGGCAGGACAAGGCGCCGGTGGACGTGCTGCTGACGGATATTCGGCTGCCAGGCAATTCCGGATTGGAGCTGATGCGGCGGCTGCGGAAGAAATACCCGCAGATGCTGTTTGTCGTGCTGAGCTGCTATGATGATTTTACCTACGCACAGCGGGCCATGGAATACGGAGCGAGCCGCTATATCCTCAAGCACGAGCTTGATGAAAAGGAGCTGCCGCGGATTTTGCTGGAGCTTGTGCAGGAAAGCCGAAGCGCTGTCTCACAGGAGCCGGAGCCAGTGGAGGACATTCCGGCCTGCGCCGCGCGGCTGTGTGCGGAGCGCGGGGGTGCGCGTGCAATTTATTTCTGCTTCCGGGGGCGGGCGAGCTGTCGAACGCGACCGGAAGCGAACTCAACCGCGACCTTGTCTGCGGGATCATCTGCACGGCGCTGGAAAATTACCGGCTCGGCTGCTGCTTTATCGACCAGAGCGGCGAACTAATCGGGCTAACTCCGGCAGCAGACGGCGCACGGCTGCCGGCCTGCTTCCGCGAGATCGGCGAAAGTATCCGGCTTTACACGGATAAAAACTGCTTTGCTGGCGGTTCAGATGCCTTTTCGGATGCAGCACAACTCCCGCGCTGCATCGCGCAGGCGAAGGAGCGCGCACAGGGCGCGTTTTTCTACGAGCAGAGCCACCTGTTTTTGCAGGCGGCCTCCGGCGAGCGTGGATGCCCCGCGCTGGAATTTTTGTACGAGGATGCGTTCACCACGATGTGGCGCGCCAAAACACAGGCACAGCTCGAAGCGTTTTTCGACGCCTGCGCCAAGCAGAAGCCCGCGCCGGATCAGATCCGCGAGACGGTCATGCAGTTCACGCAGACCATGCTGCGCCACGGCGAGTTTTACTACGGACTCGACCGCGCACGCGCCTATGGAAGGGACATGGATCCAAGCTACCGCGCCATCAGCCGGATCGACTCCATGCAGGCGCTTGCGCGCTGGCTGACGCAGGTTATTGAGCTGACTATCCGAGACGTCGACAGCCATCAGGATCTGCCGCATATGATCCGCACCTATCTCAACGAGCATTACATGCAGGAGCTGCAGCAGACCGACGTTGCGGCGGTGTTCCACATGAGCGGACCGTATTTCAGCCAGTATTTCAAGCAGAGCTTCGGCGTGAACTATGTCCAATATCTCAATTCCCTGCGCATTGAAAAGGCAAAGCTCCTGCTTGTGACCACACAGAACTCTACGGAGTCCATCGGTGCGCTGGTCGGGATACCCAATGTCAATTATTTCTTCCGCCTGTTCAAAAAAACTGAAGGTTGTACAGTCCGGGAGTACCGAAAACGGCATACAGAGAGCAAAAAAGTACATAAATCTTAAAAACGTGCTTATAAAAATAGGCACATTGCACAAAACGGCAGAAAATAATGAAGGAACTCCAAAAGCAGTTCATGGTATTTGCCCAGCAGCTCTGGTATGCTGGAGATGCTTCTGAAAGGAAGACAATGAAACAGGAGGAATGATTCATGAAAAAGACTTTCACACTGCTTCTGGCGATCATTCTTGTATTTTCCCTCGCTGCCTGTGCCGCGGGAGAAAAGGTCAAGCTGCCCGCTGAAAGCACAGACACTTCTGCCACCGCGCCGGTGGAAAACACCAAAACAGACGCCCCTGCCGAGACTGCCGGTGAGACCGGCGAGATCGGCGGCAAGCTCGTGATCTGGGAGCACAATTCCTCGTTTGAGGATGCGCTCAAGGCTGTGATTGAGGGCTTCCATGAAAAGTACCCCAACGTTGAGGTCGAATACTCCGTCAAGACCAGTGATCAGTATTACAACCTCCTCCAGACGGCGATGCAGGCGAACGAATGCCCGGATCTGTTCTGGACGAACGGCAAGGCTACGACCAACTATCAGGCTTACGTTGACCAGGGACTGATGATGGATCTGACCGATAAGGTTGATTTCAGCCTCTATGACAGCACGTCTGCGATGAAGCTCGTGACTGCTGACGACGGCCGTGTCTACTCCACGCCGACCGCCGAGACCGGCGGACGCGCGGTGTTCTACAACAAGGACATTTTCGACGAGAACGGCTGGACGATCCCCACGACCTTCTCCGAGTTTGAAGAGCTGCTTGCCAAGGTCGCGCAGACCGATTATGTTCCCATTGCCCTCGGCGCGACCGACCCGTGGGACATCCTGTTCATCTGGGAGCCGATTCTTGCCGCGACGCATCTGGACTGGATTCAGGAATATGAGACCGAGGGCTATGCCGCGGTCAATGATCCGCGCGTGGCTGACGCGTACAATAAGATGATCGAGTGGGGCGACAAGGGCTACTTCGGCGACAACTGGACCGGCGTCACCGGCCAGGGGGCAAGCCTTGCGTTCTCCACCGGCAGCGCTGTCATGTACATCGGCGGTACGTGGAACATCTCCACCTTCCAGGAAAACAACCCCGCTTTGAACTTCGGCGCATTCCAGATTCCGTGCGAGGATGGGCAGGTTCCGTTTGTCTCCACCAGCTCCTGTGGCCTCGGCGTCTCCAGCAAGACGGAAAACGAAGCGGCAGCGCTCGCGTTCGCAAACTACTTTGCAAGCCAGGAAGGCCAGGAAAAGTGGCTCGGCACGCTGGGCTCCATCTCCTGCGTCGCGTCCATCGTTTCCGATAACCCCGTCGTCAACGACGTGCAGAACTGCTACACCGTTCAGGCGACCAGCTATTACGATATCCTCGGCTTCGAGGCCGGTACCGGCGACTCTCCCTGCAACGTCTGGGAAGAGGATCAGTGCAAGATCTTTACCGGCGCGAAGAGCGTACAGGAGTTCGTCGATTCCCTGCAGGCGCTCTGCCTGACCAAAGAGGAAATGCTCAGCAAATAATTGCCGGAAGGCACAGCTTTGAGGGGGCGTCTGCCCCCTCATCGTATATTCGCTCCCGCGCGCCCGCCGCGCTTCGCTCCGGGAGAAAAGGAGGCACCAGACCATGAAGAGAACCCCTGCACGTCTGAGCGCGCGGCAAAACCGTGCATATATCGGTTTTATCACGCCCGGACTGTTTTTGTATACGCTGCTTGTGATCATTCCGATCGCATGCTCGATCTTCTACAGCTTTTTTGAATGGAGCGGAATCGGCCCCATGAAATTTGTCGGTCTTGAAAACTTCCGCTACCTGCTCTTTGGCGAGCGGATGTCCGGCGTATTCTTCAATGCTCTGAAGAACAACCTGATCTATCTGCTCTGTGTTCTGCTTATCATTACGCCGATCCAGCTTTTTACGGCGTATCTTCTGTATCTGAAAATTCCGTGCCATAAATACATCCGCACGATGACGTTTCTTCCATATGTGCTCAGCACGTCTATCGTCGGCTTCTTCGCGCTGCTACTATTCGACGGCAATATGGGCGTTCTGAACACAGTCATCAAGGCGCTTTTCGGCAGATCCCATACACAGTCATGGCTCGGCGATCCCAAACTGATGTTTCCGATTTTTGTGCTGATCGTGATCTGGCAGTGCGCCAGCTCCGGCACGATGATCTTCTTTGCTGATATGCAGTCGATCTCAAACGATATCGTTGAGGCCTCCGTCGTTGACGGCTGCGGCGAATGGCGACGCTTTTTCAGCATCATTCTGCCGAATATGCGCGCCTCGCTCGTGACCAATATCACGCTCAGCGTGATCTATGCAATGACGATGTTTGGTCTGCCCTATGTGCTGGTCGGCACGTCCGGCGGCGTAAACAACCGACTGGACTTTATCGCGATGGTCTTTTACCGCTACGCGTTCGGCGGCACCTATTACGGAACAACGGATATCGGCTTCGGCTCGGCTATCAGTGTTGTGATGCTCATCATCATTCTGACTGCGTGGCTGGTGACCAACCACTTCCTGAAGCGGATGCGGGACTGAGGGAGGCGACGGTATGAGAGAAAACAATACGCTCAACATGGGCCGCGGCTGCCGGACGGTCAAATCCGTGCTGTCCGTACTGCTGATCGTGTATTCGCTGATCACGATCTTCCTTGTCGGAGACACGGTGATTTCCTCGTTCAAGACCAAGCTGGAGCTTGTAAATAATCTGATAGGCTTCCCACAGGAGCCGACGCTCAACAACTATCTGCGCGTATTTGTGGAGGAAGGCTTCTGGAAATACATTCTCAACAGCGTTGTGCTGGTCAGCCTTTCTCTGGCGCTGCTGCTTGCCGTTTCGTCCACACTGGCCTACGGTATGGCGCAGTACAGGTTCCGCGGCAAGGGCTTTTTGCAGGGATATCTGCTCATCGGCCTTATGATGCCGGTGCAGCTGAGTATCCTGCCGCTGTACCTGATGCTCTCCCGGGTGCATCTGACGAACAGCTTCATCGGCCTCGCGCTGGTCTACGCGGCGAACCTTTCGTTCCCGTTTACGGTGTTCTATCAGTTCTTTGCGCAGCTCCCGGAGGCGGTGATCGAGTCAGCGCGCATTGACGGCGCAAAGGACTTCAAAATCTTCACGAGCATTGTCGTGCCGATCTCCAAACCGGTCTTCGCGACGGTCGGCCTGCTGCAGTTCATCACGATCTGGAACGATTTCTTCCTGCCGATGGTCTTCCTGACCGAGAAGAGCAAGCAGACGCTGACGCTGGCTATCTACAGCTATACCTGCAATTTCCTGAAAAACTGGGATAAGATCTTTGCCGCCGTGACGGTCGCATTGATCCCGATCCTGATCATCTATTTCCTGTTCTCCGAGCAGATTGTCGCCGGTCTGACGGCAGGCTCGACGAAAGAATGATACTTGAAGCAGCATTTGGAGGAGCTATCATGAATGGAACCTGGATCTGGCTTTCGGACGGCGTCTGCACGGAAAACGAGCGCGGCTGCTTCGCCGCGGAGTTTACGGCGGACGACGTGCAAACGGCATGCGCGCTGCGCATCACTGCCGTTACGCGCTACACGGCCTGGCTCAACGGCCGCCTGCTTGGCCGCGGCCCCGCCCGCACAACGCCCGGACACGCCTATTATGACACGTATGACCTGACGCCGCTTCTGCGGCGCGGGGAGAATGAACTTCGCATTGAGGTCTGGAGCTATGGCTGGTCGACCTATCAGTCGCTTGCAGAACCCGGAGGACTGCTGTTTGACGTGACGCAGAACGGAAGCGTTCTGGCGGCCTCCGGCAGCGGGACGCGCTGCGCCCGCGACGCGGGCTTTGTATCCTACGCCCCGAAACGCAATGTAAATCTCGGCTTTGCCGAGTATTATGACGGCCGTCTGTTTGATCAGCGCTGGATCACCGTGCCCGCGCGCACGCGCGGCTGGTCCGCAGCCCGTGTTTTGCCGAAGGAAAACAGAACGCTTCTGCCGCTTCCCATCCGCGCCCGGCATCAGAGAGAAGTCTATCCCAAGCGTGTCCTGCGCGTGGAGGATGTCAAAAAGGCCTGCCAGGTCTACACGGTCAACACGCGACGCGCCTTTTATCCCAATCGCACCGACGCCGACGAAACAAATTTCAACGCGTTCCTCGGCTGCGTGATCCTGAGCGACCGTGTGCAGACCGGCCGCATCAGCTTCCCGAACCGTACATGGAACGGGATCATCGGAACCTTCCGCATCGGTGATACAGTTTATCCCATCACAGATAAGGCGCGCGACGTCGAGGTGCATCTGACCGCAGGGGAGAATTTCTTCCTGATGCAAATCCACGGTAAATATGACGATCTGTACAGCCACATTGAGTTCCGCTTCCCGGAGGATATCCGTGTCAAAGCGCAGTCCGGCGGATCCGGCTTCTTTGCGCTCGGGCCGACAGCGGAGCTGCACGCAATTCAGGACGGAAAGCACCCGATCTACGGGGACATCGGTTTTCTGACACCGGAGGATACGCGCATATTTGCCTGCCGGAGCATGCAGGAGCTTGCAGAAGCGGGCTGCGCGCCCAAATGGATCGTGCCAGAGGATACGATGGAGGATATGTATATCCTGTCGCTGAACCGTCTGGCGGAGATTGCGGCAGACTATGCCGTGCAAGAAAAGCACCTCGGCGTTCTGTGGAGCAATGACGCTGTCACGCGCTTCGACCCGCCCGCATGCGGCGATTACCGCCGGATTCTGCTGGATTTCGGCGACCTGTACGTGGGCTATCTCAATATCTGCATCAAGGCACCCGCCGGGACCATCCTCGATGTCTACGGATTTGAAAACATGTACCGAGGTGAGATCGACCACACCATTGGGCTGAATAACGGTGCGCGCTATATCTGCCGTGAGGGCTGGCAGGAGTACACGTTCCTTGCAAAGATGGGTATGCGTTACGCCATGCTCAGTGTCCGCGGAAACGGAAATGCGCCCGTCGAACTGCGTACGTTCCGGCTGGAGCACGAGGTCTACGCCACGGCCAATCAGGGCTCTTTTGAGTGTGACGACGAAAAGCTTAACCGCATCTGGAATATGTGTGAGCAGACGCTGCAGGACAGTGTAGCCGACACCTACGCAGACTCTCCCACATACGAGCAGGCGTACTGGCTTGGTGATTCGCAGGTCAGTGCGGCTGTCGATGCGTATCTCTACGGTGATTACAGCTTTATCCGGCACAATCTGGTTTTCGGTGCAACGGGCGCCGACACCACGCCGCTCGGCAATGCGCTGACCCCCACGGACTGGGTCACGCCGATCCCGATGTGGACGATGAACTGGGTCGTGATGCTGGCGCAGTATATTGAAGCGACCGGCGACAGAAGCATTCTGCGTGAGCTGTATGGCCCGGTATGCGAACGGCTGGAGTATTACCGGTCGCTGCTCACACCGGATGGAGGAATTCTGACGCGCTCGTGGAACCTGGTCGACTGGGCCGCTCTGGATATCTCCGACTACTGTGTCTGCACGGCATATCAGGGGCTGCTTGCCTACTGCTTCGACTGCGCGGCGCGCTTTGCCGAAATGCAGGAAAAGCAGGCCGACGCGCAGAAATTTACCGACACCGCGAAGCTTCTGCGGCGCTATCTCTCGCAGGTCTTGTGGGACGATACGCGCAAGGCGTACCGCGATAGCTGGAGCCCGGAGACGGGACTTTCGAAGACGTTTAGCATCCAGACGCATATGCTCCTGCTGCTCTATCACGCCATTGAGGAGCCGGAGCGCCGTGCGCTTGTCACGGAGTATGTGCAAAACAGGCCTGTGGATTTTCTGGATGTCGGTTCGCCGTTTATGCTGTACTACCTCTATGAGGCGTGGGCGCAGCTTGGTGTCTGCGACCCGATCATGGAGGACATAAAGCACCGCTGGGGCGAGATGCTCCGCTATGAGACAACGACCTGCTGGGAGGTTTTCCCCGGCTTCTACGAAAACAGCCGAACCAGAAGCTATTGCCACGCATGGTCTACTGCGCCCGCGATGCTGATGCAGAAATATCTGCTGGGTATCCGGCGAGAGTCTGAGGGCTTCAAAGACGTTTCGTTCTGCTTCCCGAATACGGGTCTGCGCTGGTGCCGCGGCAGTATTCCGACGCCGTTTGGTGTAATTTACGTGGACTGGAATAAAGATATTGGCGAATTCCTTTTAAGAATTCCCGAGGAGATCAAATTGCATGGTGATGAACCTGACGGCTTCCATGTAACGATCCAGAAAACAAAACAAGGATAAGCTGTTTTGGCTCCGTCCAATTATCTTGGGTTGGGCGGAGCCTGTTTTTCGTATGTGCGGAAGGCGCGGCATACTGTCCCAGCAAAGTGATTCCGGCACGATATATACTTCTAAAGAAAAAGTGTCTATATTAGTCGGTTTTTTGCCTTTTCATGAAAAGGTAATTCCGTACAATAGAACGTAGACAGTATTATATTGGGAGGTATTTTGCGTGTCAAAGAAGCTGTTTGAAATTACGGATTGCCGCTGCTGTGGGCAAACGAATCCGCTTGGTTTGGACTCACAGCCTGATTTTTCATGGAGAGTGCAGCCATGCAGCGCGGAAGCGGTCGAAATAAGCAGTTATCGGATCCGCGTTATGTGTAAAGATGCTTGCGGTTGCTCCCCGCAGGCGGTCGTATGGGATTCGGGTGTTATAAATGAGCCAAATGTTTCGCTGATCTGTTATGCGGGGTCGCAGCTGAAGCCAAGGACAAGATACGATTGGATCCTGACGCTGTGGGATATGCACGGAAATTGCGTTGACAGCGAGGTTTGCTGGTTTGAAACCGGTAAATGCAGGGAGGCATGGACGGCAAAATGGATCAGCGCTCCGGGGATCCGTCTCGACCGCAATGACGCGCCCGCGTTGTATTTGCGCAGGAAGTTTGGACTCGGTGCGGCTGTCAAAAGTGCTCGTATGTATATTTGCGGATTGGGTCTATACGAGGTATTTGTTGACAATGTGCCGGTCAGTGATTCGCTTCTGGAGCCCGCATACACAAAGTACGATGCATTTGCACTCTACCGCGTATATGATATCACGTCTTTTTTGACGCAAAAGGATTATGCAGCTGTTGGCGTCGTTTTGGGAAACGGGTGGTACAACTGCTTTACGAAGGATGAATGGAATACCCCGCAGGCCAGTTGGCGTGCTGCTCCGAAGCTGTTATGCGAGATCCATATCGAGTATCTGGATGGATCGACCGAATGCATTGGCTCAGACGAGGCATGGTCCGTGTCAAGGGACGGCCCGATCGTTTTCAACGCGATCCGAAGCGGAGAGTGGTACGATGCACGAAAAGAAGATCCGAAATGGGTATCGGGGGAAGCAAATCATTGGACGTGGACGCCTGCAATCCGTGTCCGCAGCCCTGGCGGAGCGCTTCGCGCGGCGGAGGATGACCCGATCCGTATCACGAAGGAGATCACACCTGTTTCGGCAAGAATCACGGCAGAGGGCCGTATGATCGCCGATATGGGTCAGAATTTTGCGGGGAAGGTACGCCTGCATGCAGCGGGAAATACCGGAACGCATTTTATCCTTCGATACGCAGAGGAGCTTACAAAGGACGGCGAGCACGTAGATCAGACCCATCTGCGCTGCTTTGTAAAAGAAGGGGAATTCCAGACTGAGCATTACATAAAGGGCACGGACAGTATTGAGACGTAGACGTCGCACTTTACCTATCACGGCTTCCGTTATGTCGAATTGACGTGCGTGAACGGTTCTGTTGCGGACAGCAATATGACAGGACTTGTTATGCATACAGACTTCCGGCAGATCGGAAGGTTCGATTGCTCGGATGATGGATTCAATACAATTTGGAACATGAGCTATTGGGCTACGATCTCAAATAGTGTTGGATTACCTACAGATGATCCGCACCGGGAGAAAAACGCGTGGATCGGCGACATTGGATACGCGTTTGAACAGATGCTGCTGAACTTTGATTGTGCACGCTTTTTGCTGCAGTGGCTGGATAATTTGTGTGCGTGCCAGCGGGTCGACGGCGCACTCCCGTGTGTTTGCCCCTCTACAGGGTGGGGCTACAACTGGGGCAACGGCCCGGACTGGGCACTCGTCTTTACGCGGCTTCCGTGGTACCTCTACCGGCAGACAGGGGATATCCGTATTCTTGAGCGTTATTATCTGAATATTTGCCGCCATTTCTCGTTTATGAAATCGATGGCTGTCAATGAGATCGTGAATTATGGAATCGGGGACTGGTGCGCACCCTTTGATGGCCCGGCGGTTTCCGTGAATATGGAATCGTTCCGTGCTCCGGTCGCGCTTACAGATACGGCCTGTTTTTATGAAACGGCAGTCATGATCGGCAAGATGTCCGCTGTCATGGGCTGTGAAAATCCGTTTGCGGACGAATGTACCCGGATCAAGCGTGCGTTCCTCAACAGATTTTTGAATGAAGCGGGCGAGGTTGCGGGAGACTGCCAGACATCGGATGGATGCGTCCTCTATAATCATATGCTTGGCGCGGAGGAAGATCAGAAGCTGGCGGAGCGTCTGGTCGATCGGCTCCGGACGAATGATTGGCATCTTGACTTTGGTATTCTTGGTTCGCGATATGTCATGGAAAGTCTGGGAGAACGGGGATATATAAAAGAACTGTATCGAATGCTTTCGGGAAATACATATCCGAGCTACCTTTATCTGGCGGAGAATGGCTGCACAACACTGACAGAATGCTGGAATCTCGGCGGCTCCCACAATCACTTCATGTTCTCGCATGTTTCGGCCATTCTTTACCGCTATATCGCAGGGCTTCGCCAGCCAGCGGATGACATTGGGTGGAAGCACTTTGAAATTGTGCCGTCATTGTTGCCCAAAAAGCTGGACTGCTCGTTCGACTCTCCCCGCGGAAAAATAGAGCTGCACTGGCAAAGAGCGAAGGAGACCGTGCATGTAGATGTGGCAGTTCCGTTTGGAACAACCGCGACGCTCTTCGTTCCAGAATGTGCCGCCTCAGAGACACGAAAATGTGAGTTAACGTATGGAAAGTACGAGTTTGAGTGGAAGCTTCTTTATGATCCGGTGTTAGTGTAGGCTCAAATCATAAAATAGAGGTAAGAAAGATGTTCACAGAAGAACGAATTGGTGAGATCCTGCGGCAGCTGTCGCTGCTGCGTTATCCTGAAACAGTCCCTGCAATAGGCTGGAAAATGCTGCGCACGACCGGCGAACAGCGCCCCACCCCTTCCGAGGCCTGCTCTGGCTGGAGTACAATTCCCGCGGACGGCATCTGGGGCGGCGACTGCGAATATTACGCCTTCGTCGCCGACCTCACGCTCCCGGAGACCTTCGCGGGGCATCCGGCGGAGCTCTCGCTGCTTACCGGCTGCGAGGGGCAGTGGGATGCGACGAATCCGCAGTTCAGCGTATACATAAACGGCGAACTGCGGCAGGGCTTCGATGTCAACCATCACGAGCTCACGCTCACCGAGTGTGCAAAGCCCGGCGAGTGCTTTTCTGTTTTCCTTTCCGCCTATACCGGCGTGCAGAACTTTCATCTGGTATTTGACGCCTCTCTGCGCACCGTAGACCGCGAGATCGAGGGGCTGTATTATGACCTGCTCGTACCATGGCAGACCGCGTGCCTGCTGGATCAGGACGACACACAGTATATCCGCCTTATCCAGACGCTGAACGAGGCGGTCAATCTGCTCGATCTGCGCAAGCCCGGAAATGAAGCGTTCCACGCAAGTGTGCAGACTGCGCGCGCGTTCCTGCGGGAGAAGTTTTACACCCACACGAGAAATGACGGTCCGTGCGTCCTCTGCGTTGGGCATACGCACATCGACATCGCGTGGCTCTGGACGCTCTCCGTGACCGAAGACAAGGCGGTACGCAGCTTCTCCACCGTGCTGGAGCTGATGCGCCGCTATCCGGAATACAAATTCATGTCCAGCCAGCCGCAGCTTTATCTCTATGTCAAGAAAAACGCACCGGAGATCTATGAGCAGATCAAGGCGCGTGTCGCCGAGGGGCGCTGGGAGATCGAGGGCGCGATGTTTGTTGAGCCGGACTGCAATTTGTCCTCCGGCGAGAGCCTTGTGCGCCAATGCTTGTACGGCAAGCGATTTTTCATGCGAGAGTTCGGAAAGGACGCGCAGATCCTCTGGCTTCCCGATGTTTTTGGATACAGCGCAGCGCTGCCGCAGATCCTGAAAAAATGCGGCGTGCACTATTTCATGACCACGAAGATCAGCTGGAACGAGGTCAACAAGATCCCCTACGACACCTTCTACTGGAAGGGGATCGACGGAACAAAGGTGCTGTCCCATTTTATCCCGACACGCGATTATGTATCCAAAACGCGCAGTCTGAAGACGAACAATGAGCATACATCCGCCATCACCACCAACTATAACGGCTATCTCAACCCCTGCCAGATCAAGGGCGCATGGCAGCGCTATCAGCAGAAGGAGCTGAACGATCAGGTGCTCTGCTCCTTCGGGTATGGCGACGGCGGCGGAGGTCCGACGGCGGAGATGCTGGAAACACAGCGCCGTCTGGCATACGGCATTCCCGGCTGCCCGACCACAAAACCGGCAACTGCGCGGGAGTTTTTTGACAAGCTTGCTGCGGATGTTGCGGAAAAAAACGTACCTATATGGTCAGGCGAATTGTATCTGGAATATCATCGCGCGACCTACACCAGCATGGCGCGCAACAAGCGCAGCAACCGCAGAGGTGAATTTGCGCTTCTGAATCTTGAAGCATGGGCTTCGGCGGCAATCCTGCTCTGCGGTACAGAGTATCCCTCGGCGGCATTGCAGGAGGGCTGGGAGATCCTGATGCGCAACCAGTTCCATGATATTCTGCCCGGCTCTTCCATCCGGCAGGTCTACGAGGACTCCAAGCGTGAATATGCGCGTCTTTCCCAGCTGACCATGGAGGAGACAGATAAACGCCTTCAGCAGCTGACGGACCGCATCGGCGGTACGGTCGTCTGGAACCCGAACGGTCAGAGCGTGAGCGGCTTTGTCGAGCTTGACCGCGCGGAAGGACGCATAAATGTGCAAAGGACTGCCGACGGCAAGTATCTTGCGTGGGCAGAGGCAGTTCCAGCCAAGGGCTGGAAGCGTCTGCGCGACAGTGCGCCTGCCTTCGGTGAACTGCAAATCAGCGACCGGGAGATCGTCACGCCCTTTGCGCATCTGCGTCTGAACGAAAAGGGGCAGATCGCATCCTGGTATGACCGGGTCGCGGAGCGCGAGCTTTTGCAGCACGGCAAATGCGGCAATGTCCTGATGACGTATGAGGACAAGCCGCACAAATATGACAACTGGAACCTTTTCGATTACTACCGTGAAAAAGCCTGGGCGATCGAAACGCTTCTTTCTGCCGAGGTGCTCGAGACTGGACCGTATCGCTGTGCGCTGCGGCTGCGTTGGCGGTATCTGGACACCGAAATTCAGGAGACCATCTATGCGTACTGCAACACTCCGCGCGTAGACTTCGTGTTCGATACCGACTGGAAGGAGGATCAGCTCTTCCTCAAGGCGCTTTTCCCGCTGGAGCTCAACAGCACCGAGGCGACCTATGAAATTCAGTACGGCAACGTCAAGCGCCCGACCGTCCGCAATACCTCATGGGATCAGGCAAAGTTCGAGGTCTGCTACCACAAATGGATGGATGTGTCCGAAGGCGGCTATGGCGCAGCGTTCCTGAACGACTGCAAATACGGTGTGAGCGTGGAAGAAAATACGGTCGGTCTGTCCCTCATCAAATGCGGACTCTATCCGAACCCCAGCGCCGACCGTGAGCCGCACCACGCCGTCTACAGTGTGTATCCGCATATGGGCACATGGCAGGAGACCGGTATCGTAAAGGAAGCCTATGCGCTCAATAATCCGATGGTCGTTCTTCACTCTGAAAATGCAGGCGGCGAGCTGCCTGAGGAGTACGCGCTTGTCCGCTGTGATGCGCGCAACGTGATGGTCGACGTCTGCAAAAAAGCGGAGGATCGCGATACGCAGATCCTGCGGCTATATGAATTTGAAAATTGCCGGACGAAAACGCAGCTTCGGTTCCCGCAAAAGGTTGCACAGGTTTGGTTGTGCGATATGCTGGAAAACAGGCAGAGACTGCTTGCGGAGGAAACGGATTCTGTGGAGATCGAACTGGCTCCATTTGAGATTTGTACGTTGGAATTGGATAGGGGAGGAAATTATGAAGCGTTCTGAAATCAACAAAGCACTCAAAGAGCTCGAAGCCATGTGTGCACGCGAGCATTGCTACCTGCCGCCGTTCTGCAATTTTACGCCGGAGGAATGGAAAACCAAGGGGCATGAATACGACGAGGTCCGCGACTGTATGCTTGGTTGGGACATTAC
>PPYF01017494.1_pt1 | contig 16127 bp, 12 predicted proteins | sample 1559871 | NCBI WGS metagenome assembly PPYF01 (sample SAMN08240021, study PRJNA423297) | Human gut metagenome, whole genome shotgun sequencing project.
GTTTTATGCTGTGTTGTGCCTTTGTCTTTTCTTCTGTTTTTATTCTGTTTTTATTCTGCGCTTTATTCCTGTGGCACTACACAGGCTCCGCCAACCGAAAACCGGTATTCACCAGGAGCAATGTCCTGATTTCCGTCCGCCATCACATCAAAAAAAACCTGCTCCTCCTGACCGGGCCTCGACACCCCCTTCCCGCCTTCTCCCTTCACCGGCGACCAGCCATCTCCTCCTGTCCTGACACGAAGCTCATGACGACCATCCTTACTCTGCACCACATAGCGCTCCGCCCTGCCGTCCACCTGACGCTCATTCATCCATACATGAAAACCCGTGTGCGCCTCCCGGCAGATAATCCGCCCCGTCGCCAGCTTCTCTCCATCACGTAACTGCCCGCCGCGACTGCCGTGACTCTCCAGTGTCAGTTCCGCTGACTGCGACACACCACTCATGACCATCAGTAACATCCCGCAGGTGACACGCATCATCTTCCTTATACTCCCGTTCATCTCCGGCTCCTCCCGTCACATACACACCGTACGGGTCAGAAATATCCCCGCAGGACCCTTCTCTTCCGGAAGACGGTAATCCGCATGGCACAGACTGTTCTCTCCCCACTGCGCCTTCAGCTTACCGCTTTCCTTCAGCCCGCTCAGGTACACCTCACCACGGTCTCCCACCACACCGGCTGAGCCCGCAGCCTGACCCGCTTCGCCCTCAACTGTCACCACCGCACCAAACGGCAGAGGCGTTCCGTCCTGACGGGCCAGACTCACCAGCGCACGACCACCCACACGGGTCCTGAATCCGGCCCGGACCACTGCCCCCTTCGTCGGCACCACACGACTGTCCGTCTGCGGCACTTCCGCATCCTCCGGGAACGTCGTCGGGTCCAGTGTCAGCACGTTCTCCTGGTATGGCGAGGCATAACCGGCCAGCGTATACCCCCGGAAATCCGTTCTCACACCCGGCCAGCCACCCACAGACGCACCACTCACGCCCGGTGCCGCAATCAGTGCCACCGTATCCCCGGTCCGCTGACCAAAGGTGACCCCCTCACTGTGGGCCACCATGCTGCCGGACATCCCGGCGTTCAGCTGGCGCATCGTGCTGCTGTAACTGTACATCCCCGTCAGTTCACCATATGTCCCGTACCACGTCAGGTTCAGACGACTGGTGTCAGCATGGCTCTCACTGCCCGGCACCATCTGCTCACGGACATCCCAGTACAGCCGGCGGTCAAATGCCCGTCCGTTCAGCCCGGCCTCATACCGGGTATCCTGTCCCGTGGAACGCTGCATCTGCGCCGTGGCACTGATGTCGTTATCCGTCCCCCCAAACCAGCGTCCCAGCGGCACACTCATCCACATACTGACACTGTCTTCCGTACGCGACCAGCCACCGTAATAGCCGCCGCTGTTGCGGTTGCGTGACCAGTTAACCGACAGCGAGATATTGTTCCAGGACGTACTGTATGACGCGCCAAAATAATCACGGTGCGGTCTGTCACGGTACTCATCCCGGCTGCCGTTCAGTCCCACATAGCCCCACTGCCCCAGGGACTGACTCAGACTCAGCGTGGTACGGCGACTCCGGTTCTCCGTGTGACGGTATGTGTACCGGTCATCACGCCAGGTGTCCAGCACGTCCGGCAGCGTATGGTAACCATCCGATGAGTACTGATAACTCGCTGCCGTAAAACTCGTCCCCGTCAGCTCAAACGACTTGTTATAACGGATACGCCAGGTGTCACCGGTCTCATAATCATGTCCCTTCTGCTGCCCCCGGGAGTGCGTCGTGTCCAGCGACACCGCCCCCAGACGCCCCAGTGACCAGCCAAGCCCCAGGGCCGCAGCCTGATAATGCTCCGCACCCTGAACACCCCCGTACACCGTCAGCCCCCACGGCAGACCGTACATGACCGTCACCTGTCCCAGCGACGTCTGCTCAACCGCATCATCCGGTGAACGGTACTGACCCGCCGTGACGTTGTACTTCAGGTACCCCTCACGCAGCGCAATGGCCGGCGTGGTGAACGGCACCGTGAAAACCTGCGCCGTCCCGTCTGATTCCAGCACCGTCACCTGCAGGTCACTGCCGGACCCCGTCACCGGCAGGTCCGTCAGGGCAAATGCCCCCGGCGCCACCGTCTGACTTTGTATCAGATAGCCGTTCTGACGCACCTCTATCCTGGCCTGCGTGCGGGCAATGCCACGTACAACCGGCGCAAATTCACGCAGGTTATAAGGCACCATACTCTCATCAGAACTCATCATCGCCCCCCGGAAAGGCACACTGTCAAAAATGTCTGACGGCGTGTAATCCTCACCCAGCGTCAGGCGACTCTTTATCCCGTTCAGCCCCCGCTCAGCACGTATGTATGAACTCTCCCATTTTCCCGACTGACCGGATGACCTGTTCCAGGTGGTCAGGTTCCTCACACGCCAGGGTCCAATGTTGATTCCCGGCTGCAGACTGACCCAGTAACTGTCCGTGACACGCTTCCCGTAACCCCGGTACTCACTGCGCCCCGCATTCGCCTGCCAGTTCAGCAGAAAAGCCGGAATGCCATCATCCCATAACGCCTCCGGCGCAATCCCCCTCAGCTGCGGACGCAGTGCCACCTGAGGGATACCCAGAACCAGCTGCTGGGCAGCAAACTGATAACTCTCCGTGGCCTGCGGTATCGCCGTCAGGTCAGCACAGGCCTCCTCCGCCACGGATGCACCACGACCCTCTCCGGATACACGGAACAACGCCGGATATTCCTCAATCCTGACCCCGTAACGCGCCAGCATCTCACGGGTCAGACAGGTCTTCAGATAAGGCCTGCCCTCCGCGTCCCTCTCCGCGTGAAAGGCCATCTCCTGTGAATCCACACGGGAACCATTCAGGATAATGTCAACCGGATAAATGCCGGGTAACTGCCCACCCTCCTCAAACAGGGTCAGGTCCACCCCCTTCCCGCCACCTTTCAGCATGGCCGCATCAAAGGAGTAGGTGCGCGCAATACCACTCTCCGCACGAAACATCACACAGGCCACCATCACAGCCAGCGCCAGCCCTGTCACCCCCGTTTTCATCCGCCCTGAAGAAGTATCACGCATCTGTCAGCCCGCCACTTACCCTGTCATCACCTTATGTATTCAACCCTTCAGCTCTGCCTCAAACTGCTTACTGGTCCCGCCGTAATCCGTTATCACCTTCCACTGAACCTTACCCGATGCCCCCGCAGGCAGCGGATATTCACGGGAGGAAAACGGCGCAATATATTCACGCTCCTTCACTTCCTTACCCCCCACCGTCAGCGCGGACAGGTTGATGTAAAACGGCGTCGGGTTAACCCCCTTCAGCCTGTTGCCGGCTCTCTGCCACTCCACCTTGCCGGCCACATCATCCGGTTGCCCCTTCACCGCCGGCGGACGAACAAACAGCTTGATGCAGCTGCTCACTGAAAGCTGTACATTCAGGGAGACTTTGTCAGCCTTCTTCTCCCCGTCCTTCCCTTCCGCCCACCTGTCATCCTCCTTCGGCGGAATGCCTTTCACGCAAATCCACTGCAGACTCTCACGGTCTGACGGAAACTCCCCGCCCGTCCTGACAATACGCAGACGACTCGACTGCTGACCATCAAGACGGAACAACGGTGGTGTCACCACAAAAGGCGCCGGACTCTTCTGGTCCTCACTCAGCACCTCCGACTGCACCAGCATCGGATAGTCCTGGTCATTAATCACCGTCAGCGTCTCCCCCGACGAGGCCGGGTTGTAAACCACCCGCGTGGCCCCCAGATGCAGCGAGAATACTCTGGCGTTTGTCTCCGTCGCGGATGCAGACATATTCCCTTCTCCCCCGGCGGCATATGCCCCCGCTGACAGCAAACCCGTCACTGATAACACTCCCGTCAGCATGCCAGTGAACACCGCCACAGCCCGCATTTTCATACTCCCTCCGGAACAGACAGATACACGTTGTCTTTTATATATTCATTCACCATCCCCACCCGGAACTGACTCTGACCGGACTGCATGCAGTCACCGCATTCGTGCCGGGTGGCGAAACGGATGGTGAAACTGATGTTAATATTCAGTGCTTAATGCTTAATGCTTAATGCTTAATGCTTAATGCTTAATGCTTAATGCTTAATGCTTAATGCTTAACAGAAATAGCTTTAATTAGCGTAATAATATCAACCGCACTTATTAAACCCGCTCACGCCCTTTCATCACTCTCCCCTGTGAACTTCATGACCCGCCTCCGGGAAATAAAAAGGCACCAGCCTGTATACCGTCTGACTGACCCGCTGAAACCGCTTCAGTGCACCAGAAAAATATCCCGGCGACACACCATGACGCCCGCAGGCCTCCATACGGTTATATCCCATTACCAGATAATCCCTCAGCGCATTAATAACCTTCTCACTGTGTACCGGCGATATCTCAGCCAGTAACCAGAACTGATATTCCGGCACCTGACCGGACATCAGTATCCCCTGAGGGGTGTCAGCAAGATACAGATATCGCTCCCTCATCTCTGATTCACTCCATGCACACGAATAACATGCAGGGAATGAAACCTTTTCACTTCAGATTCAACAGGATACCTGTCTCCCCCTGCGTCAACGGCACAAATACTATCATGGTGTTTCTTACTTAAAAATATACATTGCACGATCTTTTTATCTACAAAATCACAAAATACCAGAATCATATAACACAAAAAAGAATACAACCAGAATATATGACTGGAATATTATTCATATGCAGAATAAAAGATCGTTATAATCAAGTTAAATGGAATGAGTAACTGTTATTAATTTATGACAAAATTTAGATACAAATCAAAAAACAAGTTATATTTTTCATGAAAAGTAAAAACCAAATAAACAATGTAACATTAATTTGTGAAATTAAGAACACGGATATAAAACACTGATTTATATTTTCAGTATGAACATATAAGACACAGAAACACAACAGGACGCAAATAAAACACTGCAGGATATGACATATCCCGATGAGTCATTAAAAATAATAAGATGAACACAGCACAAATCATTAAATCTTCTGAATAGTAACCGGCTCATTTAAACCGTCTGGTCTGTTTCCTCCGGCTCTACAAAAATAATGTCCATCATTTTTAATGGACACTATCGTATGAAACACCGGACCTGGATCACTGAAGCTTTACGTCTTCACTTTGAAGAACATTTACCCCGGGTTGTGGCCGGGCGTCGCCTGGGTGTACCAAAATCAACAGTTTGTAGTATGTTCGTGCGCTTTCGGAGAGCTGGCCTTTCGTGGCCTTTGCCCGCAGGCATGTCGGAGCAGGAACTTGATGCCTGCCTTTACGGACAATTTTCCACGGTACCAGTCGTACGTCCTGAAAGCACCGTTATATCCGAAGCCCCCGTGGTAAAAAAACGTCCCCGGCGGCCCAACTTCCCTTATGAGTTTAAAATCGCCTTAGTGGAGCAGTCACTGCAGCCCGGAGCCTGTGTGGCGCAGATCGCCCGGGAAAACGGAATCAACGATAACCTGCTCTTCAACTGGCGCCATCAATACCGGAAAGGTGGCCTGCTGCCTTCCGGAAAAAATATGCCGGCACTGCTTCCCGTGACGTTAACGCCGGAGCCGGATAATAAAATCCCGGCCCCCGCACAGGAACCAGAGCAGATAAATACACCGTCCGACAGTCTGTGTTGTGAGCTGGTTCTGCCGGCCGGAACTCTCAGGCTTAAAGGTAAACTGACGCCGGCGTTATTACAGACACTTATCCGCGAAATAAAAGGGAGCAGCCACTGATGATATCTCTCCCTGCAGGTTCGCGTATCTGGCTGGTTGCAGGTATCACCGATATGCGAAATGGCTTTAACGGCCTGGCATCAAAAGTTCAGAACGTCCTGAAGGATGACCCGTTCTCCGGACACCTGTTCATCTTCCGCGGACGCCGGGGTGACCAGATAAAAGTGTTGTGGGCTGACAGTGACGGACTGTGCCTCTTCACCAAACGCCTGGAGCGGGGCCGCTTCGTCTGGCCAGTCACCCGTGACGGCAAGGTGCACCTTACTCCGGCTCAGTTATCCATGCTTCTTGAAGGTATCAACTGGAAGCACCCGAAACGAACGGAACGCGCTGGAATCCGCATATAACCCGTTGTAAAGTGAGGATATGGACACCTCACTTGCTCATGAGAACGCCCGCCTGCGGGCACTGTTGCAGACGCAACAGGACACCATCCGCCAGATGGCTGAATACAACCGCCTGCTCTCACAGCGGGTGGCGGCTTATGCTTCCGAAATCAACCGGCTGAAGGCGCTGGTTGCGAAACTGCAACGTATGCAGTTCGGTAAAAGCTCAGAAAAACTTCGTGCAAAAACCGAACGGCAGATACAGGAAGCACAGGAGCGAATCAGCGCACTTCAGGAAGAAATGGCGGAAACGCTGGGTGAGCAATATGACCCGGTACTGCCATCCGCCCTGCGCCAGTCTTCAGCCCGTAAACCGTTACCGGCCTCACTTCCCCGTGAAACCCGGGTTATCCGGCCGGAAGAGGAATGCTGTCCTGCCTGTGGTGGTGAACTCAGTTCTCTGGGATGTGATGTGTCAGAGCAACTGGAGCTTATCAGCAGCGCCTTTAAGGTTATCGAAACACAACGTCCGAAACAGGCCTGTTGCCGGTGCGACCATATCGTGCAGGCACCAGTACCTTCAAAACCCATTGCACGCAGTTATGCCGGAGCGGGGCTTCTGGCCCATGTTGTCACCGGGAAATATGCAGACCATCTGCCGTTATACCGCCAGTCAGAAATATACCGTCGTCAGGGAGTGGAGCTGAGCCGTGCCACACTGGGGCGCTGGACAGGTGCTGTTGCTGAACTGCTGGAGCCGCTGTATGACGTCCTGCGCCAGTATGTGCTGATGCCCGGTAAAGTCCATGCTGATGATATCCCCGTCCCGGTCCAGGAGCCGGGCAGCGGTAAAACCCGGACAGCCCGGCTGTGGGTCTACGTCCGTGATGACCGTAACGCCGGTTCACAGATGCCCCCGGCGGTCTGGTTCGCGTACAGTCCGGACCGGAAAGGTATCCATCCACAAAATCACCTGGCCGGTTACAGCGGTGTGCTTCAGGCCGATGCTTACGGTGGTTACCGGGCGTTATACGAATCCGGCAGAATAACGGAAGCCGCGTGTATGGCTCATGCCCGGAGAAAAATCCACGATGTGCATGCAAGAGCGCCCACCTACATCACCACGGAAGCCCTGCAGCGTATCGGTGAACTGTATGCCATCGAGGCAGAGGTCCGGGGCTGTTCAGCAGAACAGCGTCTGGCGGCAAGAAAAGCCAGAGCCGCGCCACTGATGCAGTCACTGTATGACTGGATACAGCAACAGATGAAAACACTGTCGCGTCACTCAGATACGGCAAAAGCGTTCGCATACCTGCTGAAACAGTGGGATGCACTGAACGTGTACTGCAGTAATGGCTGGGTGGAAATCGACAACAACATCGCAGAGAACGCCTTACGGGGAGTGGCCGTAGGCCGGAAAAACTGGATGTTCGCGGGTTCCGACAGCGGTGGTGAACATGCGGCGGTGTTGTACTCGCTGATCGGCACATGCCGTCTGAACAATGTGGAGCCAGAAAAGTGGCTGCGTTACGTCATTGAACATATCCAGGACTGGCCGGCAAACCGGGTACGCGATCTGTTGCCCTGGAAAGTTGATCTGAGCTCTCAGTAAATATCAATACGGTTCTGACGAGTCGCTTACTCTGAATATACGGGACACAGAAAGGGAAATCCGGTACATCACCTGTTTTCGTATTGTATGAATACCCGTGGCGCGACAGCGGACTTTATTACTGCAAACCGTCATGCTTCCCGGCCTCAGAGGAGAGTCACATCAGCATGAGCGACCAGGACCACACCGGTGAGTGTTTTTAAGATGAAAGGTATGGTGGCAGTCACAGTTGCGGGAACCGGCATACACCCGTGACGATAAACAACTGTGCAGAATGACAACAGGAGAAATGAACAGTAATGAGGGGCATCATTCGCAGAACGCCGGATATCATACATCATCCCCGGTCAGCTGGACGCATCACCGCCAGAGGAACTATAATCATCCGGAGGCTGACCATCTGTTAATAACGGCATGAAAATAAACAAGTTAACACTGAATGAACGTAAGAATGACATTCTTTCTTATTTCGGAGAAATCGATGCCCCCTTCAGAACCTCAGAAGTTGCTGAACATTTAGGGGTAAGTGCTTATCAGGCCAGACATTACCTGCAGTGTCTGGAGAGGGAAGGGAAAATTAAACGCTCACCGGTACGACGGGGAGCCAGTACGCTGTGGGAAATCAGCAGTATTCCGCCATAACCCGTCAGAACAGATGTCGTTGCGGACAAAAAGCGGTTCCGGAAAACATTTTACCACTGTGAATGACCATCATCCCTGTTCAGGCAGCGGCTGTTTCCGTGAAAAAAATCAACTGGTTGCTGGCGATATAATGATAATACCTTCACGGAGTGGGTGAGGGACAGGGCTCACCCGTCCAGTGCAATAAAATATGTGAGAATGACACAATATAAATAACCGCCTCCGGGTGCGAATGTCCCGGAAGCGCTCCGGACTAATATTGTCAGTGTTTCAGCATATTCAGCTGGTCATTTGAAAGCCCCGTCATCTGCAGCACCGTCTGACGGTCCATTCCGGCATTCAGCATATTGCAGGCAGTTTCCAGCTTCCCTTCCAGCTTCCCTTCCAGTTTACCCTGCTCAATCCCCTGTGCCAGTCCTCGCTCAATGCCCTTGGCAATACCTTTCTGCTCAATGCGTTCAGCCAGTGTCATAATGTTGTCCTCGTGCTGGGGCAGACGCTGCGCCAGCGTCTGCAAAAACGTCACCGTCACATGTTCACTGCCATTCAGCAGATAGTGAAACAGTACCTGTGCCAGTTCTTCATTCAGGGAGTCCTGTATCAGCTGAACCAGCCTGTCCATCTGTAACATAAGGTCACGACTGCGGCTGTGCTTCATCAGCAGCGTCTGTCAACGCCACGATGTTTGACCGTTATTTGCCATTTTCATGCCCGCTAAGATACTTTCGTTACTGATGCTGTCCGCTTAGCACGTGATCTCCGAACATTTCTCCCCAGTCTGCGAACCCTTTGTTTGACGTCAGTATGATGCTCGCTTTTTCATATCGACGGTTCAGTAGCCGGAAGAACAGGCTGGCTTCCTCTCTGTTCATCGGCAGATAGCCTATTTCATCCAGGATCAACACCCGGGCATAACTCAGTTGCTGCAGCTGACGCTCCAGCCGGTTTTCCTGTTTCGCTTTCATCAGTGGCGCGATCAGTCTGTCCAGTGGCATAAACAGTACCCGATGTCCCGCATCCACCGCTTTCACGCCAGGAGCTATGGCCAGATGAGTTTTTCCGACACCAGGAGGTCCCAGCAGGATCACGTTTTCGCTGCGCTCCACGAACGCCAGACCAGCCAGTTCCCGGACAACCTTACGGTCGATGCCCGGCTGGAAGGTAAAGTCGAACTGCTCCAGCGTTTTGACCCACGGCAGACGAGCCTGCTTCAGCCTGGACTCCATACCGCGCTGATGCCTGCCGTTCCATTCCTGCTGTAGCGCCATGCACAGGAACTCCCGGTAGTTCAGCTCTTTTTTAGCTGCCTGTTCCAGCAGGCTTTCAACGTGATAACTCAGATGCTCCATTTTCAGGCGACTCAGCAGGACTTCCAGCTCATGCATCACAACAGCTCCTCATAGGCACTCAGTGGTCGATGTTCCACCTGACTGACCTGCTGCCAGAGCGGGGCGTGATGCTCCGGCACTGTCTGCCAGCCAGACGATGCCGAACAGAGGCGATGTGAGGCCACCAGTTTCTCATTACTGTAGATCCGCAACTCGTCATCCAGCGATATTCGTATCGATACCGGCTGACCACACAGCGCTTCGGGAACGCTGTAACGATTACCACCAACCTCGATATAGCTGTCCCAGGACACATGGCGGATGTCGAAGTAACTGGTATCGAAGTCCGTATCCGGTAACGGCTGCAGATGTTCCTGCTCCAGCGCGAAGCGCTGTTCCGGCGTTTCTTTGAACTGGCGAAGTTCCCGTTTGTCAGCCACATCGGCTATCCATTGCTCCAGTTGTTGATTAACATGAGTGAAGCTGTCGAACCTGCGGTACCGAACGAAGAAGTTCTCCTTGAGGTATTTCACCATCCGCTCAACCTTACCTTTTGTTCTGGCCCTGCGTGGACGGCATGCCCGTGGCAGGAAGTTATAGTGGTCGGCCAGCAACAGGAATCCGGAGTTGAACACGACTTTCCCGTTGTTATTCTTCAGCACCGCAGCCTTCTGGTTATCAACCAGCACCGTTTTCACACAACCACCGAAGTAGCGGAAGGCGCGAACCAGTGATTCGTAGGTATGCTCAGCATCCTGTTTTGGTGCGGCGAAGACATGGAAGCGGCGGGAGAACCCCAGCGTATTAACCGCAAAGTTAACTTTGCACCGTTGCCCGGCAACCTCCACCTCAACTTCGCCCCAGTCGTGCTGGAGCTGGTATCCAGGCTGAGTTTCGAAGCGAACTGTTCTTTTTGACGGACGCATTTTACGTTTGGGCTGGATGTAGTAACGCAGCATGGAACGTCCGCCCGTATAACCCATTGCCTTAATCTCCGCAAAGATAACCTCACTATTCCAGACATTCTCTGCCAGGCGCATGTCGATGTAATCCATAAACGGTTTCAGCTTAACCATTTTGTGGCGGGTCTTTCTGGCTGGCGGTTCAGGGTATTTGAGGTAGCGTCTGACCGTCCGTTCAGAGCAACCAATCTGAGTCGCAATATCGACAATGTACGCGCCCTGCTGGCGCATTTGCTTTATCATGTAAAAGTCCTCTCTGCTCAGCATGTTGATGTCCTTTCTGGTGTGAGAACCTTAAGGAAACAACATGTTGGGTGGAGCGGACAATCCAAATGGTGAATTACCGTCTTATATCACTGGCGCTGACACGCATACCTGAGCATTCTGAACGCCATATACGCGTTTTCCGTACTCTGGTGCTCCACGAGGCAGTAAACATAGCCATCCTCACCACTGACAGTCTTCATACTGAACAGTGCATCACATGCATACTGCTTCAGCTCCTGGTCCACAAACGTGCAGGGCTCCAGCCGCAGCGTCGATAAATCACACAACTGACGGTATTCCTCCGGAAGATGCAGCGAGACAAAATCCCTTGCCACCTCCGGCGACGCCATAAATGCCCTGAAAGCAGCATCGTGCGGCGTGGATGTGTTCTTCTCTTTTTTCCTGCTCACCCTGTCTCCCTTATGAAGGTGTTATGACATATTCTCCTGCATTCTGTCAGGACTGAACGTCACGTTTTCTGAGCGGCACGACGGATCATCTCCGCCCAGTATCCGACAGCCTCTTCACTGTATTTATAAACATCCTTTTTCCCTCCCAGGATTTTCACTAATTCCGGAGACATATCCTGCAGATAAGTCTGCAAATCATGACCCAGATCTTCCGGTGACTGCAACGCATAAACCGCACACCACCTTTCCCCCTGCCTGATTTTAAGTCCCGGGTTAAGAATATACTGTCCGTGGTTCAGCCTCAGAAAGAGCTTTTTGCCATACGGGTGTTTGCTGTTAACTTCATGCTGAGAAAGCTGGCTGCTGATATAACTCCTTCGTTTGCGACGTCCCGGCAGCAGCGCCTCCGGAAGATGGGCCACACACTCTGCCAGTCGTGCCGCACTGAAGGCTTCTGAAAAAACCAGAGCACCTCCCAGATGCGTGTGGAACAGCGCCTGCATCAGGAGCACCAGGAACATGGCCATCTGCCGGTTGTCCAGTTTGATGAGTCGTCCGTCCACCTGCAGTGAGAGACTTTCTGGTTTCAGCAGGGTATACAACTGCGCGCTTTTCTGTTGCGCATAACGGGGCGTACTGACCGCCGCTGACAGTACATAATGATAAGCCGCCAGCCCGTCATTACCCGTCAGCGAGGGATCTGCGCCACGATCAAGCAGTTGCTGAACCAGGGCGATATTACCTGCCCGGGCTGCTGACATCAGCGGAGTAAGATTAAACGGCGAGCGGTGATCAACACCATAACGCTCAATATCCCGCAACAGCGCAACCGGGTTATTCACCTGGTATGTCCGGAAATACTTCTGCTCCAGCAACTGCAGACTCTTCGCCCTGGGCTGCCCTGCGGGCTTAAAATCTTCCCGGTACAGCGCATTATACAGCGGGAAAAGGGAATAAATCAGACTGTACTCCAGCGCCTGCAATTGTGTGGCTTTACCTGCCGTGCCTGCGAGGATCTGTTCTTTCCACTGCCGGGCGTCCTCTGCGGTGATGACCTGCCATGGCACCTCAGACGTCTGCAGGATCCGGCTGCGGATGCTGTCCGCCTGCTCCTGCTTCCCCTGTTTCTCAAGCAGATGTGCGGTTTTCTGCCATTCATCACGGCTGGAAATCTCTTCCTTCAGCTCCAGTTGCTCTTCCTGATGCGTGAGCGCAAGCAGCTCCCATAACGGGTGCGTCAGTTGCTGTTCAACCAGATACACGTTGTGTGTGGCACGGGTGAGCGCAACATAGAGCGCGTTGATAAAAAACTTATAGATTTCCGCTGAACGATCCTGCCTGTCCCGCGGACGGGAATAACGGGCCTCAACCTCAAGGTCTGCCGGAGAAATGCCCTCACAGATATCATCAAACGCCTGCCGGGCGCCGCTGACCATGTTGTGGAGGATCACCGTTTCGTATTCCAGTCCCTTCACTTCCTGAACTGAAAACACCAGCGGTGTACTGAACCAGCACCGTGCCTGTGCTTTCTGTTCCGGATGCATCACAATAACCGCCACCCGATTCGAACGTGATGTTTTGCCATTCAGTTCCTGTTTTGTCTCTTCCCTGTCTTCCAGTAACCGGACAACGCCTTCCGTCTGACCACAGCTTCTGACGAAATGGTGACTTTCCCGATCAATAGAACTAAAGCGGGCCTGTCTGAGTCTCAGCAGCCGGTTAGCCAGTGCAGTGACGTGGTGCCCGTTACGGTAGTTCGCCTGCAGAATATTAATGGCAGCCTCGTTCCCCTGGTGTCGCCGGAAAAAGAGACTTTTGAGCGAACTCCATGAGAAAAAGCTGGGGTGTACAATCTGACTGGCATCACCGCAGAGTAAAAACTGACCGGGATGACGTAACGTTTTCAGTACCAGCTGCAGCTGAACAGGCGTCATATCCTGAACTTCATCAACGAAAATGGCATCGTAACGGGGATCTGCCAGCGGCAGGTACTGATGGCTGAGCAGATTACTGTCATACTGACGCGACTGTTTCAGCCATGCCGTATAACGTTCAAACAGGGTATAGACCGTCTGGCGGTCATCCATACTGTAGAGCAACTGCCGTACCCCCAGCGACAGATACGCCTCCCGGGACAGCGGTCCGTTGCCGGACGCAGCCGCACCAATCACACCCCGGAACTCTTCATACAGGGTATGGGCAGATCCCAGTGCAGCCGTGGTCCTGTTACGGGGCAGCCAGTCGCTGAACGCACGGAAGGTCACTTCCCGGCCTTCCGGAATGCGCAGGGTTTCCAGAAACTCCGTCAGCGACAGAAAGTCAATATTCTGCACCTCGCTCCCTTCACCCGACGCGTTATAAAGCGTTCGCGCTTTTTCCACCAGAAATGAGGACAGGCTGAGGTACAGTATATCACCAGCAGCCTGCTTCATTTTTTCCAGTACCAGCGCTGTCTTGCCACTCCCCGCAGAGCCGATAATCACCAGCGGCAGCGGATGTTCGTACAGTGCCTGCTGATCATCATCAAAGGACAACATTTTATCCAGACGGTGAAAACGCCCGTGAGACGGATTGATGTAGGTCAGCGCTTCAGTTACCGTATCAACAGGATCCGGCACAGGTTGTTGTTGTAAGCGGTCCTCATCAATGACCACGTTTTTGCGAAGAAAACGTGAAGTGTGATAGGCATGATTGCGAATATATTCCAGTACAAGGCAGACTGTTTCCCCCTGATAGCGATACAGTGAAAACAGTAACCGGTCCCGGATACTGAGCCGTGCGCGGTAAAGATTAGTGTCAATTTTACGAACATCAGCCTGAACGAAGTTATCGGCCTCAATGGCCTGTGCAAATTTTTTATAGCCCGGGATCGCTTCCGGGTTCAGGGTATGGTAGAGACAGATTTTCATGGCTGTCAGTTCCTGTCGTGTAAAAAACGCACTGATTCTACGAAGGAACGGCCCTCGCAACAACCTTGCTCCCTTCCTGAATGAAATTCACGTTCAGTTATCGTCACCGATCACACAGCCCCTGATTGTTGTGGATATAACCGGTAATATCAACAATATCGCAGCTGTTTTTAACGCAACGTACTGGTCTGATGTATCATCACGGGCAACCTGAAAACACCTTTCCAGCCGGCATTGTCCGCCTGCGCTTATCACCCGCCAGGTCTGTTGCAGTAAATCCACCACTTGCGAACATTCTTCATCAACTGTGACACTGGCCCGCGAATGGCAAATGAGTCCCTGACTGAATAACAGCAAACATCGCATCGTTTCTTTTTCTGAATCTTCCCGCAACCAGCGTAACACCACCGGCGAGGACGGACTGGCCATGTGATTACGCTCAGTAATACGTTCATGCACCTGTCGGTAAAAGGAAGTACAGAATGCATGAATCTGTTGCCCGTTGATTCCTTCTGTAGAATGAAGCGTGAAGTGAACTGCCAGCAGACGCGGCCAGTAGTCTACGGCCTGCTGAATAAAACGCCGGATGTCTCCCGGCTCTGCAAGTAAGGCTTCGGTTATCTGCACGAAATGTTCCTTTTCAAACCGTTGCATTTTGTTAAGCCGGTGCAGACACACGGGAAAGCACGCCTGCACCGGTGTAATGCCAGTTATAAACAATGTGAATGGAATGACGAATCAGTCAGGAAGGGATGGCAACCTGCTGGCTGACCGGAGAATGTCTGCAGGAAGGTTCACGGGAATGTCGCCAGCACCAGGGACAGGGCCCGGCTCCACAATACCAGCGCCGGCATTTTGCACACTGCCAGCGCACCGGCATCACAACACGTTTCATGCAACTCCCCCTCGTGATTCCTCTGTTCGCTGCTGCATCCACTGCTCCACTTCGCTTCTGTACCCGCGGCTGCTACGACCCGGTTTTATGGGTTCAGGAAAATGGCCTTCACTGATCAGCCTGTAAAACCCTTTGTCGGATCGGTGAAGCTGGTGATGCCTGGCACATCGGCAAGCAGCAATACGCTGTTGTGGCCTGTTATTGAGGTCAGAATATCCTCTGTGAGATTGATGAAGGTATAAGGGGGAACTGCTGAACGGTGCTTTCAGAGCTGGTCTGCTACGGGAGACCAGGGATTACCGGCAAGGTAACGGGCCTCCGGAACGCGCACACCACGACGATCGCAGGCGAAATCACTGAACACCCGTATCACTTTTGAGTCTCTCTTCGCACTCCGGTGAACGACTGTACGGCACCACATCCCGGGGGGAGCGGCTTCTGGTACGGTGCTGCTTCACCCGGTGCGCTTTCGCATCCCGGCACACTGAATCCTCCGGGATTCTGGTAAGCAGAACTGCAGATATCCGCTGTCGCGTCGTTGCACGGTGTGGGTGCGAAACACCGGATAACATGCTGGCTGGTGATACCTCTGAACGTCCTGAGCAGCGCGGACTTTGTCGGATTACGTGGAAACACCACGTCAGGGGTCCAGCAGCAAATCTGACCGGTAGCTGTAAACAGATTTCGTACATACCGCTCTGCAATAAATCCCCGTACCACAGGCCTCACAGAACTTCTTCCCGGGAAAAAACTTGTCGCACATCACACAATGCCACTCCAGCACGATCGGTAATGGCGATAAAAACATCGCCATATCCGCAATGTAAGGGTGGGACTTTTCCGGATTCAGCACCACACAGTCCGACTTCTGTTGGTCGCTCAGGGCATGTAAATCGTGCTCAAACCACGCCCCCTGAGCATCTGTCTGCAGAATCAACCGGCCATGACAGGAAAGGCAGAAACAATGCCGGATAT
>PPYF01546367.1_pt1 | contig 16126 bp, 10 predicted proteins | sample 1559871 | NCBI WGS metagenome assembly PPYF01 (sample SAMN08240021, study PRJNA423297) | Human gut metagenome, whole genome shotgun sequencing project.
GGCGACCTTTGAAGATGTGCTGATCAGCGGCACTACGCCGTACACCATCGAGGAAGTGGATACAGCTATTCGCTATGTCATTCCCGAAGATCAGAGCGCACCCGTCAAGTGGAATGAAGTTACTACCCGCAATTTCACAAATATCCTGAAGAAGTTTACTGTTACCGTGACCAAGAGCGACGCTGAGACGGGAACGGCTCAGGGGAACGCCTCGCTTGCAGGCGCAAAATACGGGATTTTCAAAGGCGACCAGCTCATTGACGAATACTATACCGATGAAAACGGTCAGTTCGTCACGCAAGAATATATCTGCGGCTCGGATTGGACAATTAAGGAACTTGAGCCGAGCGAAGGCTATTTGCTCGATCCGACCGTCCACAAGGTCGGCGCAGAGCCGGAACTTTATACCATTGAGCATAATCAGACTGCAAATGATGTAACGGAGCAGGTCATCAAGGGCAATATCGCCATTATCAAACATACGGACAATGGCGAAACGCAGATTGAACTGCCCGAAGAAGGCGCAGTTTTTGAAGTGTATCTCAAATCCGCAGGCTCTTTTGCGAACGCAAAGGAATCCGAGCGTGATACGCTCATCTGTGATGAGAACGGCTTTGCACAGACAAAGGATATGCCTTACGGCACATATACCGTTCATCAGGTATCCGGCTGGGAAGGCAGGGAGCTGATGGACGATTTTGATGTGTTCATTGCAAAGGACGCTCAGACCTACCGCTATCTGATTAACAACAGATATTTTGAAAGTTATATCCAAGTAGTCAAGATAGACGCAGAAACGGGCAAGACCATTCCCTATGCGGGCGCAGGATTCCAGATTTACGATCCGTCCGGCAATCTCATAACGATGGAGTTTACCTATCCTACCCCGACAACCGTTGACACTTTCTATACCGATGCTAACGGCTCGCTCGTAACGCCGGAAAAACTGCCATACGGTCAGGGCTACTCTATCGTTGAGGTACAGAGTCCTTATGGATATGTCCTTGATTCTACGCCTGTCTATTTTGATGTCACAGAAGATAATTCTTCTGAGGAAAGCGGGATAACAGTGATAAAAGTTGAAAAGACCAATGTGCCGCAGAAAGGCACGATCAGCATTGAAAAGACGGGCGAGGTATTCTTCGGCGTTTCGGTAAGCGGCGGAACAGATGAAAACGGGCAGGAGCTTCCCGTTATCTATCAGCCGGTTTATGAAACACAGGGACTGCCGGATACCGTTTATGAAATCCGTGCCGCCGAAGATGTGGTAACGCCTGACGGTACGCTGAGGTACAGCAAGGGCGAGCTGGTCGATACGGTTACGACCGATGAAACCGGCTTTGCAAAAAGTAAGGAACTCTACCTCGGAAAATACGAGGTAAAAGAGGTTAAGGCAGGCTACGGAATGGTATTAAGCGATGAAGTCCATACCGTAGAACTTATTTACGCCGGACAAAATGTAGCCGTAACCGAAACGGCGAGTTCCTTTGTCAATGAAAGACAGAAGGTTGAAGTAAGCTTTGAAAAAGCACTGGAAACAAACGAGCTGTTTGGTATCGGCAATAATGGCGAAATCAAAAATATCAGCTTTGGCTTGTTTGCCGATGAGGAACTCGTATCCGCAAGTGGTACTTCCATCCCGAAAGACGGTCTGATCGAAATCATCACGCTTGATGAAAACGGCAAGGCGACCGTTAAAACTGATCTGCCTTTGGGCAACTATTATGTAAAAGAGCTTGCGACAGACGAGCATTATCAGCTTAGCGGCGAAAAATATCCCGTTGTATTTGAATATGCAGGACAGGAAACTGCAACGGTAGCGATTGCAGTGAATAATGGTGAGCCGATGGAAAATAAGCTGATCTACGGCTCTGTATCAGGTAAGAAGGTTGACGGAAACGGCGAAGGACTTGGCGGTGCGCTCATTGGTCTGTTTAAGAGCGATGATGTGGAATTTACCGAAGAAAATGCCCTGATGACCGCCGTATCCGGCGACGATGGCAGCTTCTCCTTTGAGAATGTGCCTTACGGAAACTGGTATATCCGTGAAATCAAGCAGCCGACCGGATTCGTGCTTGATGAAACCGTCTATGATGTAAACATTTCGGAAAACGGGCAGATTGTTGAGATTGAAATCGTCAATGAGCTTATCCGTGGAAATATCGCTTTGACAAAGGTGGACGCTGAATATACAGATACCAAACTGGCAGGCGCTGTTTTTGAAGTCTACAAGGATTCCAATGACAACGGCGAGCTTGACAGTGAGGACGAGCTGATCGGTACGCTGACCGAAAAGGAAATCGGACAGTATGAAATGAATGATCTGCTCTATGGACGCTATTTTGTGAAAGAGACAAAAGCACCGGAGGGCTTCACGCTGGACGAAGGCGTGTATGAAGTGTTTATTGACACCGACGGAAAGACCTATCAGGTCGAAAATACAGAGGGCAAAGGTTTTGCAAATGAACCTATGCGTGGGAACCTGAAAATCGTGAAAACATCGTCCGACGGAAAAGTGGAAGGCTTTGCTTTCCGCATTACCGGAGCAAACGGCTATGATGTCACCCTTGAAACAGACGAAAAGGGTGAAATCTTCATTGAAGGACTGCGTATCGGCGAGTACAAGATTTCCGAAGTAAACAATTCCGCTTCCGCTATGTATATCCTGCCAGCCGATAAAGAAGCTGCGGTGCAGACAGGCTCTACCACAGTTGTAGAAATGCACAATGAGCTGAGGGATACACCGAAAACCGGAGATGACAGCAAGCTCGGTCTTTGGCTTGCCCTTGCAGGCGTGTCGGTGGCAGGCATAGCTGCTTGTGGTATTTTCGGCTTTAAGAAAAAGAAGAAAAAGGAGGATAACTGATGGAACTGAAAGCTATTATTGGAATTGCTTTGGTCGCCTTTATCGTAGGCGGCTTTATCTTTTTGCAGATCCGTAACAGAAAGAAAAAGTAAGAACTTCTACGGGGGGCGGAGTTTAAATACTTCGCCCCTTTTTCTATATTTAGGAGGCTTAGATGAAAAAGCTTGAAACTGTGGAAAACAGGGTGCTTGCGGTTTTAAAGGAACACCCCGAAGCACGAAACGATGATATGAAGCTATATCTGCTCATAAGCAAAGCGTGTATCTATGATACTTACGGTATCGCAGATTTCAGCTTTGAAGATGTGATGAGCAATTACAAGGCTTACGGTATCCCTTGTTTTGAGAGTATCCGAAGGACACGACAAAAAATTCAGGCAAAATACCCTGAACTTGGCTGTTCCCCCGAAGTGCGCAGAGCAAGGCATAAAATGCAGCGTGTCTATTCCGACTACGCTAAGAGCTAAGACAGGAGGTAAAAGAAATGGCAGCGAAAAAAAGTACAAATACCGCTTTGCAGCAGAAAGTAAAGGTGCTTGCAAAACTTTACGATTCCGGCTGCAAAACTGAAAAGGACTTGAAGGCGCTGAGCCTGCAAAGTATTTTGAAAATCCCCGATATTTCCGTTTCCGATATGACGGTTATTACAGAGCTTCAGGAGCAGATTGCAAAAAACAGGCTCTTTTCCTATTTGGGAGGTGCTGATGATGAGCAGCAGTCAGAACAGAGCGACGGATAAGCATATTATCTGGAGCGATATAAATCTCAACCCTGATGATTGGCGTGACAATTATAAGGATTTCCTTGAAATCAATGAAATTGACGGAGATCCAAACGACGAACATAAGCTGTATGAATATATGCTTGAAACCAATGGCGAGTATCTTTCCGATGAACGGGAAAATCTCAATGTCCAGCTTTCTCAGCCGATTATCGTTATCGGCGACATCGGCAGATGGAACGGCAGAGTGATGGGCTATAAAATGATTGATTCCGGCAACATCAAGGACTGCCTGTATTCCGATACGGATATGACTGAATGGTATGTGGATAAGTACGGCGATCTTCGTGCCGACGCTGTTCATCACGATGGGACAAATCACTATTTGTACCGTGTGTTTAAGGATACTGTTTCGCCGGAACAGATTGAACGATTGCAGGAAAAAATCTATTTTGGAAAAGCTACACGGGCAGATATAACGAAGGTGACAAAACGGCTTGGAGATGAAATTGCGGCAGTCTATGGTTTCCACATACCGAAACAAAGAACAGCAGCCGAGAAAGAGAGGTAAGTATGCTTTCTGATGTTACTAACGAAAAAATTAAATATGCTAACTGTGGTGAGAATCGTGAATTACTCATTGACGAAATAATCCGCATTGGCATTTTAGATGTTTCTGGAAATCCTATTGCGGGTTGCAAGGAAAGGATATGCGAGCTTTATAAGTCACAACCTTTGTCACAGAAGGAATTTGGAGAAAAGTTAAACGCACTGTTTGCACCCAATGGATATAATCCAGTTAGCTTGCCGGCTGATGATTACACGCCATATAAACCATTCAAAATTGTATATAACAACGCCGGACTTCAATTTATGTTTAGGGACAGGAATGATAATATCCATTCGGAGTGTATTGGATGGAACGAAGTGGCACGGCGAACGGGTAGAATGATTCGACGAAGAGAATACTTTGCCAATGAGTCGCTTTTGGAATTACGAAAAGTCAGAGAAAGGAGCGAACGCTGATGGATTTTGTTATCAATCCCCTTACGGAAGCAGAATGCAAATACACTTACGCACAAAGCACACAGATAGAGGGACAGACAGGTTGCATAGGGCATTTGCGAGGCGATTTTGGCTCAGGCGGCAATGAGTTTTTTACCTCTTGGTTTGACCACAGGCGTGATTTGAAAACAGACCAGTTCAAAAACGAGCTGGACGAGGTTATCAATGCTCTGCGCTCTGAAGAATACGGGCTGTTAAAAAGCCGCACCGATATGTCACAGTATGCGAAAAGTCGTCCGGACAGTGCTTTTGAAGGCAGTTACACCACCGAGTATGGATTCCGTGCTGATACAGAAAAGTATGCTTTCCTGATACGCTGTAACCCTACCCGTGGAGACTATAACTTCTATTGCTACTGTTATGTGCGGGAATGGCTTGACCGCCATATGGAAAAAGCGAGCCGTGGAATCTGCTTTATCACGCCGGATTATAAGGAAAAATTCATAATTCCCGATGGAGATAAAATCCGCATTGCTTTAAGCGACGGTGAACAGCTTGACCGTACCTGCCGATATATCAATGAAAACTATTTGGAGGTTGGCAGCAATCTTTATCACATCTGTGAGTTTGCCGAGCGAATGGAACAGAACGGGAACACTGTGATCCCCCTTCGTTCCTCTTTGCCTGAGCAATGCTATGTATTCGTGCAAACGGAAAATTGCGTCGGCATTGTCAAAAAGGGCGAAAGCGGATTTTACCGCACGGATATTCAGGGCGGTAAACCAAGTGAAACAAACGCCCTTGTAAACGAAATGAACGAAAAGCTCGGCTTGACGAAAGCTCAGGTGGAGGCAATGAAAGCAGGCTCAATGTTTGGTTGGGGCACACCTGCCGCCGATCCGAAAAGCTATGACAAAAACGGTATTCCAGTAAAGCCGAAACAAAAAGACTATGAAAGATAGGAGGAGTATAACCGATGGCACGAAAGTACGACCTGATTTCTGAAATGTACCGCCGTACCGCACACGCTGTTGTTTCTGATGTGCAGAACTGGCAAGCCTTTTTACGATGTGCCTGCCGAAATTACAGATTGCGCTGTGATGAGCAGCTTCTTATTTACGCTCAAAGACCGGACGCAACGGCGGTTTTGGAAATTGAGCGTTGGAATGATAAATTCGGGCGTTGGGTAAACCGTGGCGCAAAAGGTATCGCTGTCTTTGAGGACGCTGACCGAAGCAGACAGCGCTTAATCCATTATTTTGATATTTCCGATACCCACGAAAGCCGCTATTCCCGCCCCGTTCCGATTTGGGATATGAAGCCGGAATATACGGACGATGTAATTGAATCCCTTGAAAACACTTTCGGCGAGCTGGAAAATAAGGACAGCCTTGCGGACGCAGTGATGAGCGCTGCTAAAAACGCCGTGGAGGATAATATCCCTGACTATTTGAGCGATCTGATGTATGCCGCTGATGACAGCTTCCTCTACGGTCTTTCCGAGGATATGATTACCTCTATGTATAGGAAAGCAGTAACAAACAGCGTGGCATATATGATGATGACAAGGCTTGGGATAGATACCGAGCCATATTTTGAATCGGAGGATTTCTCCGTTATTACGAATTTCAATACGCCGGAAGCCTTTAATGCCCTCGGTATTGCGACGAGTGATATTGCGGAAATGGGACTTGGAGAAATCTCCCGCACCATTCTTGCCCTCGACAGAAAAAATCGCATAATTGCGGATAGAGGAAAACCCGATTACAATAAGGCTGAAAAGACAAGCGAAAGGAGTTTTGATAATGAGCGAAATCACATACACAATGCAGGGCGATTACAGCCTGCCGAACTTAACAATGCCGGAACAGCCGGAGGGGATTTTAGGCAGATACGCTCAGATGAGACGGAAGTTTCTCAAGGAACACCACAAAATCCGGTATTACAATCTTCTGACGAGCTGTACCCTGACGGAGCATTTGGCGGAGGTAGAACAGACGGCGATGAAACTGGAAGAAACCCTGATGAAGCAGATGGCAGCGCAGGAGGGCTTGACAGAGAGCCTGAAAGCGGCGGATATGATGAAGTGGGTACAGGGAATGAACAACTTGAGGAACAGAGTACAGGAGATCGTGAAAGCGGAAGTAATCTTCGCTTAGACTATTATGACAGGAGACACGAAGATACCAGTCTACCGTTTTTTGGCAGAGATGATACAATTCGTGAAATCCTCGGCATAACGCCCCACTTGAAAGCCTCAAAGGACGAAATTTGTGCTTTCTATGAAAGCAATCCCGATAACGCCGTCCGCACCGAATATATCAAAGGTATTTTCAACAATGATTATACTGAAGTAATTTTGAGCGACGGGCGGCGAGTCGGGTACAAAACTTGGCAGAATGTGCTTCAGCTTTGGGAAGGCAGTTACCTGTCCCGTACAAAACAGAGTTTCTATGATTGGGGTGTGATCGCACAGCACTTTGAAGCAATGCGGCTTCTCGGTGAATTACAGGATACAATGAAGCCGCTTCCGTCGGTAGATGGACAACTGAACTTTATGGAAACGCAGGCAGAGGAAAAAACCTCTGCTTTTTCTTTTTCACAGGAAATCATTGACGCTGTTCTCACTCGTGGAAGCGGCGTATCTGAGGGAAAGTTCCGTATCTTTGAACAGTTTGAAAAAAGTTTGTCGGCAAAGGAAAATGTCGATTTCCTAAAGGACGAATATGGTTGGGGCGGCTCCTATCCTGTAATTACAGGTACAGGGATTGACGAGCAGCACGACGGAAAAGGTATTTTGATTTCAAAGGGTATCGGTGATGATAAGCCTCATATCAGGCTGAATTGGAATCAGGTAGAAAAGCGAATCAAAGAATTGATGCGCCTTGACCGTTATCTCAACCCGAAAGAGAAAGAGATTTATCCGCAGTGGCTCGAAAAGCAGGAGGAGCGCCGGGCTGAACTTGCCGAAGAACAGAGAAACCGTGAAATCCTCTCATCTGCGCCATCCGAAAACAATACGGCTGTTTCCAAATCTTTTGAGTACAACGGTTATCACTTTGAGCCAACAGGAATACTCTCTGCCGGAAGGACGCTAAAAGAGATTAGTAATGAAACTATTTCCAACAATACTCTTGGAATGTCGGCTTATGAAGGGGCTACTCACCCATATTCTTACGAAGAATTTTATAATGCTGCAAATAGCTCATCAGCAGATATTTTCAAATGCGTAGAAAACGGCAGACTATATATTCCGGGCGAAAATGAGTTATTTGAATACACCGGAAACTTTAATCCGATTTTGTCAATCGAACAATCTGAAACTCCTGAAAATTCAGCGTATGCCTATCATCTCGGTGATACGGTATATATGGGCGCAGACGAATATGAAATCCTTGCCTTTGATGATAAGCGTGTCGTTCTTCACGATATGCAGTATCCGCTATTCCAAAAGGAATTGGAACGGGCGGAATTTGACCGCAGGGTGCGGGAAAACCCGATGAACGACCACTTGAAGGTAACGAATCAAACGGCGGTTGCAGAGCAGCAGCCTCGTTTCAATTCTATCGAGTTTGAAAAGCTCATTCCCCATAATATGCGTTTCAAGGAAACCGCTTTGGTAAACGGCAATGAGATGTATTGGGTAACGCAGGAGATTTTTACTGCCGGGGATTTAAGAAAGTTCCAGCAGGCTGTTCAGAGCTACAACGGGGATATTAAAAAATTCTATGTTACACCCCGTGATCTAAGCCCGTCCTACTCTTTTGAGGAGGATATGGAAAACAAGGTTTTGGCAGTTATCACGCCCGACACTATCCTGCAAGACGATTATATTCAGGCTGTCCGAAACGAAGGACTCGGCGATTACCTTCAGCCGGAGGAAAAAGCTGATCCGGCTGAATCGCCCGCCTTTAACATTGGTATGGGGTATCTCGGAAACGGTCTTACTGTCTGGAACAGAGCCGTTGAAGAAAACGGAGATTACCAAACGATTGCTCATATCAGCAGCGAGGGCGAAATCCGCTACTATGTGGACGGTCTGCCCGATGATGTAGTGTCAAGGATTGAGCAGGCGGCGGCACGGGAACAGCAAAAAGCGTTGTTTTCTGCCGCTTATAAAGTCGGAGACAGAGTGTATTTGGACGGAAAGCCTTTTGAAATCACACGGGTAGATGACTGGAATGTCGAACTGATGGATCGCTCTGTGCAAAATCCGCAGCCCCGTTTGGAGCAAAAGGACAGCTTTATGCGCCTTGTTCAGCGAAACGAGCGCAGCAGCTTTACGGACGCTTACCGTGAGTACAGCGAAATCAAGGAAGATAATCCCGATAGCCTTGTGCTGTATCAGATGGGCGCTTTCTTTGAAGCCTACGGAGAGGACGCACAGACCGTCAGCGAAGCGCTGGAGCTGAATCTTGCTTCCCGTTCTATCGGCGGCAATCAGCGGATACAGATGTGCGGCTTTCCGGCAAACCGCTTGGAAACCTATGTCAATATGCTGCTTGACCGTGGCTTTGATGTGGCGGTCTGCTCTTTGGAAAACGGAGAGCGCAGCACCCGAAACATCGTATCGACCAATAAGGAAGATCCGGTGCAGTCACAGCCGGTCGGCAGGATCGACTATCTGCACACGGACGGGACGGTGCGGGAAAGCGTTGAATACACCAGCCCCTATCAGTTGGAAAAGGATATAAAGGAAGAAAATTACTACGGTGTTCCTTTTACTGTCGTTTTCTATAAGGATAAAGATGGGAACACCATACCGCAGGATTTTATCGGCGAGCTTGATCCGCCGCCGCAGGGCATAGAAATCATTGATTCGCCCTATCTTGCAAAGGACAGGGCAGATGAAATGCTCAGGCAGGCGGAGCAGATTGCGGCAGAAAATACGCTTCCGCCCGACGAGAGATTTTTCGTCATTGAAACCGATGATGGCTATGCCATTTGGGACGATCTGACGGAAGCGATCTATATCGACGATGAAGGCGTCAGCGAGGAGTTTAAGAGCGAGTGGCAGGCAAACGACTACTTGGAGCAGGTCAAGAAATCTGTTTCCGAAAAGGAAGCTGCCGAATGGCTTTATGTGGAACGGGCAAAGCAGGACACATCCGCTAAGCAGCCTGAGCAGAAAGAAGCCGAGCCATTCACGCCTGCTTTCAGCCAGCCGAAGCGCTCACGGGTACAGACCTTTGATCTACACCCTGAAATCCCGTTGTCCGAACGGCACACCTTTGACCTTGCTTCCCACGAAGTGCCGGAGGCTGGCAAAAAAGAACGCTTCCGCAGGAATATGGACGAGTTTATCGAGCTTTATACCGCCCTTTCTCCCGATGAGTATGAAAGCGCAAGGGCAAGCACCCTGACCGCTTTCTATACTCCGCCCGTTGTCATTTCCTCGATCTACAAGGCAATGGAGCAGATGGGATTTAAGGAGGGCAATATCTTAGAGCCTTCCTGCGGGATCGGCAACTTTATCGGTATGCTGCCCCAGTCTATGCAGGACAGCAAAATCTACGGCGTGGAGATTGATAAGATTTCGGCGGGTATCGCACAGCAGCTTTATCAGAAAACCTCGATAGCGGCGCAGCCGTTTGAGGAAGCAAATATCCCCGACAGCTTTTTTGACGCCGTGATCGGAAATGTGCCTTTCGGCGATATTCGAGTGAATGACAGGAGGTATAACAAGCATAACTTTTTAATCCACGACTACTTTTTTGCGAAGTCCTTAGACAAGCTCAGACCGGGCGGCGTGATGGCGCTTATCACGAGCAAAGGCACAATGGATAAGGAAAATCCAGCCGTGCGGAAGTATATCGCACAGCGAGCCGACCTGCTCGGCGCTATTCGTCTGCCCAACAACACCTTTAAGGGAAACGCCGGAACGGAGGTCGTTTCGGATATTTTGATATTACAGAAGCAAGACAGACTTATTGACCTTGAGCCGGAATGGGTACACCTGAACACCGATGAAAACGGCGTGAAGATGAACGCCTACTTTGTCGATCATCCCGAAATGGTACTTGGCGAATGGAAAACCGTGTCCGGCAGATTCGGCGAGGAAGATACCGTTATCCCTTATGAAAACGCTGACCTTGCCGAGCTTTTGGACGAAGCCATTTCCAATATCCACGCAGAGATCACGGATTACGAAGTGGACGAGGAACTGACCGAAGAAGATAACTCCATTCCCGCCAATCCCGAAGTCCGCAACTTTTCCTATACGGTTGTGGACGATAAAATCTATTACCGTGAAAATTCCCGAATGACTCCGGTGGAGTGTTCCGCTACGGCTGAAAACCGGATCAAGGGTATGATTGCCATACGGGACAGCGTTCGCAGCCTGATTGAAATGCAGACCGCAGACTATCCCGATTATGAAGTCGAAAAGGAACAGCAGAAGCTAAATGCGCTTTACGATAACTTTTCCAAGAAGTACGGGCTGATCAATTCCCGTGCGAATGTATCCGCATTTTCGCAGGACAGCTCCTTTGCCCTGCTTTCCGCACTGGAGGTGCTTGATGAGAATGGGGAGCTTGAACGCAAGGCGGATATGTTCACGAAGCGGACGATAAAACCGCACACCCCTGTTACCTCGGTGGATACCGCCAGCGAAGCGCTTGCCGTATCTATGGGCGAAAAGGCTCAAGTGGATATGGAATATATGTGTTCCCTTACGGGCAAAACCGAGCAGGAAATCTATGAGGAATTAAAGGGCGTTATCTTCCTAAACCCGATGTACGGCTACGGAAACAGCACCGAGCGAAAGTACCTGATGGCGGCTTGGCTGCCGGAAGAAATCGCACAGCAGTTTATGTATGAGTTTTTGGATACGCCCAGATATGCACAGTGGAATATCAAAGTCCATTACTCAAAGCTGACGGGCGAATGGAATGTGGAGGGAAAATCCTATGACCGTGGGAACCTGAAAGCCTATAATACCTATGGCACAAAGCGGGTAAACGCCTACAAGATTATTGAAGATACGCTCAATATGAAAGATGTGCGTGTTTTCGATTATATCGAGGACGCAGACGGCAAAAAGAAAGCTGTCCTCAATAAAAAGGAAACGGCTATCGCCCAGTCTAAGCAGGAGCTTATCAAGCAGGGCTTTCAGGATTGGGTATGGCGTGATCCCGCAAGACGGGAAAAGCTGGTGCGGCTGTATAACGACAAGTTCAACAGTATCCGTCCCCGTGAGTATGACGGGAGCCATATCATTTTCAGTGGGATGAATCCCGAAATTGAGCTTCGGGAACATCAGAAAAATGCGGTCGCTCATATCCTTTACGGCGGCAACACCCTTTTAGCACACGCCGTGGGCGCAGGCAAGACCTTTGAAATGACTGCCGCCGCTATGGAATCCAAGCGGCTCGGACTTTGCAATAAATCCCTTTTTGTCGTGCCGAATCATTTGACGGAGCAGTGGGCGGCGGAGTTCTTGCAGCTCTATCCTGCGGCGAATATCTTGGTCGCTACCAAAAAAGACTTTGAAATGAAAAACCGAAAACGCTTCTGCGGCAGGATTGCCACGGGCGATTATGACGCCGTGATTATCGGTCACTCGCAGTTTGAAAAAATCCCGATTTCGATTGAACGGCAGAGGGCTGTTTTACAGCAGCAGCTTGACGATATTATCGAAGGGATTGCGGATATAAAGCGAAACCGTGGCGACCGTTTTTCGGTCAAGCAGCTTGAAAAGACCAAGCGTTCCCTGCAAACGAAGCTGCAAAAGCTGAACGATCAATCAAGAAAGGATGATGTGGTAACCTTTGAAGAACTTGGTGTAGACCGTCTCTTTATTGATGAGTCGCACTACTATAAAAATTTGTATCTCTACACAAAAATGAGAAATGTGGGCGGTATCGCTCAGACAGAAGCGCAGAAATCTTCAGACCTCTTTATGAAGTGCCGCTATCTTGATGAGATTACCGGAGGGCGTGGCGTTGTGTTTGCGACAGGTACGCCGATCTCAAACAGTATGGTTGAACTTTATACCATTCAACGATATTTGCAGTACAGGACACTGCAAGAACACGATTTGCAGCACTTTGACGCTTGGGCGTCGATGTTCGGCGAGACGGTCACGGCAGTCGAGCTTACACCAGAAGGAACAGGATACCGAGCGAAAACACGCTTTGCGAAATTCAATAACCTGCCCGAACTGATGGCGATGTTCAAACAGGTGGCGGACATCAAAACGGCGGATATGCTCAATCTTCCCGTACCGGAAGTGGAGGATCACAATATCGCCGTGAAGCCGTCGCAGGTGCAGAAGGAAATGGTTGCTTCTCTCGGCGAACGAGCCGAAAAGATAAGGGGCGGCAATGTGGATTCCAGCGTAGATAATATGCTGAAAGTTACGAACGACGGGCGGAAGCTCGCCCTTGACCAGCGAATGATGAATCCAATGCTGCCCGATGAAGAAGGCAGTAAAGTCAACGCCTGTGTGAATGAGGTGTTCCGTATATGGGAGGAAAACAGCGATAAAAGGCTGACGCAGCTTCTATTTTGCGACCTCTCCACTCCAAAGGGCGCAGGCGAATTTTCCGTCTACACGGACATACGACAGAAGCTGATCGAGCGTGGTATTCCCGAATCGGAAATTAAGTTTATCCACGAGGCGGATACCGAAACAAAGAAGCAGGAGCTGTTCAAAAAGGTACGCCGTGGCGAAGTGCGAATCCTGATGGGCAGTACACAGAAAATGGGTGCGGGGACGAATGTGCAGAACAAGATCATTGCTTCCCACGACCTTGACTGTCCGTGGCGACCTGCCGATCTGGAGCAGCGAGCCGGAAGAACGGTGCGGCAGGGCAACGAAAACCCAAAGGTCGGTCTGTACCGATATGTTACTGAAGGCACTTTTGACGCATACTGCTGGCAGCTCGTTGAGGGCAAGCAGAAGTTCGCAAGTCAGATTATGACGAGCAAATCGCCCGTGCGTTCCTGTGAAGATGTGGACGCTACTGCTCTTTCCTATGCGGAGATCAAAATGCTTGCGGCAGATAACCCGCACATCAAGGAGAAAATGGACTTGGATATTCAGGTGCAGAAGCTGCGCCTTTTGAAGTCTAATTATCTTTCCGAAAAATATGAGCTGGAGGACAAAATCATCAAATATTACCCGACAACAATCGCCCGGATAAAAGAGACGATTGCGGGGCTGGAAAAGGATAGATCTCTTGCAAAAGAACACCCGAAACCTCTTGACGATACCTTCGTAGGAATAGAGGTTAAGGGTGTTTCTTATTCCGAAAAAGCGGAAGGCGGACAGAAAATCATTGACGCCTGCAAAGAGATGACCTCGCCTGATCCCGTCCCTCTCGGCAAGTACAGAGGCTTTGATTTGGAGCTTTCCTTTGATACCTTTGAGAAAGCCTATCAGGTAAAAATCAAGGGCAGCCTTTCCCGTTCCGTTTCTTTAGGTACGGACGCTGTCGGCAATATTACCCGAATCGACAATGCCATTGAGAAAATTCCTGAACGGCTGGAGGCAAAAAGCAGGGAGCTTTCGACCCTCGAACAGCAATTCGCTACTGCGAAAGCAGAGGTTGAAAAACCGTTTGACAAGGAAGAAGAACTGACCGAAAAGACAAATCGGCTCAATGTCTTAAACGGCTTGCTCAATGTAGACAAGCGGGAAAATGAGCTGGTGGACGGTGCGCCGGATGAGGGCGACAGCGTACCTGTTTCAAAGGAAAGAGCCTATGAGCGATAATCCTTTTGCGGTATGGGAGAAGTCTCATACCGCCTTTACATAGTAAGTTCTCTGAACTGCTGTGTCAGTAAAAATAGAACTGTGGCTTCCTTGTGCGGGCAGTGATTTGTCTTTATAATATGAGACATCATACAAAGAAAAGAGGTAAAACCCGATGGAAGAAAACTGTTCTATCAAACTGTTTGAAAGCGATCTTGAAAGTATGCTGTCTCAGGTACTCGCTAAAGCCCGTTCCCGTGATGAGAAATTGAAGGCTGCAAAGGAAAAGCAATGTTGTTTTGGAAGAATACCGCATTTGTTATATGCGGGGGCTGATGGACGGAATGGAAATCAAAAAAACAGTAGAATAAAACTTACATAGCCGCTTGGTTTTACAAAAATCAGGCGGCTATATCTATCACGGCAAGGTGGAAAAAGACATAGTGCTGTGATATAATAAAGTGGCTCTTTGAGAGTCAATGTCAAGAAAACTGAGGTTATTTTCCTATGAAAAATATTTTGATTCACGGCTTGGGACAAAACAGTAAGGATTGGGATACCATTAAAAATGAGTTGGAAACGAGGGGAATTTCCTCTGTCGCTCCTGATTTATTTGACCTTGCAAAAGGCAGGAAATTAGACTATCCCACAGTATATCAGGCATTCAGCGAGCTGTGCGAGTCTTACCAAGACAAACTAAATCTTTGCGGGCTTTCCCTCGGCGGTCTGCTTGCGCTCAATTATGCTATCCAGTATCCGAAAAAAATAAAAAAGATTTTATTCGTTTGAGCAAATCAATGGTTGATCTCAATTTTATGGATTCGGCGACAGCGCTTGATTGTCCCGCCCTTATTCTTTGCGGCGCAAAGGATAAAACGAATATGGAGAGTGCTAAGCGGTTTCACGAAGCAATGAAAAACAGCAAGCTGGTCATTGTGGAAGCTTCCGGTCACGAAGTAAACAAAGATAATCCGAATGAGTTAGTTCGTGTTTTGCAAGACTTTTGGGCAGACAGGTAGAGATGAGGTTTTTAATAATGAATGAGAGAGAAAGAATTATCCGGTTATGGTTTGATATGTGGCTGAAACAACAGGATTTGGGCATAGATGATATTTTTACAGAAGATGTGGTTTATACGGAAAGCTGGAGTCCAAAATATCAGGATCGCAAAACTGTTAAGCACTGGTTTAATGAGTGGAATACACGGGGAAAAGTCCTTATTTGGGACATTAAGCAGTTTTTCCATAAAGGTAATCAGACTATCGTGGAATGGTACTTCAAAAATGAAATGAACGCTGGAAGCATAGAAGAATTTGACGGCATTTCACTTGTAGAGTGGACGGATGATAACAAAATTAAGTCTTTAAAAGAATTTGGCTGCAACCGTAATAACTATAATCCGTATCAATATGGCGATCAACCTCGATTTAGAGATGAAAAGGCAAATTGGTTTTGATATGTTGATTATCGTGGTAGATTTCCGTCACGAATTTAATAAAGGAAATATGGAGACAGAAAGATGGAATATATAGTAGATGATAAAAAACTGGACGCATTTACCTTTATTGCGTTCGTCAAACAAGTATGGCAAGGCAATTATGATATTGAAAAAACACAGTGTGCATTGTCTCAGACAATCAATATTACTGCTTATGAAAATGAGGCACTGATTGGCTGCTTGCGTATTCTTACAGACGGATATTATTTCGGTACGATTACAGAGTTGCTCGTCCTTCCTGAATATCAAAAACAGGGAGTCGGCAGTAAACTCTTGCAACTTGCAAAGGATAATACCCCTACTATGCTGTATTTTGGAGCGCAGCCGGGGATAGAAAAGT
>PPYF01017115.1_pt1 | contig 16125 bp, 10 predicted proteins | sample 1559871 | NCBI WGS metagenome assembly PPYF01 (sample SAMN08240021, study PRJNA423297) | Human gut metagenome, whole genome shotgun sequencing project.
GTGAATAGATTGTTTGATATAAGGGAGCATTTAAAGACACTTCCTGCAAGTCCAGGAGTATATCTGATGAAAAATAAAGCAGGAAAAGTAATTTATGTTGGAAAGGCTGTATCATTAAAAAATAGAGTGAGGCAATATTTTCAATCGTCTAAAAATCATTCAGATAAAGTTAAATCAATGGTAAAACATATTGATAGCTTTGAGTATATTATGACAGATTCTGAATTGGAAGCTTTAATACTTGAGTGTAATTTAATAAAAAAATATAAGCCTAAATATAATATTTTGTTAAGAGATGATAAGACATATCCATATATTAAGGTTACCGTTAAAGAAGATTTTCCTAGAGTGATGAAGGTTAGGAGAGTACTAAAAGACGGAGCAAAATATTTTGGACCATATACAAATGTCACAGCAGTAAATGATACTTTAGATATAATCAAAAATATATATCCTATAAGAACTTGTAATATAGATATAAAAAAAGCAATAAAAAATTCTGCTAGACCTTGTCTTAATTATCATATAAAAAGATGTGTCGGACCTTGCACTGGTAGAGTTTCAAAAGAAGAGTATAAGAAGATGATTGATGGAATACTTTTATTTTTATCTGGTAAAGAGGAGAATCTAATAGATTTACTAGAAGAAAAAATGAAGCTTGCATCCTTAAATCTTGACTTTGAAGAGGCAGCAGATTACAGAGATAAGATAGCAAGTCTTAAAGATGTAATAGAAAGGCAGAAAATATCTAATGTTCAAAATGATACAGATCAAGATGTTATAGCTATGGCAAACTTTGATGAAGAGGCTTGTGTTCAGGTATTTTTCATTAGAAATGGTAAAATATCAGGTAGAGAAAACTTTATGTTAGAGGGAGTAAAAGATAGTGAAAGGTCTGTAATTTTAGGATCTTTTATTAAGCAGTTTTATATGAAACAAGAGTATATACCCAAAGAAATAATTGTAGAAGAAGATTTTATGGATATGGAAATTGTAGAAGAAATGCTTTCTAATAAAAGGGGAAACAATGTATATGTAAGAGTTCCACAAAAAGGTGAAAAAAGAGCATTGGTAATGATGGTAAGAAAAAATGCTGATGAATATTTGACAAAATTTGATGATTTAAACAAGAAAAAGTATGAAAGAAGCATAGGAGCCCTTGAAGAGTTGAGAAAGTTACTTGAAATAGAAAAACCTCTTCATAGAATAGAGTCTTATGATATTTCCAATATTCAGGGCGTTGATTCTATAGGTACAATGGTCGTATACACAAATGGAGTAAAAGATAGAAAAGAATATAGGCGATTTAAAATAAAAACAGTAGAAGGTCCAGATGATTATGCATCTATGTTAGAAGTATTGGATAGAAGGCTAAAATATGGAAATTTACCAGACCTTATCTTGCTAGATGGTGGTAAGGGTCAAGTATCAGCCGTAAAAGAGATTATGAAGTTTAATGATGAAGATATTCCACTTTGGGGTATGTATAAAGACGATAAGCATAGAACAAAGGGGCTTACAAATATAGAGAAAAGTATAGACCTAGATAAAACTACAAGTTTATATAGATTTGTAGCAGGTATACAAGAAGAAGTACATAATTATTCAATATCTTATCATAGGAGTCTAAGAGATAAGAAAATGACAAAATCTGCACTAGATGATGTGCCTGGAGTAGGTCCAAAAAGAAAGAAGGCTCTTCTTCTTGAATTTAAAGATATTGATAGCATAAAAACGGCTTCTATTGAAGAAATAATGAAGGTAGAAGGAATAAATGAACAGCTAGCTAAAAATATAGCTTTGCATCTTAAAAAGGTTAGGTAAAATTAGAGTTAAAGAAAAATAGCTTTTTATTTATTTGAAAAATAGCTGAAAGGAATAGTTATGAAAAAAGTAACGGTTAGAGATTTAATAGATAATTTGGATTTAAAAGAGATAATTTCTCCAAAAGGTAAGGCAGAAAAAACAATTATAACAGAAAAAGAAATAAACAGACCTGGTATACAGCTTGCAGGTTATTTTGATTATTTTACTCCAGAAAGGATACAAATAATTGGAAAAACAGAATATACTTTTTTTGGAATATTTAAAGATGAAGATAGAGAAAATACACTACGTCAATATTTCTCATATGATATACCAATCGTAATAGTAACAAGAGATATGGCACTTAGACCAGATTTTTATAAATGGGCTCAAAAAACATCTACAATTGTTTGCTCAACAAAAAGGGAAACAACAAGATTTATAAATAAGCTATCTACTTATCTAGAAGATAGAATGGCTCCAAGACAAACAGTTCATGGAGTTTTGGTGGATATAAATGGTGTTGGAGTATTGATAAAGGGAGAAAGTAGTATTGGAAAGTCAGAAACTGCACTTGAGTTAGTACAAAATGGCAATAGATTAGTAGCAGATGATGCAGTAGAAATTAAAAGATCAGATGACGGAGTTTTATCAGGTCAAGCACCAGAATTACTTCAAAATTATATAGAAATTAGAGGCATCGGAATAATAGATATCAAGAGTCTGTACGGTGCCAGAAGTATAAACCCTAGAAAAAGGATAGACTTAGTGGCTTATCTTGAGATGTGGAATCCGGAAAAATATTACGATAGATTGGGCTTGGATAAGGACTATGAAGATATATTAGGCACAAGGGTAGAAAAAATAGTTGTTCCTGTAAAACCAGGTAGAAATGTTGCTATGGTTTTAGAAGTAGCAGCTATGAATTATAGACAAAGACAGCTAGGAAATGATGCTGCAATAGAATTTTCTAACAAATTAACAGATGTAATAGAGAATAAAGGAAAATAAAGAAAAATAAAACACAAAAAGTATTGTTATTTTTAGCTATTTTAGATATTATATAAGTTGGTATGTATTGTTTAAAATACGAAAGGAGGACATGATGGATAAGAAGGAAGTATACGAATCATTAAAAAGAATACTAAATGAAGATTTAATATTTATAGATGAGCCAATGAAAAATCATATTTCTTTTAAGGTAGGCGGTCCAGCAGATATATTGGTTAGACCGACAACAGAAGAAGAAATACAAGCAGTTTTTAAACTTGCTACAGAAAATAAATTGCCATTCTTTGTAAAGGGAAACGGCACTAATATATTAATAAAAGACGGTGGATTTAGAGGTTTAGTGATAGAACTAGCAGATAACTTCAGCGATTATAAAATAGATGGAAAGCTTGTAACAGTTCAAACAGGAGCATTATTATCAGTAATAGGGAGAGAGGTAATGAAAGAGTCTCTCACTGGATTTGAATTTGCATCAGGAATACCAGGTTCTTTAGGTGGAGCACTCGCAATGAATGCTGGAGCATATGGTGGCGAAATGAAAAATATAGTAAAGTCAGCTAGACTGATGGACTGTGAAGGTAATATAACTGAATATACTAATGAGGAAATGAATTTTGGTTATAGACATAGTAGACTGACTGATGAAAAGAAAATAGCAATATCTGCTGTTATAGAATTAGAAAAAGGAAACTATGAAGAAATAAAAGAAAAAATGGCTGATTTAGCATATCAGAGAAGAAGTAAGCAGCCACTAGAATATCCGAGTGCGGGATCTACTTTTAAGAGACCAGAAGGATATTTTGCAGGTAAGTTGATACAAGATTCAAATCTTAAGGGGGTATCAATAGGTGGTGCACAAGTATCTGAAAAACACTCTGGATTTGTTATAAATAGCAATAAGGCTACAGCTAATGATATAATAAGTCTAATAGAGCATGTGAAAAGTACCGTTTACGATACTCATGGCGTACAGCTTGAAGAGGAAGTAAAGATTATCGGGGAGGATAAAGAGTAATCTGGAGGTGAATACTGATGAAGATTCTTGCAGATTACCATAACCACACTTTATTTAGCTGTGGTGGTAATGACAACAGAAGACATGCAACAGGTAAGGTTGAAGATAATGTATCAGTAGCCTTGGAAAAAGGGCTGGATACAATAGGAATTTCAGAGCATGGATTTAATCATTCATTTTACGGTCTTTCTAAGAAAAATGCAAAAAAAGAAAGAGATGAAATTGATAGATTAAATAAGAAATATCCACAAATAGAGATATTGATGGGAATGGAGTGTAATATATTAGATGATAGCGGGAAAATTGATATGCCAGAGGATATGAAAAAATATTTTGATTATATTCTAGCAGGATATCACTTTGGATCAAAACCGACATCTTTAAAGTCACTTCTTCACCATATAGATAACTTTATTACAAAAGGTTTGTTTTCTAAAAAATATAATACAAGGGCTATAGTAAATGCTATGAAGAATAATGATTTATTATATATTACTCATCCTGGAGATAAGGGAAGAGTTGATATAGATGAGATAGCCAGAGTTGCTGAAGAGACATCTACAGGACTTGAAATAAACGGACATCATAACAGATTAAGTGCTGATATGATAAGAAAGATAAAGGATAGAGATATAAAGTTTTATATAGGATCAGACGCTCATGATCCTGAAAACATAGGCAATTTTGAAAAGGCTCTAGCAATAGCAAAAGAAGCACAACTAGATCTTAGAAGAATTGTAAATATAAAAATATAATAAAATGATTGGGGGAAATATAATGAAGTTTGTAATAGTAACAGGCCTGTCTGGATCTGGAAAAAGTGAAGCGATGAATGCATTGGAAGACATGGGATTTTACTGTGTGGACAACTTGCCTCCAGCATTAATAATAAACTTTGCAGAACTTTTCTTTCAGGCAAACTCAAATATTGATAAAGTAGCTTTGGGAATAGATATAAGAGGAAGAGAGTTCTTTCAAGCTTTAAATATTGCTTTAGAGCAATTGAGCACGGCAAATTACAAGTATGATATGATCTACTTAGATTGTGATGATGATGTATTGATAAAAAGATATAAGATGACTAGAAGAAATCATCCATTAGCTGTAAACGCTCAGATACCAGATGGTATAAAGAAAGAAAGAGTAATAATGGAGCCTTTGAAGAAATATTCTAATATGATAATAGATACTAGTAATATGAAACCAAAGGACTTAAAGGCAGAAATAGCAAGTATGTATGATTCAGGGGATGGACTTGAAAGTCCAAATATCACTATATCAGTGGTTTCTTTTGGATTTAAATATGGACTACCTATTGATGCCGACTTGGTATTTGATGTAAGATTTTTACCTAATCCATACTATGTACCTGAGTTAAGGCCAAAGACTGGTGATTATCAAGAAGTTAGGGAGTTTGTTATGGATTCAGAAATTAGTCATGAATTCTTGGATAAATTATTTGATATGTTAGACTTTTTGATTCCTCAGTATATAAACGAAGGCAAGCAACATTTAGTAATTGGAATAGGATGTACTGGTGGAAGACATAGATCAGTTACCATTACTAATTATACTTATGACTATTTGTGTGAACATGGATATAGAGCTGTAAAGAAGCACAGAGATTCAAAGTTAGATTAATGGAGGAAGAAAATGCAGATACAGTTAAGCGGCATAGAATTAGTATTGTCACTTCTTGCATTTTTAGGAGTAGTGGCATTTATTATAGCTATCTATGTTTCATATAAATTTTTAAAGTTATATAGAAAAACACTACGTCAAAGTCAAATGACATTTCAAAAAATAGAGGAGAAAATATTTGAACCACATGTAGTTGTAATTGGTGGTGGAACTGGACAGTCAGTCTTTCTGAGAGGTTTAAAGCACGTTACCAAGAATATCACAGCAATAGTAACTGTTGCAGATGATGGAGGAGGATCTGGTGCACTTAGAGAGGATTTAGGAATGTTACCACCAGGAGATATTAGAAATTGTCTCTTGGCTCTTGCAAATATTGAACCGACTATGAATGAAGTGATGCAGTATAGATTTCCAGAAGGAGCCCTAAAAGGACAAAGTTTTGGCAACTTATTTATAGCTGCTATGACTGGGCTTTATGATAACTTTGAAACAGCAGTATATAAGATGAGTCAAATTTTTGCTATAACTGGTAAAGTACTTCCAGTTACAATGGATGATATAAACTTAGTAGCTGAGCTAGAAAATGGTGAGGTTATAAAAGGAGAATCAAACATACCTACAGAAGCAAAAAAAATGGAAACAAAGATAAAAAGAATGAGTCTGGATAAAACAGATGTAAAACCATTGGATGAGGTAATAGCATCCATAAAAAATGCGGATGCAATAGTAATTGGACCAGGGAGTCTCTATACAAGTATCCTTCCAAATATATTGATGGATGATGTTGTAGATGCTCTTTCAACTACAAAGGCTCCTAAGATATATGTATGTAATATAATGACCCAACCAGGAGAAACAGATGGAAAAGATGTTTTAGATCATGTAAAAGTTTTGATAGAACACGCGGGCATTAATTTTATAGATTATGTAGTTTCAAATAATGAAAAACTTCCAGTAGGAGTGTTTGAAAGATACGCAAATGATGGAGCGGAATTAGTGTTATTAGATGATGCTCAAAAAGAAGAACTAAATAGAATGGGAATTACATATGTAGAACAGAAGTTGATAGAGATAAAAAATGGATATATAAGACATGATGCAGAGTTGGTATCTAACTCTGTAATGAAAATAGCAATAAAGCACAGCTATACAAATAACATTTGATTTTGTGAGGAGTGATATTATGAGAGAAGAGATAAGTGCAGGAGGTGTAGTTGTCCTTGGTAATACTATATTGCTACTGAGAAAATATAACGGGGACTGGGTTTTACCTAAGGGTAAAGTCGAAAAAGGTGAAAATCATGAACAGACTGCCTTAAGAGAGGTAAAAGAAGAAACCGGAGTAAAAGCCAGTATAGTAAAATACCTAGGGGAAATACATTACACTTATAAAGAAAACTGGGACCAACAAAAGGGAGTTCATAAAATAGTTTTTTGGTATTTAATGCATACTAAAAATATGGATACAGTACCACAGAGGGAAGAAGGATTTGTAGAAGCCAAGTTCGTACATATTGACAGAGTTTTGGATATTGCTAGATATGATGATGAAAAAGAAATAATAAAAGTAGCCCTGAAAGAAATAGAAAAAGAAAACAAGAGGGATGCTAGATAATGTCTTTTTCAACAGATACTAAAAGTGAATTATCCAGAATAGAAAATAAAGAAAGACGTTTAGATTTGGCTGAACTTTCCGCAATAGTAAGAAACTCAGGGACTATACAGTTATCTGGAAATATGCAGATAAGCCTTAAAATTACGACTGAGTTAAATGCAATAGCTCGAAAAGTGTTTAAGATATTAAAAAACAACTTCGATATAAATACTAGTATCACTGTAAATAAAAATCAAATGTTAAAAAGAAATAATAGCTATGTACTGACTGTAACACCAGAAATGGGTGCAAGTGATTTATTGATTAAGCTAGGAATATTAAAAAGTGGAAATAGTTTTTTCCCAAGAAATGATGTTCCTTCAGAAATTGTAAGAGAGGCCGATGAAGCAAATGCCTATATAAGAGGTGCTTTTTTAGGCAGTGGATCTATAAATGATCCTGAAAAAAATTATCATATGGAGTTTGTAACAAACAATGAAGATTATTCCTATGAACTTAGTGATTTAATAAATTCTATGGGATTTCATAGCAAGATAGTTGAAAGAAAGAATAATTATGTAGTTTATCTTAAAGAGAGTGAACAAATTTCAGATCTTTTGACAATAATGGGAGCAAATAGTGCTATGTTTGTACTTCAAAATGCCAAGATAGTCAAAGATATGAGAAATAAGGTAAATAGAATAGTAAACTGTGAGACAGCGAACCTATCTAAAACAGTAGATGCTGCAGTAAGACAGGTTGAAAGTATACTAATAATACAAAAGACGATAGGTATAAGTAAGTTACCAGCAAACCTACAAGAGCTTGCAATGCTGAGAATGGAATATGCAGATATGAGCCTCAAGGAATTGGGAGAAAATCTACATCCTCCACTTGGAAAATCTGGAGTTAATCATAGATTTAAGAAAATAGAAGAGATTGCAGATCGTTATAGAGATCAAGTCGCACCAGAAGAGCTATTTAGATAGGTCCAGTGCGACTTATTTTTTTGCCTTGAATAAATTCTAGGATTTAAGCTTATAATTAGGCATTCTTTACAAACTAAGTGTATAATAGTATGGTGAATATATTTTATAAAAATGATATAGTAAAGATGATTGATAGACTTGGAGTAAATGTTTGAAATAAAAAGCAAGAAAAATAGTATTTCATAGATATTAAAATAAAGATAAGTTATTTACAAAATATTTTGATAGATAGAGTCATTAGTGGAGTTTATTAAAAAATTAAAAATAAAAGAGATTAAATAGAAAGTATAGAGTTAAGAAAGGAGGAAATAATGGGAAATATAATAAATAATGAAGATTTTGAAGAAAGTACAATGAATAATGAAGATCTTGAAGAAAGTATTATAGAGAAGAAAAATAGGGATTTTTCTCACTTACATGTTCATACAGAATATAGTTTATTAGATGGGTTTTCTAGGCTAAAGTGGCTTATTCCAAGGGTCAAGGAGCTTGGAATGACTTCTTGTGCAATTACTGATCACGGCTCTATGTTTGGAGTAGTTGATTTTTATAAAAGTTGTAAGAAAGAAGGTATAAAGCCAATAATAGGTTGTGAAGTCTATATAGCGTCAAGATCTATGACAGACAAAGACCCTAATCTAGATAAGTACTCATCGCATCTTATATTATTAGCTGAAAATAATGAAGGTTATAAGAATCTAATAAAAATAGTATCCGATTCTTATGTAGATGGATTTTATTATAAACCTAGAACAGATAAAGAACAGTTGAGAAAGTATTCCAATGGAATAATATGTTTGTCAGCCTGTTTAAATGGTGAAATTCCAAAGGCACTTTTACAAAGAAATTATGATTTGGCTAGAGATTTAGCACTTGAATATAGGGCTATATTTGGAAAAGATAATTTCTTTCTTGAAATACAAGACCATAAGCTGGCAGAAGATAAAGAAGTAAATGCTGGAATACTTAAAATATCAAAAGAACTGGATATTCCAATGGTAGCCACAAATGACTCTCATTATGTAAATAGGGAGGACGCTAAGAATCATGATGCATTACTGTGCATACAGATGCAAAAGACTATAGATGATCCTAGTAGAATGAAGTTTCCAAATGATGAGTTTTATATAAAATCTAGAGAAGAAATGGAAGAGTTATTTCCATTTGCTCCAGAGGCAATTGATAATACTCTAAAAATAGCAGATAGGTGTAATGTTGAGTTTGATTTTGATACCTACCATATTCCATCTTTTGATGTACCAGATGGTCTCACTCCTTTAGAATATTTGAAAAAATTATGTTATGAAGGGCTTTATGAAAGATATACTGAGCCAACAAAAGAAGAAATAGACAGATTGGAATATGAAATAAATGTAATATCTGGTATGGGATATATAGAGTACTTTCTTATAGTGTGGGATTTTATAGACTTTGCAAAGAAAAATAATATAATGGTTGGACCAGGAAGAGGTTCAGCAGCAGGATCAATAGTTGCCTATACTCTTAAAATAACAGATATAGATCCTATTAAATATAATTTATTGTTTGAGCGTTTTTTGAATCCTGAAAGAGTTACTATGCCCGATATAGATATAGACTTTTGCTATGAAAGAAGAGAAGAAGTAATTGATTATGTAAAAGAAAAGTATGGAAAAGATCATGTAGCTCAGATTATTACTTTTGGTACTATGGGGGCTAAGTTAGCTATTCGAGATGTTGGAAGAGTAATGGATGTATCTTACAATAAAGTAGATTCTATAGCAAAAGAAATTCCATTTGCACTAGGAATGACTATAGATAAAGCCTTTGATATCAATCCAAACCTTGTGAGTATGTATGAAAGTGATGTAGAGGTTAAGGAAATAATTGATACATCTAAAAAAATGGAAGGTATGTTAAGACATGCATCTACTCATGCAGCGGGTGTTGTAATATCTAAAAATCCGGTATATGAGTATGTACCCCTATATAAAAATCAAGACTCGATAACAACTCAATTTACTATGACTACGCTTGAAGAGTTGGGTCTTTTGAAAATGGACTTTCTTGGCCTTAGAACACTGACAGTTATAAGAGATGCACTAGACCTTATAGAGCTTAATAGAGAAAAGAAGGGATATACTGAGTATATTAATTTTTCAAAGATGGAATATGATGATCCAAAGGTTTTTGAACAGCTGTCTCAAGGAAATACACTGGGGGTATTTCAGTTGGAAAGTAGCGGTATGAGAAACTTCATGAAACAGTTAAAGCCAAATAGCTTTGAAGATATTGTGGCTGGAATATCCTTATTTAGACCAGGCCCAATGGATTCTATACCAACCTATATAGAATGCAAGCATAACCCTGAAAAGGTAACTTATCTGCATGAAAAATTAAAGCCAATACTTGAAGTTACTTATGGCTGCCTTGTTTATCAGGAACAGGTAATGCAGGTGGTTAGAGACCTAGGTGGATATAGCTTTGGGCGAAGTGACCTTGTAAGACGTGCTATGAGTAAAAAGAAGATGGATGTAATGGAAGAGGAACGTCAGTACTTTATATATGGAAAATTGGATGCTGACGGAAATACAGAAATTCCAGGATGTGTTGGGAATGGAGTTCCTGAAGATGTAGCCAATCAAATATTTGATGATATGATAGATTTTGCGAAATATGCCTTTAATAAATCACATGCAGCTGCATATGGAGTTTTGGCATATGAAACTGCTTATCTTAAGACTTACTATCCAGTAGAGTTTATGGCAGCTCTTATGACTTCAGTAATGGGAAATACAGACAAGGTTGTAGAATATATCAGGGAATGTGAAGCGATAGGTATAGATGTTTTAGCACCAGATATAAATAAGTCATACTCAAAATTCTCTGTTGATGACAAATGTATTAGATTCGGTTTGGCAGCAGTAAAAAATGTTGGTTCAAATGTAATTGATAGTATAGTTAAAGAAAGAGAAGCTGCTGGAGAATTTACAGACTTTACTAATATGCTTAAAAGACTAGATTCAAAACTAACAAATAAAAGGGTAATTGAAAGCTTGATAAAGTGTGGAGCATTTGATTCTATGGGAGAAAATAGAGCAACTCTTATGTTTGGTTTTGAGGATTTACTTGAAAGTATTAATAGTGATAGGAAGAAAAATGTTGAAGGTCAAATATCTTTATTTGAAATAGCAGCAGATAATAATGAAGATACAATAGAAGAAGAAGCTCCTCTTAAATTTATTCCTGAATATAAAGAAAAGATAAAGCTGGATATGGAAAAAGAAGTGCTAGGGGTATATGTTACAGGACATCCTTTGGCGGAATATGGAGAAGTGCTTTCCAAAAAAACATCAATAGACAATGGAGAAATCAATAAACTAAGAGAAGAACCAGAAAAACTTCAAGAGTTAAATGATCAAGAAAACATTATTGGTGGAATGATTATAGGAAAGAGAATGTTGAGCACTAAAAGAAATGAATTAATGGCATTTATAACAGTGGAAGATTTGTATGGAAGTATTGATATGGTAGTGTTTCCAAATGTATTGAAAAAGTACCAAAATTTATTAAATGAGGATTCAATAATTTTAGTAAAGGGAAAAACTAGTGTTAGAGGAGATGATGATGTATCTTTTATAGCAAATAGTATAAAGGATATAGAAGATGATAGTCCATTTGAGGAAAAAAATGATAATGGATTTAGATATTATAATACTAAAAAAAGAAATCTTGGAACAGGTAGAAAATTATTTATAAGAATAGACTCTATGCAAAATGAAGAATTGGTAAATGAAATTTATGATGTTATTAGAAATAATCAAGGAACAGATACTGTGGTATTATTTCCGACTGATGAAAATAAAAATGGAAGCAAGAAAACATATCAATTATCAGGACTAGGAGTCTATGCAGATGAAAAAGTAAAAGATGAGCTAATTAATTTTTTAGCAGAATCAGATGTGATAATTAAATAAAAATAAAAAATAGATAGTAAGTTTAAACTTACTGTCTTTTTTTATATAAAAAATATAACAATTATGAATATAAAAGAATCTTTATTTAATTTCATAAAATAGATATAATAAATTAAAATCATACTATGAAAACAATATCCTTATTTAAAAAGGCAAAAACTCCTAAATTTAATGTAAAAATATGGTAAAGCTATTCTTTAAATCCTTATATTATGTTATAATAACAAAAGACGCAATCCCAATATTTTTTTAACCACTATGGGCTGTTGAGTGTACGGCGGGGACTTTATATGTCCCTAGAAAAATGGATTGCATATTAAATTGTTATGTAATTTGAGTAAATTAGTTATAGATTAGATTATTTGCTAATGCAATAGGAGGAAGATATATATGAAAGCAATTGGTATTTTAACTAGTGGAGGAGACGCTCCAGGAATGAATGCAGCTATAAGAGCTGTTGTTAGAACTGCTATATATTATGGATATAAGGTTTATGGAATTGAAAAGGGCTACAAAGGACTTTTAGATGAGGAATTTGTTGAGATGGATTTATCTTCAGTAGGAGATATTATTCAAAGAGGCGGTACTGTTTTAAAATCTTCTAGATGTGATGAGTTTAAAACTCCAGAAGGAAGAGAAAAAGCCGTAGAGATTCTAGAAAACTATGGAATAGGAAGCTTAATTGTAATTGGTGGAGATGGATCATTTACAGGTGCAAAGATGCTTAGTAAGCTTGGGGTTGCTACTATAGGTATACCTGGCACTATTGATAATGACCTTGCTTATACTGATTATACAATAGGATTTGATACAGCTATGAATACTGTACTAGATGCTATAAGTAAGATTAGAGATACCTCATCTTCTCATGATAGAGTAAATATTGTAGAAGTAATGGGTAGAAACTGTGGGGATTTAGCGCTTTACTCAGGCCTTGCAGGTGGTGCCGAAACGATTATAGTTCCAGAGATGGAAATAAGAACTGATGAAATAGTAAATAAATTAAAGACAACACAAAAAAGAGGAAAAAAACACAGCATAATAGTATTAGCAGAAGGTGCTGATATTGATGGTGGTGCTTTGGCTCTTAAGAAAATATTAACAGAAGAAGATCATGCCGATGTAAGAGTAACTGTACTTGGACATGTTCAAAGAGGTGGCTCTCCATCATCATTTGATAGAATACTTGCAAGTAGACTTGGAAATAAAGCTGTGGAACTTTTAATAGCAGGTAAATCAGCTAGAGTTGTGGGTATGAAAGATAATGAGATCATAGATATGGATATTGAAGAAGCACTATCAATGAAAAAAGAGTTCGATGTAGATATATATGAAATGGCAAAGGTTCTATCTATATAGTTGCCAGATTATATAGATTGACAGAGAAGAGTATTATGAAGATATAAAATTGAGTATAGGCGAGTTACTTTATAAGCTCAATTTAGTTTAAATTAGAGGTGATTATGATGGTAAAATTTAAGAAAACTAAAATAGTATGTACAATGGGTCCAGCTACAGATTCAGATGAAATATTGAGACAGCTGGTATTAAATGGTTTGAATGTATGTAGATTCAATTTTTCTCATGGTTCACATGAAGAACACAAGATAAGAATGGACCGTACAAAGAGAATAAGAGAAGAATTAAATGAGCCAATCGCAATATTATTAGATACAAAGGGACCAGAAATAAGAACTGGGGATTTTGAAGAATCAATAATACTAGAAGAAGGCGAAAAGTTTGTAATTACAATGGATGACTGTATAGGTAATAAAGAAAGATGTACAGTATCATATAAGGGTATGGTAGATGATGTTAAACTAGGAGATACTATACTTATAGATGACGGTCTAGTGGCTTTAAAGATAGTAGAAATAAAGGGAAATGATATAATTACAGTTGTAGAAAACTCAGGAAAAGTATCTTCTAAAAAGGGAGTAAACCTACCTGGTGTAGTAATAAATTTACCAGCAGTTACAGATAAAGATATATCTGATATAAAGTTTGGTATAGAACAAGGTATTGACTTTATAGCAGCATCTTTTGTAAGAAAAGCGGCTGATGTTATAGAAATAAGAAAAATATTAGAAGAAAACAATGCTTCAGATATTCAGATTATATCTAAGATAGAAAATCAAGAAGGCGTTGAAAATATAAACTCTATACTACAGGTATCTGATGGTATTATGGTAGCAAGAGGAGATATGGGTGTTGAGATACCTAGTGAAGAAGTTCCAATAGTACAGAAGATGATAATCAAAAAGTGTAATGAAGTATCTAAGCCTGTAATCACAGCAACTCAGATGATGGATTCTATGATTAGAAATCCTAGACCTACAAGAGCTGAAGTAGCTGATGTTGCAAATGCTATTTATGATGGTACAGATGCAATTATGCTATCAGGTGAAACAGCTGCAGGTAAATATCCAATAGAAGCTGTTAAGACAATGAATAGAATTGCAATAAGAACTGAAGAAACACTTGAATATAAGGTTGAAGCAAAGTATGCATACAATAGAGGAATAACTGTAACAGACGCTATAAGTCATGCAACTTGTACTACAGCTATGGATCTAGAGGCTCAGGCTATAATTACTTGTACATCTTCAGGATATACTACAAAGATGGTATCAAAGTTTAGACCACAAGCTCCAATAATAGCGGCAACTCAGAGTGATAAGGTAATGAGAAAATTATCACTAAACTGGGGAACATATCCAGTTAAGAGCGAACTAGGAGAAAATACTGATGAAGTTGTAAAGGCTTCTATTTTAGCTACAAGAGAGGCAGGATTTGCAAATTCTGGTGATACTGTTGTAGTTACAGCAGGTGTTCCAGTAGGTAAGACTGGAAAGACTAATCTAATAAAGGTAAGTGTAATAGCAGACTTTTTAGGTAGAGGTATAGGAATTGGTGATGAGGCAGTAGAAGGTGTAGCAAGAGTTGTAAAGCCAGGTGAAGATTGCCCAGAATTCAATGAAGGTGATATATTAGTAACTATTGGAACAGATAGAGAAATGGTTAAGTACATGGAAAAAGCTAGTGCAATAGTAACTGAAACAGGTGGAATGACATCACATGCTGCAATAGCAGGAATAAACTTAAAGACTCCAGTAGTCGTATCTGTAGAGAATATAACAAGCAAGCTTAAGAGTGGAGAAAAAATTAGAGTAGAAGCATCAAGTGGTGCTATAACAAGATAGTAATGTATAAACTATAATTAATAATTATTAAAAAGCTGTTGTAATATAGATTGTATCTGTATTTACAATGGCTTTTTATTTTTATGAAAATAGATTATAATAGATTAATGCAAAGAATAATAAAAAGCTAATAGCTATCGAAGCAGTTGGCAAATATAAAAGAGATAATAAATATTGAAAGAGCTAGTATAGACATAGATTATAGAGTAAAATATAAAAAGTGGATTTTAAAAAATTGATAGATTTAATATAGATAAGGATTGGTGCAAAAATGCTTGAAAAAGGTAAAAAATATGAGTGTGAAATAGTAGATATAGGTCAAGGTGGAGTTGGAATAGGAAAGCATAATGGCTTTACTGTATTTGTAGATTCTGCTCTTCCAGGAGAAATAGTAGATGTCAAAATTACGAAATCTAAGAAAAAATATGCTGAAGGTGTAATATCTAAGATAAAAAAAGAGTCTGATTTTAGGGTTGAAAGAGTATGTTCTATGAAGTACAGAAACTGTGGAGGATGCCAGATTCAAGAGCTTGATTATAAAAAACAGTTAGAAATAAAAACTGATGAAGTAAGACAGGATATGAAGAGAATTGGAGAGCTAGACAATATACTGATACATAACGCAATAGGAATGGAAGAGCCTTTTAGATATAGAAATAAAGCACAATTTCCAGTTCAGAAGATAGATGGAAAATTAAAGATTGGATTTTATAAAAAGAAAAGTCATGATGTAATAGATATGGATAAATGCGTAATTCAACATGAAAAAAGTGACAAGGTAATAGAAATAGTAAGAGAGTTTATAGAAGAAAATAATATAAGTATTTATGATGAAAAAACTAATAAAGGCTTACTTAGACATATAGTGACAAAGGTAGGCTATACTACTGGAGAAGTGATGGTAGTATTG
>PPYF01411542.1_pt1 | contig 16118 bp, 19 predicted proteins | sample 1559871 | NCBI WGS metagenome assembly PPYF01 (sample SAMN08240021, study PRJNA423297) | Human gut metagenome, whole genome shotgun sequencing project.
AGAGGCTGAAGGGTCCGCACTCGAAATGCGGTAGGTCGGGCAACCGGCGCGGGGGTTCAAATCCCTCCTCCTCTGCCATTCTTTTAAATGATAATGATAGAGATATAATAGATAAACCTAGATACATCTAACACAGATTGTATCTAGGTTTTCTTATATTATTGAGTGAATTTGTCCTATAACCTACTTGTAGACGATATAATCAAACAAAAAAGTATAGGCGCAAATAAAAAGCACATACAACTATGATATGTGCTTAAAACTTAAATTGTCTTCTAATTTCGTCTAACTTAGCTTGTAATTCTTCGCTTATCTCCATTGAAGTATCAGGGTCTCTATTAATCGGTTCGTCTTTATACTGACTATCATCAATAATCAACATTGGAACATCCTTCTTCTTTTTCTTTTTCGTTTTCTTCATATTTCCCCTCTTTCCTATCACTTAAATTCATCATACAAAGTATTAAAATTTGTACTTCTTTTCTATTCTATCTTTTTCTTTTTGAATTTCTGGTGTCATTTTTATAACAGTAGAATTAGGATTCCTGTTTACAGGCTCATCTTTATACTGACTATCATCAATAATCATCATTGGAATTTTCTCTTTCTTTTTCTTCATATTCTCCCCTGCCTATCTTATCCCTTAATTTGTTACAAGTATTACTAGAATGACATTAAGTATATATAACTCTAAATACCAATATATTGTATCCTTTTTTGGGAATAAGTTTAAGCTCCCATATTCCTCTAGTTTATTTAAAGCATGTACTATATGCCACTCACTATCTTGAAGTGGTTCTTTAACAGTAGCCACATTGCTTTTACGGTCTAATTCAACTATGCCATATGCTACATGAGCATTAGGATGAAATTCATATATAGCCATTTCTTCATTTAATTGTTTTAATACAAGAGATAACATTTTACTCTCCCTTAACACTCAATTTGTGACAAACACTCCAAAAGGGGTTTTCCTAATATTATTGATTTATCTAACATCTCATCGAAAGTTTTGTATTTCGGATAATCATCTGAATCTATATCAGCAGGAACTGGAACTAGATAAATTTCATATGCTCTATTGGTAAAAACTACATAAAAATCAATTTCATCATTATATGTATATACTTTGCCACCCGTATTAATCGCTTCCCAGAATTCGTCTTTCGTCATTACAATTCTTCTTTCTTTTGTAGAACGATCTACCTACTTCATATAAAGGTATACTAATATATGTCGTGCCATTTTATATTTCGTATATTCATATACATATAGTATATAATATAAATATATTGTATACTACATCATCAATCAACGAGGTTTACTATGCAAAAGTATTATCCTTATCTCATCACGCTGAGTCACATGATTAATGACTCATGCCAAAGTGTACTACCTGCATTATTGCCGCTGTTTATCTATACGTATGGACTGTCCTTGGAGCAAGCAGGTTTTCTCATCTTAGCGAACACGGCATTATCGTCATTGCTACAGCCATTGCTAGGGTATATTTCAGACAAGCTCAATCAGCCACGACTCATTGCAGCAGGCACGTTATTATCCGCATGTAGTACGGGGATGATGGGTTTTGTTTCGTCTTATGAAAGTCTCCTTGTATGTGCCACACTAGCTGGTGTGGGTTCTTCCATTTTCCATCCTGAAGGGGCAAAAATTATGAACCGCCTCGGAGGTGGCAAGAAGGGCAAAGCAATGGGAACCTTCGCCATCGGAGGTAGTTCAGGCTTCGCCTTTGGTCCTCTATTTGCGGGCGCCATCGCCTATACAGTAGGTGCACATGGTCTAGCAGCTTTCACCGTAGCCGGTATTATTATATCTACCGTTCTATTCCTACTCATGCCACGTATCGTAGCTCATGCCCAAACTATCGACCAAGCTGTAGCCACCGAAAATCCAACAGTTGCGGCTCAGCCTCTGAAAAATTATTGGAAATATTTTGGTATATTGTTCATCATTATTCTAAGCCAATCGGTTAATTTCCGCGTTATTAATGCATTTATCCCTGTATTCTGGACTCATGAACTCGGCACGAGCCCCGAACAAGGTAGTTTTGCATTAACCGTATTCTTTAGCATCGGCATCTTTATGACCTACATCGGTGGCTTATTGGGCGATAAATACGGTCCTATCAAAATCATTAGATTATCTCTGTTGATTTGGTTGCCATCCATGTTCCTATTAACACAAGTCCCTGAGTTTTCTGTAACGATTATGATGCCACTCGCCTATCTGATTTTGCTCATGATTGGTGCTGCAAAGGCCATCAGTTATAGCCCTGTTATTGTACTGGGCCAAACTTATCTAGCTAAGAGCATCGGATTTGCATCAGGCATCACCCTTGGCGTAAGCCAAACAATCGGCGGCATCATCGCACCAGTTGTAGGGAATTTAGCAGATACCTATTCCCTACCAGCAGCCATGATGACACTAGTTCCATTCCTTATTGTGGGACTGATCGCATCATTGCTACTAAAGGATCCTAAAAAATTACAATAACATTAGAAAAACAGCGTTATGACCAAACCGATCATAACGCTGTTTTCTTGTTTCTAGGATTATAGAACGAACTGTTTTCCGTATATAAAACCAATTAATGCTTTAACATTTCATTCAAAATAACCACATCAGTTTCTTTCATGCCTTGTGCTACGACACCGATACTTTTAATCGTATCATCAACGGAGTGAGCTACGAGGCCATCACCCTTTTGATAGCTCTTGTTAAGGCGAGCTTGTTTATAGCCCATGAAAGCTCCATCTAAGGAGATAGCAATTTTACCGGCACAAGATGGTTTCGCCCCATCACATACGATACCAGATAGGCTAACAAGGCCATTTACAAGTGTATCTTCGATAATATCTTTACTATCGCCTTTCAAAAAGGCAATACCAGCTACACTTACAATGCCAGCCGATACAACGCCACAATATGCGGATAGTTTACCAATACCAGATTTAACGTAAAGCGTTAACAAATTGGCAAATACAAGGGATCGATATAATTCCTCATCGGTTTTATCGAGTTCCTCAGCAGTTGTAATGATAGGCATTGAAACGGTCAATCCTTGATTGCCAGAGCCTGAGCAAATAACTACAGGCAACGGGCACCCACTCATGCGTGCATCGGATCCTGCTGCGGCACGAGCCTTACACTTTGTTTCTAGAGATGGGGTTTCATCATCAAGCAATAACAATCGCCCAATATTGGCACCATAATCATTGGATAAACCTTCATTCGAAATGGCCGTATTATATTCTACCTGCTGCTTAATGCTAGGTAAGATACCGGAAATGTCACCAGCTTTTGCAAATTCGTAGATACTATCGAATGTCATCGGGCAAGTACTACGTTCAGCCTCTTTAATTTCGTTAATGGTTTCAGAAATCACGTTTCCATCTATGGACACATAGGTAATATTGGTATGTGCATTTTCAATGCGTACCACTGCCGTATGTTCATCGGTGGTGGCCGTAATTTCAATGTAAAGATTATCAACGCCTTCTGCTAGTTCTACAGTGCAAAAGTTAGCCTCTAATAAGGTGCCTAACCACTTACGATCTTCATCGGTAGCCGATTCTAACACCTCTAGTTCTCGTTCAGGATGTCCTACGATGGCACCGAGTACGGTAGCCGCGGCTAAGCCTTTGCGGCCTCCAGAGTTCGGAATGACCACGGATTTTACGTTTTTAATGATATTGGCACTGCATCGCGCATGAATGTGGTTGGGAAACTCATCCAACACGGATGCGGCCTTGGCTGCTGCATAAGCCAACGCGATTGGCTCTGTACAGCCAAAGGCAGGTCGCATTTCTTTTTGTAATAATGAAATATAATCCATATTATACTTCCGCGATGATTTCCACTTCTACTGCAACGCCCAATGGAAGATCTTTTACAGCCACGCAAGAACGAGCTGGTTTAGATGTAAAATATTTTGCATATACTTCGTTGAAAGGTTTGAAGTCATTGATATCAGCTAAGAAGCATGTTGTTTTGATAACCTTGGAGAAATCAGAACCTGCTTCGGCTAATACAGCTTCAATATTTTTGCATACTTGTTCAGTTTGTGCTTCGATACCGCCTTCAACTACGGAACCTGTAGCAGGGTTAATCGCTACCTGACCAGAAGCGAACAAGAAACCGCCAGCTACTTTAGCTTGGGAATAGGGACCTACTGCTGCAGGCGCTTTATCTGTGTGAATTGTTTTCATAATAGGACTCCTTTTTACAATACATACATCATATAGAAATTATTATACATTAATATCGATGTTTTTCAATATGTTTTATTTAATCGATTTGAAAGCATCTGCAAAGATTGGCATAAAGTATTGACGTTGTACATCACTAGTCAATGCCAAGAACAATGTAGGCTTTTGTGGATTCATTACGAGTGCGGCTTTTGCATAATATGGGAATTTGATACCTTCCGCATCAACTAATACACGAGAACCTACGGTATATGTTTGATACTTTGTATTATTCATTTTCTCCATTTGTTCTGTGTTTTCTACAGTAATGGTAGTAGGTTTTTGGCTTTCACCAACTACACCAAAGGCAGCACTGTAACCTGTACCAGCACTTACATAGATGGAACCGGGTACGTTCTTATCTGGCAATGTAAATGTTTTAGATTCTTTTGGCAACAGATTATTAACCGTAGTCAACATGAGTTGTTCTGTAATCGGATCCAACTCACCATTATTGAGTATGGCTAATACAGGAAGGACAGACGCATTAGCCTTAGGGTTATCAAACAATGCATTGGCTGCCGTTTTCAAATCTACGGCTACTAACAAAGCGTCCTTTTGGCCGGTTTTATCTTCCCCTTGTAATTGATATACATCATAGGAAACGCCCATATAGTTAAGCGCAGATAATGCATCCTCATTACTTTGGCGAGTCCGTTTATTCGTAGTTGGTTTTGCATTATCCTTGATAAGCAAATCCTTTATAATATCCACAGAATCTGTAGTAGATGCGGTTGCCACCGTAACTGTATTCGGAACAGACATGGATCCTGCTATGGTTTTTACATCTTTTGCACCAGCAAAACTAGTAACTGCACCAACTAAACAAGCTGCTAGCACAAGAGTTTTTAATGGTTTCATTATTTATTGCCTCCCTTTAGGGTTTTCAATCCATACATGGATTCTAATTGTCCTGACCAGTAGTCTCGGCTCGTATCTTCGGTAGCCAAGATTTGTACTGTAAGCCCATCGTTTTGTGGCATTGCATACATAGTTAAGCTACCAGGCAATACAAAGCCATCATATTTTAAGCTGCCGCGCACACTCATACCGGCCATAGCACCAAACTTAGATGTATATGGTTTAAATGATATTTCTGTAGCGCCCATTGTAAAGTTAGGGATGACTCTCTTAAACAGATCTACGCCCTCTTGCACACTTTGTTTATTCTTTTGCAACAACGATGCATCTTGCATAGCACTTTGTTGTATTGTTTTAATCATATCGCGATGCATAGTAGCATTTAAATTTGCCATTTGTGGTTCTAACATTTTGCGATCAAGTGTAACTGCGGACATGTTAGAAATAAACTTCTCTGCATTAGATTTTGTATAAGTCTCGCTAACTGATTGTGCTTTCACTTGTTTATCAGCCATTGCGGAATTAACAATTTGCGTAGTCATACGATCTAGATAATTAATCGCCTCTTTATTTACATTATACGTGAGTAACCAGCCCGTATGATGACCTAGTGTACTATCACCAGATAATTGATACAAACTATATCCATCTAGAGCAGTACCTTTAAACTCTTCTTTTACCATTGGGTAGGATGTTTTTATGCGGTCGTTCATAGATTGTGCGGCTCGTTCATTAGCCTTTTGAAGGGTCTTATTTTGTTCCATTGTTCTGAAAGTAGGATTTGTAGGAATCGCATCTACAGCTACCGCGTGTACACCATTATTAGTGGTAGCATACTGACCATAGCCTAAATCAATTGTATCGGCACAAGCTACAGCCGCCATACCGACCGTTAAGCAGGTCGCGCAAGCTAGTGTCATTACCTTCTTACTCCACGTTTTCATAGTCTCACCTCATGAATATATGAATTGAATTATATAAGTAAGTTAAATTAAGAATTTTAAATATACATATAATATTATACTATATAATTGCACTAACATGATAGGTGCACCAAATTTACATTTCTCCTAATGTACTATACAATACTTAGAGATAAGAAAACGTATTTCTAACAGAAAGGAGTTGGCATTTCGCCACACTAGTATGATACAAGAATTAATTCCCCTCACTAGACCTCGCACATTGGCCGCTGCATTAGGGCCAACCATCTTAGGTGCTGCATTTAGTTATTATGCCTTCGGTGCACTTCATGGCACAGGACTCGCCATATTCCATACAATTCTTATATTTTTAGCCGTCGTATCGGCTCAAATCATCGCCAATTTATGGAATGAATTGAAAGATTTTAAATCTGGTCTTGATGCGGGGCAAAAAATAGGTAATGCTGGTTCCCTTACCCGTGGTGCAGTGACGCCAAAGCTCATCTCCACTATGATCAAGATTCTTATGATTGTACCTATCATCATCGGCCTATACCTATCAGCCACCATTACATGGTGGTACATTCCTGCCGGCATCATCTGTATTTTAATTAGTTTTTTGTATTCAGGTGGCCCAAAGCCAATTTCTCGCACACCATTTGGGGAAATCTCATCCGGTATCGCCATGGGTTTTGCTATTGTCCTCATTACAGGCTTTGCGTGGACGCGTGAACTTTCACTAGTATTCCTAATCCCTGCACTACCGGCTACTCTATTAGTTGGATCCATCATGCTCACCAACAACATTCGAGATATTCGAAACGATGAAAAACACGGTCGTCGCACATTACCAATTGTATTAGGCCGCGACCGTGCCATCAGCCTAATGAGCATCACCTATATCTTTAACTTCTTCTGGATTGGAGCCTGGATCTATTTGAAAGTCCTCCCAATCCCAGCATTACTCGCATTAATAGCTATTATCCCAGCATTTAAAACCATTAAAATATTCTATACCCATGTAGACGAAATCAAGCTAGATAAAGCCATGGGTACCACGGCTGGTGCCGCCATGTTGTACCAATTACTATTAAGTATAGGGCTCATTATAGGTAAGTAAAAAAGAAGATAAGCCATCCTAAATTACGACTTTGGCCCTGCGAAGGCCGAAGGCCGGAGTCAGACCCGGCCGGTGGAGTTATTTAGGGTGGCTTATCTTTTACATTTACGTATAATGAGCCCTATAACTTTTAGTTATGGATAACTACTAATAATACAAACTTGCATGATGGGAAATAATTTAGTACTATAAGCATATCGAATTACATTTAATTTTCTCGAAAAGGAGAGTGTTTGTATGAACAAATTTTTAGCATTAGCGGCTACTGTCGTTCTCGGCGGTGCGCTATTAATCGCAGGTTGCGGCAGCGATAATAACAAAGCGGCTAGCAGCGGTGACAAACAAGTATTAAAAATTGGTGCTACTGCAGTACCACATGCGGAAATCTTAGAACAAGTAAAACCAATCTTAGCAAAAGATAATATCGATTTACAAATCACGGAATTCACCGATTACAATACACCAAATCTAGCATTAGGTGATAAAGAAATCGACGCTAACTTCTTCCAACATGTACCATACATGGAAGAATTTGCAAAAGCGCATAACCTTCCTCTAGTATCTGCTGGTGGTGTTCATCTCGAACCAATGGGCTTATATTCCCGTCAAATCAAAGATTTAAAAGACCTTCCTAAAGGTGCAAAAATCGCTATTCCTAATGACCCTACAAACGGCGGTCGTGCATTATTGTTATTACAAAAAGCTGGTCTTATCACATTGAAAGACTCTAACAATATCTTATCCACTGTACAAGATATCGCTTCTAACCCTAATGGTTACCAATTCGTAGAATTAGAAGCAGCGCAAGTACCTCGTTCCATCGACGACGTTGCACTAGCAGCTATCAATACTAACTTTGCATTAAATGCAGGTCTTAACCCTGGTAAAGATGCATTGTTCATCGAATCCAACGATTCCCCTTACGTAAACGTCGTAACTGTTCTTAAAGGCAATGAAAACGACCCTCGCATCAAGAAATTGATGGAAGCTCTTCATAGCCCTGAAATCAAAAAATTCATTCAAGATAAATACCAAGGTGCAATTGTTCCTGCATTCTAATGGTCATTATCTTATGCTAAAAGGCTGGAGCCACGTGCTCCAGCCTTTTTCTTATAATCTTACACAAAGATTGTTTACGACTATATTTTTTTGTAGTTATCCCATTTATGAAAACGATAGCCTACACCCCAAACGGTATCAATATATTCCTCTTCTTGGAATTGTTTGTCAATTTTGGCCCTTAATCTATTGATATGAACCATGACAGTAGATGTCTCACCTAATGAATCAATACCCCAAATACGTTCAAAAACCTCTTCTTTTGTGAACACACGGTTAGGAGTCGATGCAAGAAGTACTAAAATATCGTATTCGCGCGGTGTTAAATTTACCTCAGATCCACCTAAAAACACTTGATGTGAATTTAGCATAATTTCTAAATTTCCTGCACTGATTTTGGGATCAACAACGTCCACTATAAGATTCAAGCTATTGCGTATTCTATTATAGCGTTGAATATGGGATTTAACACGAGCTACAAGTTCAGCAGGGCTAAAGGGTTTTATCATATAATCATCAGCACCCAGTCCTAAGCCTCGTATCTTATCAATATCTTCTCGCTTAGCACTAACCATGATAATGGGAATTTCTTTTTCTTTACGAATATCACGACAAACAGCAAATCCATCCTTTTTAGGAATCATAATATCAAGTAGTATAAGGTCATACTCATTATTAAGTGCCCTATTCAAGCCATCTATACCATTTGTTTCAATATCGACTTCAAAGCCTTCAATTTCCAAATAATCACGTTCAAGTTCATAGATGCCCATATCATCTTCAATAATCAAAACTTTACCCATACCTTACTCCTTTATGCGAGGAAATTCCATCACAATAGATAATCCAGTACCGCTTTCATTATGTTCAGCGTAAATAACACCATTCATATCTTCAACAATTTGTTTTACAATGGCTAGACCTATGCCATTGCCATTGGCCACTTCCGTACGCGCCTCATCAGTGCGGAAAAAGATATCAAACAAACGGTGTAGCTCCTCTGTAGATACGCCTCGCCCATCATCAGAGAATCTTAATCTATAACCATCAGTCGTTTTAGTCGTTGCTATATTAATTACTACAGACTCACTACGCCTATATTTCAAGCTATTAGACACAAGATTATCTAAAACGCGGTAAAACTGCTCCCGATCAATGGAAATCATGTCATCACCGGCATCATATGTTTCATATAAATGTATATGTTCGTGTTCATCAAGCTGACGACTGACGACATATTCATGCAGTAAATCATCTAATACATAGATATGACGATCATAATGAATTTGTTTTAATTCTAGCTTAGAGAAATCAGATAACATGGTAACTAAATGTTCAATACGTCCTGCCATATCATAGATTCGCTGTACATATTTAGCTCGTTTTTCCTCTGTATTAGCAACCCCTTCAAGTATGCCGCTAGCATACCCTTTTACAGAGGTAAGCGGTGTAGAAATATCGTGACAAATGCCAGCAATCATTTCCCGTCTCCGCTCTTCATAAACAGCCTGTTCTTCTCGGGCTTTCAGCAGAGTGGATTGCATATTATTGAAAGCCTCGCAAGTATCCCCTAGTTCATCATATGTTCTGACCGTAATAATTTTAGGATCTATACCATCCTTAAGATTGTCAGCTGCTGCTTTCAAATCTTTCACAGGTCGCAAAATATATCGTGCTAAGCGATTAGATATATAGATGCCTATGCCAACAATAATAGCCAACATCACTACGATACCAAAGCCAAATGCGCCCTCGACGAGTTTCTTATCCATCGACTCTGGCCCCATGCTCTTGGCCATAAATGGAATTTGCCCATATCCATAAATTGTGAGTCCTGTTCCATACGAATTCACATAGGTAAATTGATTGCCCTGCCAGTTCAAATAATGAACAGGTTCTGATAAATTTATCGTACTATCAAAGTTCTTCAATAGACCATCTACATCTAAACCTGATGTAGAATAGGCCACCTGATTATCTTCAAGAATAACTATATTTAAACCCTGTGCTTCTAATATGGCGCTACTATCTAAGATATCACTTATAGATGTGGATTCCGTCGAAAGTTTTTTATTGATTTGCTCAAGTCCTAATTGAAATACTTGTGACTGAATCGTACTAGGTGCGAGCATCATCCATTGGCGGTGGGCAACTGGATTTGTATAGCGAATAACACCCCATACCATAGCCAAAGAAGTTATTAGTACTACAAAGGGTACAATGATAATTAATAAGTTGCTAATTATCATCTTTTTCTGTACACCTAAATGGTTAAACCAATTAAATAACATAGCAACCTCCTTTTCATTTATTATACAAGGTCATATCCTAGCAGTCATGATAGAAAACTAATCTTTTTCAATACGTAATCCAGTCGTTATAATTTCGTAATATTTACCCTTTATGATGTACTCATACAGTTAAGTCATCACTAAAAAAGGAGATATATATGAATTACGAATTATTTCAACTCATTAATAACCTCGCAGGCACCTACACTTGGCTAGATATATCCATGATATTGATCGTTAAATATCTGGCAGGTTGCTTCGCTGCATTACTTCTTCTATTATTAGGACTTGGAATCTATTACAAGGACAAAACACTTTTAAAAACAAGCATACATACCGTAGTATTTCTAGGTATTATATTAATCACTCACAGTATTATCGGATTCATAGTTCAGGAACCTAGACCTTTTATTGCACATACAGTACATCTTCTAATTCCTCACGCTGCTGACTCTAGTTTTCCTAGCACTCATGCAATGGCTATGACAGCTATTGCATTACCGATTTTTGCCACTTATAAAAGATTGGGATCAATACTACTAACAGGCACTATCGTAACAGGATTTGCAAAGGTATTTGTAGGGCACCATTACCCACTTGATATCATCATGGGGATACTCATTACCTACTTATTATTTAAAATTTCTCAAAACTATATTTCTTCGATTATTGATAAGATGTTACATCACCCTAAATATAATATTTTCCGTTTACTTGTAAATATAAAACAATGTGTGCAACTTATAAAAAAATCAAAAACACCAGTGACTAACCAATTTAATATAAGGGGATAAATCGATGAAATATATGTTAAAAAATAAGGACTATCATATTTTTATAGTTCTTCTTTTATCCTCTATTGTCTATTTTATTGGCAATACTTGGCTCAGCATTACAGATCCTGTAGAAACCAATTATGCCTTAACTGCTAAGGAGATGGTACTCAATCACAACTATTTATCTCCACAGATTTTTGGACATTATTGGTATGATAAACCAATATTTTATTACTGGGAACTCATTGTAGGCTTTAAACTCTTTGGCATTTCAAATTTTGGGGCTCGTTTCTTCTCTAGTCTATTAGCACTTTGTAATGTTTTCCTAGTATACCGCTTTGTAAAAGCACAAAGCAGCCATATCATCGCTATTCTTAGTGCTATTATCGTATCTATATCAGCTGAATATTGGATTATCGCTAAAGCAGTTATAACAGATATGACACTAGGTTTATTCTTTAACGCTACATTGATGAGTTTCTATATGGGCTATACTCGTCATAAGGAGCACAACAAAAACTATAAGTTCTATTATCTATCAGCTTATACTGCATCAGCTATCGCAGTATTAACAAAAGGACCTATCGGATTCTTATTACCAGGGCTCATCATACTCATATATTTAATCATTCGCAAAGATCTTCGCGAGTTATTAAGCCTCCAGCTCATACCAGGTCTATTCATCCTTCTAACTCTTGGTGGTAGTTGGTATTACTATATGTACGCAACACATGGAAGTGACTTTGTTAATGTCTTTTTTGGCGTCCATAATTGGTTACGCGCCACAGTATCAGAGCATCCTAAATTTAATGTTTGGTACTATTATATTCCTATTACTATAATCGCTTTATTGCCTTGGTCCATTTTACTGCCAAAACTAGTATATACAAACCGAAGAAATTGGTTTACGAACGTTCCCTTTCATACTTTTTTAGCAGTCTGGGCTGGCACAATAATCCTTTTCTTCTCATGTATGGCAACCAAGTACTCCACCTATACATTCCCTGCGCTAACACCACTAGCTATATTAATGGCTATCATGTGCCATAAGCGAGCTTCATTCATATGTAAAACTGCACTGGTTACAAGCATTGCCTATATTACACTGGCCTTTACGATTGCTATACCACAAATGGATATGGCATCTAGTCCAACTATTAGTAACTATATTGGTCAATCAATAAGCCAAGATGCTCTCGTTGTACAAGGCAGTGGCAGATATCGCGTTTCACCTACCTACTATAGTGGTCATGAAGTCTATAAATTAATTGGTCCAGATGAAGTGGCCCCTAATCCAAACACAATTTCATGGAATGCCAAAGAGGTTATGCCATTTATATCCGTCAATAATCTTCCTACAGATAAAGACGTCTACCTACTCATCTATGGTGACGATAGTTTTCCATCTACACTCAATCAAAACAACTGGACAAAACTCTATTCCACTTCAGAAGGATCTATTTACCAATTACATCGCTCTCCGAAAAGCTAAATGGTAATAGTTCCTCTATAGATACTATTTTTATATCCCCCATCAAATTTCCCATAATAATAAGAGGAATCTTAAATTCCACCATCACCTGACGACACGCACCACATGGAGCACAAGGCCCTTCCGTATCAGCAACTACGGCAAGGGCCTTAAATGTTGTATGGCCTTCAGATACAGCTTTGAAAATAGCCGTTCGTTCCGCACAATTGGTAAGCCCATAGGATGCGTTTTCTATGTTACATCCTTCGTAAATGGTGCCATCTTCGCATAATAAAGCAGCGCCAACAGCGAAATGTGAATATGGACAATAAGCATTTTCACGAGCTTCTATCGCACGGTTTATAAGATTCTGAATTTCTAATTCCATCATATACTGTTCCTCATTCTACAATATCAAGGATGGTATCCACTATGTTTGGCATTGTTTCGCCAATTGTAATCGCCTCTATATAGGCCTTAGCCGCATTAGCAAGTAGGCTTTCATCAGAGGCATACAAGGTCGCTATACTTTCACCAGTAGTAATAGTATCGCCCGTTTTTTTGTGCATCACGATACCTGCACTATAATCAATAGGCCCATCTTTTACGGTGCGTCCTGCACCAAGCATGACTGATGCAATACCGCATTGTTCCGTATTCATATGCGTAATAAAACCGGTCTGAGTTGCAATCACATCATATGTATATTGACCGATAGCGAGTAGGTTTTCATCATCAATCACAGAGCTATCTCCACCTTGAGCATCAATCATAAGGCGGAGACGTTCAAGAGCGGCACCAGAATCAAGGGCCTCTCTCACACGAGTGAGTGCAGTTTCATAGTCGCAGATGTGGCTCAAAACGAGCATATGTGCAGCCATGATAATACATTCATGGGTCAAGTCCTCAGGGCCATGACCTTTTAATGTATCAATGACCTCACGTATTTCTAAGGCATTGCCTATGGCATGACCAAGGGGGCGATCCATATCGGTCAAAACAGCCTTAACGGAACGACCATTTTCACGACCAATATCTACCATGGCCTTAGCCAAGGCACGGGCATCCTCGATGGTTTTCATAAAAGCCCCACTGCCCACCTTTACATCTAGTAGAATGGCTTGTGCGCCAGATGCCAGTTTCTTGCTCATCACAGAGGACGCAATAAGAGGAATACTATCTACGGTCCCTGTTACATCGCGCAAAGCGTAAAGTTTTTTATCGGCTGGTGCCAAGCCTTCCGATTGACCGATAACGGCAAGACCAATTCGATTGACTTGTGCGATAAAATCTTCTTGGCTTAAGGATACTTTCAAATGAGGAATCGATTCCATCTTATCGATAGTGCCACCAGTATGTCCAAGACCTCTGCCAGACATTTTTGCTACCTTGCCACCACAAGCAGCCACTAAAGGAGCGATGATAAGTGTCGTCTTATCCCCTACACCGCCTGTACTATGTTTATCTACGGTAATGCCATCAATGGATGATAAATTCACCATCTGCCCAGACTGAGCCATAGAGAGTGTCAACGTACCGAGTTCACGAGCATTCATGCCATTAAATACGATGGTCATCAATAACGCACTCACCTGATAGTCAGGAATAATACCGTTCACATAGCCATCGATGACAAAACGAATTTCATCATCTGTGAGAGCCAAATTCGCTCGTTTTTTCAAAATAATATCATACATGCGCATAATTACACCACCATTCTAAGAAACCACCTAAGCACTGCCTAGGTGGTTTTTCTTTATACTTCTTCGTCCAAATGATTTTTTAGGAGCTCTACGGCCGCACTCGCCCCGATACGACTACATCCTTCTGCAATATAGGATTTCATATCAGCAATGGAACGAATGCCTCCAGCCGCCTTAATCCGTACATTAGGGCCAATGTGCTTCTTAAATAGCTGCACATCTTCTAATGTAGCGCCACCACTACCAAATCCAGTCGAGGTCTTGATAAAATCTGCGCCACCTTCCGTTACACAATGGCATAGTTCAATCTTTTCTTCAGTCGTTAAGAAACAGGCCTCGATGATAACCTTTAAAATTTTATCACCACATACGGTTTTAAGGGCCTTAATTTCCTCGGTTATGGCATGAAAATCACCTTGTTTAACATCCCCTAAGTTAATAACCATATCCACTTCTGATGCACCTTCTGCAATGGCTTGCTTCGTTTCTGCCACCTTAGCTTCTGTCGTTTGATAGCCTAGTGGAAATCCAATAACGGTACAAACATTCAATTCTGGATACGCATTATGAGCGGATGCTACAAAATCAGGCGGAATACATACAGATGCCGTATGATAGATTAATGCATCTTCACAAATCACCTTAATTTCGTCCCATGTCGCAATAGGTCTTAACAATGTATGGTCCACATAGGTTAATAATTCTTTACCTAACATGACTACCTCCCAAACAATCTAGTATACTATCAGAATTCATTACAATCGTAACCGAGCACGCATTTAGAAAAATGACATCTGTTCTGGCTCTGGTTCTTTATGTAATTCTGCTTGTGCCGCTTTATTTTTTTCATCGATGAAAGGTTCAAGAGGTACGCCTGTTTTTGAAAGCAGTTCTGGTAGTGAGTTTGCCCCTTTTAAACGAGCTGCCTCGATGGCAACCTTAGCACAAGTTTCAGCATCATCCAATGCATAGTGATGTTTAAATTCTACGCCTAAGTACGCCGCCATTGTATTCAATTTGTGATTTACCAAATCAGGCCATACGGCGCGAGAAATTTTTACAGTACATGCATAATCAAGTTCTGGCCAAGGAATTTTATAGTAATCAAGAGTAGCTCGCAATACATTCATATCGAATTTTGCATTGTGGGCAATCATGATTTTTCCCTTCAAATGATTTTCATAGATAGCAGGCCATAACTGATCAAATGTCTTTTCATGCAACACTTCTTTAGGCTCAATTCCATGAATTTCAATGCATTCTGGGTCAAAAGACATAAACGGTGGTTTAATAAGACTATACGCTTTTTTGGTAATCTGCCCATTTTCAACGGTAATAACCGCTAAGGAACAGGCGCTATTTTTATATTTATTAGCTGTTTCAAAATCCAATGCTACAAAATCTAACATGGCAATCCTTTCTTAGCTACAACAATATTATATACATACATCTGATATACATATATCAACTCGTATTAGGAATCATCTTCACTTCTCTATTATTATATCATGAACGCGAAGAAAATCGATGTACAAAAGCAGTTCTTAAGCTGACTTTCACAACGGAAATGTAAGAGTATAATACATTTGTGACAAGTGAATAAAAAATGAGAAGGAACTCTGTTATAATGAAGTTGCTTAATCCAA
>PPYF01130204.1_pt1 | contig 16117 bp, 14 predicted proteins | sample 1559871 | NCBI WGS metagenome assembly PPYF01 (sample SAMN08240021, study PRJNA423297) | Human gut metagenome, whole genome shotgun sequencing project.
CCCATTCCGAACACAGAAGTTAAGCTCATCAGTGTCGAAAATACTTGGCGGGCGACTGCCTGGGAAGATAGAGCGGTGCTGACATTCCTCCTTAGCTCAGTCGGTAGAGCATGCGGCTGTTAACCGCAGGGTCGTCTGTTCGAGCCAGACAGGGGGAGCCAAACACCTTTTAGGGTGTGTAGTTTGCCCCGAACGGGGCGTTCGGGGCAAACTATATATGAAATCAGGGCCTTTAGCTCAGTTGGTTAGAGCAACCGGCTCATAACCGGTCGGTCCCGGGTTCGAATCCCTGAAGGCCCACCATTTTTATGGGAAACCGATATAGGGGTATAGCTCAGTTGGTAGAGCAGTGGTCTCCAAAACCACGTGCCGAGGGTTCAAGTCCTTCTGCCCCTGCCAAATATGCTGATGTGGCACAGGTGGTAGCGCACATCCTTGGTAAGGATGAGGTCACGAGTTCGAGTCTCGTCATCAGCTCCAAAAAATGTCCAAGAATAGCTTGTTAAAGCTGTCTTGGGCATTTTTATTTTTCCTCAAAAAAAGAAATTTGTCTGTAGGTGCCACTTTTTTATCAATGGAGTTTGTTCTTGGATTGATTTCTCTCACTTGTAAAGATAAAGAATGAGAGGGGAAATAATCAACAAATAAAATCCGAAATCAGACAATTTGTTTAGCAAATAGCTGAAAATGTCTCAATTTTTTAAAAGAAGCTGTCGTACTTGAAGAAAAATCCGGTTATAGAAGTTAGGGATTGTTTTCCCCAATTTCTTGAAGAGGAGGATTTTCTATGAGTAAGAAAATTGACGCAACAAAGGAAGCCCGAGCAGCACGTCTCGGACAAAAAAACCAAGAAGTATTTTGCAGCAGAAGAGAAAGGAGAAGGGACTGACGCAGGAGCAGGTGAGAGATATTCTGGGAATTCCAGAAAGATCCGTTCAGGCTTACGAGGCAGGAGTACATCAAGCCCCGGCAACAAGATTGGCGCAATTTGCAGAACTGTATCAATGTACAGTCGAAGAACTTCTTGATAAAAATTTCTCGATCAAGTAAAAAGACTAATGAAAAATAAAGGAGGCTGGTGCGTTGGCGCCGGCCTCTTTTGCTCGCTCGAGATCTAGTAAAAATCGATAAAACAGAGAGCCTTTGCTTGGCAAAAATGAAGAAGAATATTTCCTGAAGGAAGAAAGGGGCGTATTTCCTTTGCGGTTTTTGATAAATAACATTGAATAAAGCAGAAAAAAATGATAAAATATACTAGTTAAAGTATATCCAAACCTTTGGTAAAAGCGACATGGAGGGAAATCAGCTTGGGTTTTAGAAGGTGGAAACTGCCGCAGGCAGATCCTGACAGGGTAAAAAATTTAATAGACCAAACAGGAATGCCGCCGATTGCTGCGCAGATTTTGGAGGGACGCGGCGTTTCGGAGCCGGAACAGGCAAAGGCCTACGCTGGTTTTGACCGGGAAGCAAAGATGCACGACCCGTTTTTGATGGCGGACATGCGGCAGGCGGTGGAGCGCCTGGCACGCGCGGTGGAGGAAGGTGAACAGATTGCTGTTTACGGCGACTACGACTGCGACGGCATCACCGCAACCGCTATGCTTTTTACCTATCTGGAGGATTTGGGAGCGAGGGTAATCTATTACATCCCCGACCGCGACCAGGAAGGCTATGGCCTCAATCGCGGTGCGCTGGATTTTTTAAAGGAGCAGCAGGTCGATTTGGTGGTGACGGTGGACAACGGAATTTCCGCCTTGGAGGAAGCGGAGTACGCAGCCTCGATCGGGTTGGATCTGGTCATCACCGACCACCATCAGCCGCGTCCGCAGCTGCCCAAAGCCTGCGCAGTGGTTGACCCGCACCGGCAGGATTGCCCTTACCCGTTTAAGTACCTGTGTGGCGCAGGGGTGGCCTTCAAGCTGATCTGCGCGATGGAGGGGGATCTTTCCGGTGAGGAGATGATCTGGCATTTTGGCGAGCTGGCAGCCATCGCGACGGTGGCGGACATCGTTGAGCTGACCGGCGAGAACAGACTGATTGTCCAGAAAGGATTGGAGTGTATCTCCCTGGGCGAACAGATTGGCGTGAAGGCGCTGATCGAGGCGGCGGGAATGGATGAGCACAAAATCGATTCCACCGCCCTTGCCTTCGGCGTCGCGCCGCGCATCAACGCCGCGGGCAGGCTCGGACAGACCGATCTTGCGATGGAGCTGCTGCTCAGTGACCGGCAGTCCCAGGCGGACGAGCTGGCGCACCAGCTCAACGAGCTGAACAATCAGCGCAAGGCGCTGGTGGACAAAATCTACTCGGAGATTGTGGCAAAGCTGTCCCGTCATCCGGAGATTCTGCGGGACAGGGTCATCGTTTTGTACGGTGAAGGCTGGCACCACGGCGTGATCGGCATCGCGGCGGCGAGGATTGTGGAGGAATACTGCAAGCCCTGCATCCTCTTTTCGATTGAAGGGGATCAGGCGCGCGGCTCGGCGAGAAGCGTGGAAGGATACTCGATGATCGACGCGATTGCCCGGTGCAGCGAACTGCTCACCCGCTATGGCGGACACAATCAGGCGGCGGGCATGACGCTGCGGACAAACGATCTGCCGCAGTTTATCCAGCAGCTCCAGCAGGACGCCAGAGAGCATTTTGACATCATGCCGGTCGAGCAGCTGCAGATTGACGCGGTGCTGACTGCGCAGCAGCTGACGCTGGATACGGTGTACGGTATGCAGGCGCTGGAACCATTTGGCTGCGGAAACGAACTGCCGGTCGTCGCGCTGCTGGGATGCAGGGTGGACGCCATCGCACCGCTGAGTGAAAACCGCCATCTCCGTCTAAAATTCACCTATCAGGGAAGACAGCTGCAGGCGGTTTATTTCAGGATGCCGGCGGACCAGTTCCCGTTTTTCCCCGGGGATGTGGTGGATATTGCGGCAAACCTGGAGGCCAACGAGTATAATGGAGAGAAAAGCCTCTCGATTAAGGTGAAGGATATGCGGCTGCACGGGATCAATCAGGAAAAGCTGATTGTAGGCCGGCAGTATTACGAAAAATATTTGCGGGAGGAACCGTTGGATGAAAAAATCCGCCAGTACATCTGTCCTACCCGGGAGGATGTGGCGATGCTCTACCGCTTTTTGCGGCAGTGCGGTTCATTCCCATTTGGGTACGATATGCTCTGGTGCAGGCTCAGGAGGATCAACTACTGCAAGATGATGATCTGCATCGACGTGATGGTCGAGCTCGGTCTGGCAGAGACGGTGCCGGGAGCGGTCAGGGGGCAGCAGATTCTGCGCCTGCCTGCAAGGGTAGCAAAGACACAGCTGGAACAGTCCAGCATTCTCAGACGATTGAAGGTTGGTGAATAGGATGCATGCGTTTGAAGATTTGATGACTGCTTTGAAGGAAAGCAACAGACCCTATGATTTTGACAAAATCACCGAGGCATATCAGTATGCCTCCAAAGCGCACGAAGGGCAGATGAGGCAGTCCGGAGATCCCTATATCACCCACCCGATTGCCGTCGCCCAGATTCTGGTGGAGCTGGGAATGGACACAGAGACCATCTGTGCCGGCCTGCTGCACGATGTGGTGGAGGACACCGCCTCCACGCTGGACGAGATTAAAAAGCGCTTTGGGGCAGACGTAGCCCTGATGGTGGACGGCGTCACCAAGCTGACCAAGATGACCTACTCCAGCAAGGAGCAGCGCCAGGCGGAAAACGTGCGCAAGATGCTGCTGGCGATGGCCAAGGACGTGCGCGTCATCATCGTAAAATTGGCCGACCGGCTGCACAACATGCGCACCGGCGAATACTGGAAGGAGTATAAGCGCCGGGAAAAGGCGCTGGAGACGATGGAGGTCTATGCTCCGCTGGCCGACCGTCTGGGTATCCGCTCCATCAAGGAGGAGCTGGAGGACATCTCGCTGCGCTTTCTGGACCCGATTGCCTATGAGGAAATCGAGCGGCTGCTCAAGCTCAAAAAGGGTGAGCGGGAGCAGTTTTTGGAAAACATCCAGGAGAAGATCAAGGCCAGACTGGAAAAAGAGGGCATGAAGTTCTTTTTGCAGAGCCGGGTCAAGAGCATCTACGGCATCTACCGCAAGGTGTACATGCAGGGCAGAAACTTTGACGAGATTTATGACGTCTATGCCGTGAGGGTCATCGTGGATACCCCTTACGAGTGCTACGCGGTGCTGGGCATCATGCACGACGAATTTACCCCGATCCCCAAGCGCTTTAAGGACTACATCTCCACGCCGAAGGCCAACATGTACCAGTCGCTGCACACCACCGTTCTGGATAAGGAGGGCGGCGGAATCCCCTTTGAGATTCAGATCCGAACCTGGGAGATGCACTACACTGCCGAATACGGCATCGCCGCTCACTGGAAGTACAAGGCGGGCATCGAGAAGAAGGATAAACTGGAGGAGCGCCTGGCCTTTGTCCGCCAGCTGCTGGAAGTGCAGCAGGACTCGGGCGACGCGCAGGACATCGTACGCTCGATCAAGTCGGACATCGCGCCGGAGGAGTGCTTTGTCTTTACCCCAAAGGGCGACGTTATCAACCTGCCGACCGGCGCCACCGTTATCGACTTTGCCTACGCCATCCACTCGGAGGTCGGCAACCGCATGACCGGCGCCAAGGTGGACGGCAGGATTGTGCCGCTGGACTTTAAGCTGGAGACCGGTATGATCGTCGAGATCATCACCTCCAAAGGCCCAGGCAACGGCCCGAGCCGCGACTGGCTCAAGATTGTCAAGACCAGCGAGGCGCGCACCAAGATCCGCTCCTGGTTTAAAAAGGAGCGCCGGGAGGAGAACATTGCCACCGGCAAGGAGGAGCTGGAGAAGGAGTTTAAGCGCAACCTCATCAACATCCCGGAGGAGGATTATGAGGAGTTCATCCTCAACATCGCCCGCCGCCAGCACATCAACACGCTGGACGATTTTTATGCGGCCATCGGCTATGGCGGCGTGCTGCTCTCCCGCATTATGCCGCGGGTCAAGGAGGAATTCCAGAAAAACTACCGCTCCGCTGCCGAGGAGGAGAAGAAGGCGGCACTGGCCGCCCAGCCGACCGCTCCCAAAAAGCCGGGCAAACCGACCAGCGGCGTCATCGTCGAGGGATTGGACAGCTGCCTTGTCAAGTTTGCCAAGTGCTGCAATCCGCTGCCGGGCGACCCGATTGTCGGATTTATCACCCGCGGCTACGGCGTCTCGATCCACAAGCAGGACTGCGTCAACGTCATCAACGCACCGAAGGAGAACGAGGGCCGCTGGGTGCACGCCGAGTGGGCTTCCAACGTCACCTCCGAGAAGTTTAAATCGACCATCGACATCACCTCCCAGCCGCGCGACACGCTGCTGGCGGACGTCACCATCCTGCTGAGCAACATGCACATCCCGATGCACGCTCTGGTTGCCAAGGAGAGCAAGGACCATTCGGTCATCCTCATCCAGGTAACGGTGGAGGTCAACGGTGTCGATCAGCTCAACTACCTGCTCAACAGCCTGCGCGCCATCAAGGGCGTGGAGGATGTCAGAAGGACCATCCAATAAAAATATAAAAACGGAGAATAGAACATGAGAGCATTGATTCAGAGAGTAAGCCACGCCAGCGTCACCGTCGAAGGGGAGCGCGTGGGAGAGATTGAAAAGGGGCTGCTGGTCCTGCTGGGAGTCGGCCCGCAGGACACCGAAAAACAGGCGGATTTCCTGGCCGAGAAGTGTGCAAATCTGCGTATCTTCACCGACGAGAACGACAAGATGAACCTGTCGCTGCTGGATATTGGGGGAGAGATGCTGGTGGTATCCCAGTTCACTCTCTATGCCGACTGCCGCAAGGGAAGACGGCCTTCCTTTGTGGGGGCGGCTTCCCCTGCAGAGGCGGACAGACTGTACGAATACTTCCAGCAGAAGGTCAGGGAGATCGGCGTCAGCAAGGTGGGGCACGGCAAGTTTGGCGCCTCGATGCAGGTCGAGCTGCTCAACAACGGGCCGGTGACCATCATGCTGGACACCGACGAGATTATGCCGAAAAGATAGCGGCGGCAGAGGGAGGTTATCCAAGATGAATCTGGAAATTATCCACGTTGGGCTGTTGGGCACCAACTGCTATGTTACCTGGGACGACAACAAAAATTGCGTCGTGGTCGACTGCGGCGGCGATGCCCAGAAGGTGGCGGATTTTATCAACGAGCGCGGCTTTACCCCGACCCATCTGCTGCTGACCCACGGTCACGGAGACCACATGGGCGGCGCGGCGGACCTCAAGGACCTTTTTCCACAGATTCAGATTGTGCTGGGGGAAAAGGATTTGGAGATGATCGGCGACGGGGAAAAGAGCATGTCCAACGCGGTCGCGCCCTATGCCCGTCCCTTTGTCCCGGACATTCTGGTCAAGGATGGGGACAGGATTGTCAGCGGCAGCATGACCTTCACCGTGATGGAGACTCCCGGTCACACCAGGGGCGGCGTCACCTACATCAAAAACAACGAGCTCTATTGCGGGGACACCCTGTTCCAGGGCAGCATGGGCCGCACTGACCTGTATGGGGGCGACGATGCCGAAATGTTCCGGTCGCTCAAGCGCCTGGGTTCGCTGCAGGGTTATTACAAGGTCTTTCCGGGCCACGGCAGCGCGACCAACCTCGATGACGAAAAGCTGGCCAACCCCTTCCTGCGCCGGGCAATCGCAATGGCGTAAAACTGCCAAAGTCCAAAAAAGTTTACAGCTTTTCGTAGAACTATTTTTACATAACATGCTACTATATCAGTGGAGGCAACTCCGCTGCAGACCACATTTTACAAGGAGCAAAAACAGCAGATGAAGATCAGAATAGTTGGACACAATATGAAATATGAGGCGGAGTGCATCACGATGCTGTTTTTCCCCGACGAGAAGATTGTCACGACCGAGTACCCTGCCGATACCGAGTTCCCTGAGCAGGATGAGGAGGACTTCATCGAAGCCCGGCAGCAGCGCGGCCTGATGAAGGTGACGCTGCACCTCAACGGCAGGGAAACTTCCCTGTGCCGCACCGTCCTGTCCAACCCGCGCACCCCGTATGAGGAAGCCGAATACATCATGAGCGACATGATGTTTACCCTCCTCTGTGAGGCGACCGGCACCCATCCGGCCTGGGGAATGCTGACCGGCGTGCGGCCGATCAAGCTCTTCCACAAGCGCCTGGATGCCGGGATGAGCCGGGAGATGGTGGCGCGGGAGTTTGCGCAGCGGTTTTATGTCACCGAGGAAAAAATCGACCTGGCGCTGCAGACCGCCCACAACGAGGCCCCGATTTTAAAGGAGGCCACCGACGACACCTACAGCCTGTATATCTCGATCCCATTCTGTCCTTCGCGCTGCAGCTACTGCTCCTTTGTCTCCCACGACATCACCAGCAAGCGCGCCAAGGACATCCTGCCGGTCTATGTCGACCGGCTCTGCGAGGAGCTCTGCTGCATTGCACAGAAGATGGCGGGCACGGGGCTGGCGCTCACAACCGTCTATTTTGGCGGCGGCACCCCGACCATCCTGTCGGCCGGGCAGCTGGATCAGATCTGTACGGCGGTGGAGAAAAATTTTGGTCTGTCCCGTTTAAAGGAATATACGGTGGAGGCCGGACGCCCGGACACCATCGACCGCGAGAAGCTGCGGACGCTGCGCCGGCACCGCGTGACCCGCATCAGCATCAACCCGCAGACGTTAAACGACGAGGTGCTGGCGGGCATCGGCAGAAAGCACACCGCCCAGCAGATCATCGACTGCTTTGAGATGGCGCGGGAGGAAGGCTTTGACGACATCAACATGGACCTGATTGCCGGGCTGCCGGGCGAGACGGTGGAGAGCTTTAGCCGGACGGTCGACCGGATCATCGCACTGAACCCCGAAAACGTGACGGTTCACACACTCTCGATCAAGCGCAGCGCCAACTATGGCACCAGCTGGGAGGAGCGACTGAAAGCCCTGCAGCTGGGCGAACAGGTAGGGCAGATGGTTTCCTATGCGCAGAAGGCGCTGATCCAGTACGGCTGGCAGCCATACTACCTGTATAAGCAGCGCAACACGCTGGGCAACCTCGAGAACACCGGCTACTGCAAGCTGGGGTATGAGGGCCGGTACAACATCTACATCATGGACGAAACGCAGACGATCCTGGCAGCGGGCGGGGGCGCGGTGACCAAGCTCAAATCCAACCGCACCGGCAAGCTGGAGAGGATCTTCAACTATAAATACCCGTTTGAATATGTCGAGCACTTCGACGAAATCTTAAAACGAAAGGACAAGGTGGTGGATTTCTTTGAGGAAAATAGACCCCTTCCACTACGGGAGGATTGAGAAGGATGAGGTCAATCAGCAGGCAGTGCAGAATTATTTCCAGCTGATCGACGAGGCGGAGGCGTTTTATAACGCACAGATCCGCCGGGTGGTGGAGCAGATGGGCGGCGGACAGGACCGCGCGACGGTCATCTGCCTGTCCGGGCCGTCCGCTTCGGGCAAGACCACCACAGCGCACACCCTGGCAAGGCACTTTATCAGCAGTGGCAGGAAGGCAATGGTCATCTCGCTGGACGATTTTTATATGGATACCGAGCAGACACCCTTAAATCGTAAGGGCAAGCCGGACTTTGAAAGCATTTACGCGCTGGATATCGAGCGGATCAACCGCTGCATCAAGGAGCTGATTGAGCAGGGACGGACCAACATCCCGATCTTTGATTTCCACGTCCGCAAGCGATTGGAGGGGATGGAGCGGGAGATTGTGGCGGGCCCGGACGATGTGGTCATCATCGAGGGGCTGCATGGCCTGAACCCGCTGCTGACCCAGCTGGTGGGGGAGGATAAGGTCACCCGCATCTTTGCAAGTGTCCGCTCCCGCTTCACCGACCACGACAGAGTTATTTTAACCCCGCAGGATGTGCGGCTGATGCGCCGCATGGTGCGCGACCGCTTTACCCGCAACACCCTGCCGGAGGAGACAATGGCGATGTGGGAGGAGGTCTGCGAGGGCGAATCGGCCTATATCAATCCCTTTCGGGACAGCGCGGATTTTAAGCTGGATACCACCCTCGACTATGAGCCGAACATCTTCCACAGCTTCCTGCTGCCCTTTCTGGAGGACCGCAGGGGCATCGCACCGGAGCACTACCGCAAGCTGGACGATCTTTACCAGCGGCTGGATGAATTTTTTGACATCAACAACACCGACGCCATCCCGCAGGACAGCGTCATCCGCGAATTCATCGGGCCAAAACAGACACAGGATCAGGCGGACGCCTAACGATAAAACGACAATTGAACGAGAAAGGGGCAATCTAAGTTATGAGTATCAATTCCTTCAATTCCCTGTTGGACAAAGCGATCTCGGTCGCCAACGTAGCGGGCAAAAAAACCGAGGAGATGGTGGAGGCTTCCAAGCTGAAGATTCAGGAAGTTTCGATCAACGCGGATCTGGCAAACTGCTATGAGAAGATCGGCTCGCTGGTTTACAGCAGCAAAAAGTTTGGCGCGGACAACGAGCAGGAAATCGCGCAGCTGATTGCGCAGGCCGACGAGCTGCTCGAGCAGCTCGCCCAGCTGCAGGCTAAGCGCGAGGAGATCCGCAAGGTAAGAAAGTGCCCGAACTGCGGCGCTTCCTGCGCGACCGACGCGCATTTCTGCTCCAGATGCGGCATGGTGCTGCACGAGGAGACCAGCGTGGTTGTCCCGGAGGAGGTTCAGCAGTCCGAGGTACCGGAGCAGGAAGCTCCATCCGAGCCTGAAAAGCAGGATGAAGAACCACTGATCGAAGAGAAACTGTAATGCAACCAAAAGCAGCTGCGCTCTGGGGAGGGGTGCAGCTGCTTTCTGCTATTTAGAGGAGAGGGAAGAAATGCAGGTAAGTATTTGTATGTCGCAGGTGCAGCCGATGCTGGATTGGCTGGAAGCGCTCGCAAACGGAAGGGCGGACAAGCAGACTTTGGACCGGATGCTGGACAGCGAGGACTATGCTTTTGAGTTTGCGCGGTATCAGCAGCGGGTGACCCGGCAGAAATTCCGGGATTATCTGCTGCACCTTCCGCAGATGCGGGAGGAGGAGATAGCAAACCAGTCGCTGCGGCTTCACCATTCGCTGTGGAAGGATGCGCTGGAACATCCCCAAAAGTACAGGGAGGGATTAGAGCGCCTGCAGCAGGTGCTGTCGGCCGGCTTTCAGCAGGAGACCAAGGAGCTTATGGAGCGCTGCTACGGGCCGGTGGAGATGGGAGCGGTCAAGCTGGTGATCACGCTCGGCATCGGGCAGTCCTTTGGCTATCCGTACGGGGACGGGATGCATATGGACTTTCTGCAGCTGGTGGGGGAGGACTATATGAAGGATTTATCACCTGTCTTTAACCACGAGCTGCACCACATCCTCTTCAACCGCTTGTTCGGTGAGGGGGACACAAGGACACTGGAGGGAAGGCTCTGCTTTTTCCTGGCGGGAGAAGGGCTGGCCATCAAGTTTGCAAACTTTGCGCCAGGGAAGCTGTCCCGTTCGCTGTGCCCGGAGAGGGCCAACGAGGGTTTGGACGAGCGGAGCATGGAGGTGCTCAACGGGGATTTTGAAGATACCTGGAAGCGGTTTGCCGATACCATCCGTCAGCTGCGGCAAGGGCAGATGAACGGAGAAGCGCTGGAAAGGGAGATGGAGGAATACTGGCTGAGCCCCTGTCTGGACCCCGCTCATCCCGGGGAAAGGCTGCTGCAGAGCCGCGCCTACAGCTTTGGCAACGAGGTGTGGGGGAGCATCTACGACGCCTTTGGGCGCGAGGTGATGCTGGACACGCTGCGCCATCCCGATCGCTGTGTCGCTGTTTTCTCTGCGGCCTGCCGGAAAAATGGACAGGTTCAGTACACGATTGAGGACGGCGAGGAGCAATCTCAATAAAAGAAAGATAAAGGAGGGAAGGAGATGACCCCACAGATGCTGCACGCGACGCTGTCGACGGGGCAGATCATCATCTGGGAGGACCGGTTGGAGAAAATTCACCTTGACAACATTGGATAGAGGATAAAAAAGAAGGAGCTGGGGAAATTTCCCCAGCTCCTTTAGGCTGTTTAGACTATTTGTGTTTCTTGCTCAGCGCGGCGATGCCGATGCCGGCAACAACTGCAGCGGCAGCAGCGACGCCGACAAAGTCCTCAGCGCCGGTGTCCGGGTTGGGCTTGTCGGTTTCTTCCGGAACGGTTTCCTCTGCCGGCTCCTGCACTTCAGGGGTCTGCTCCTCAACGGGAGTTTCCTCCTCGGTGCCGAGCTCGTCGGTGGAGAGGACATAGTTTCCAAGTGCGAAGGAATTTACGCTCATGGCAAGAATCATAGAAGCAGCCAGAGCGACAGTGAGAAGTTTTTTCATGGCTAATACCTCCAGTCTATCTTTTCTTTTTTTATTTATGAACATCCGAGGAAAGGCGGAATTGGCATTATGCCTTTTCCAAAGCCTGTTTTAAATCCTCGATGATGTCATCGACGTTTTCGATGCCGACCGACAGGCGGATGAGGCCGGGGCTGATGCCGGCGGCAACCAGCTGTTCATCGGTCAGCTGACGGTGGGTGGAGCTTGCCGGATGCAGCACCAAGGTACGCACATCGGCGACGTGAACCACCAGCGAAGCCAGCTTCAGGCTGTCGATAAAGCGGATGGAAGCGTCGCGCCCGCCCTTGATGGTGAAGGCGATGACGCCGCTGCAGCCTTTAGGAAGGTACTTCTGCGCAAGTGCGTGGTAGGGGTCATTTTTCAGGGTGGGGTAGTTGACCGACTCCACCTTGTCACAGCTTGCCAGGAAGTGGGCCACCTTGTCGGCGTTCTGGCAGTGGCGCTCCATGCGCAGGTGCAGCGTTTCCAGTCCATGGTTGAGCAGGAAAGCGGCTTCAGCGGAAGGGTAGCAGCCAAGGTCGCGCATCAGCTGGACGCGGGCCTTGGTGATGTAAGCTGCGTTTCCGAAATCGCGGGTGTAGACCACGCCGTGGTAGGACTCATCCGGCTCGGTGAATTCCGGGAAGTTGCCGTTGGTCCAGTCAAATTTACCGCTGTCGACGATGACACCGCCGACCTGGGTGGCGTGGCCGTCCATGTATTTGGTGGTGGAGTGGATGACGATGTCCGCGCCAAATTCAAATGGGCGGCAGAGGATTGGGGTGGCGAAGGTGTTGTCCACAATCAGCGGAATGTTGTGGGAGTGGGCGACGCGGGCCATCTTTTCGATATCGAGCACCGCGATGGCAGGGTTGGCGATGGTCTCGGCAAAGACCGCCTTGGTGTTGGGCTGGATCTGAGCCTTGAGGGTCTCCTCGTCCGCATCTGCGTCCACAAACGAAGTCTCAATGCCAAAGCGCTTGAGGGTGACGGCGAGCAGGTTGATGGTGCCGCCGTAGATGGTGGAGGAGCACAGGATGTGGTCCCCGGCGCTCAGGATGTTGAGCACTGCAATCAGGGTAGCGGCCTGTCCGGAGGTGGTGCACAGCGCACCCACACCGCCTTCCAGCGCGGCGATCTTTTCCTCCACGGCGGCTACCGTTGGGTTGGAGATGCGGGAGTACATGTGGCCGTCAGCGGTCAGGTCAAACAGCTTGGCTACCTGGGCGGTAGATTCATATTTATAGGTCGTGCTCTGGTAAATCGGCAGCGTCAGCGGCTGTCCGTTTTGAGGGGTGTAGCCCTCGTGCAGGCATTGGGTTTCAATTTTCATGGTCATCAGTCCTTTTCTTGTTGATCGGACGGGAGCGGCAACGTTGTTAGCCGCCGGTAAATCCTTCCTTTTTCCATTGTAGCACGTCCGTATTTCTTTTGCAACTGTGCGGGGTAACTTTCACGGCTGTGACAAGGGGAGCTATTTTATGCTTTTGGGAAAATTTTCCCTTCCGGTGAGGTTGCTTTTTTGGGGCGCTGGGTATATAATGAAGATATTTCCGGGAAGTGTAGAACTTCCCAGCAAAAAGGAGGAAAAAGCGATGAGAAAATGGATTGCAGCTGCGGCACTGGCCCTTTGCATGGCGGCCACCGGCGTCAGCGTATCGGCCAGCGGAGCGAGCGCGGTGTTTGATTTTGGCGACAATGCGTTCTTTACTGTTCGGATGCAGGAAAACGAAAGCGTTTACCTGTCGTTGGATACAGAGTATGACCGTCAGCTTGCGCAGACGGTTTGGGAAGAAACCGGCCTGGAAGCGGACCGCTTCTACCAGTTTGACACTGGGGAAGAAGGCTTTTTGCGCACCGGCGAGCTGTTTTTGCAGGCGGATGAGGACCAGCAGGTCTATGAAATCGCAGAAGACGGCAGCATTGATGAGGTGGAAGCCCAGTACGCGCACGGATATACCATCGGCAAAGACGGCGAAAAGATCAGCGGCTATGTGATTAGAACCCGTGACCTTGGCCGGTATGTGGTCGTGGGATAAGGCGTTTCTGATAAAAAAGCTGTGGAAAAATGGCTGCCACCGCTGGAATCCGGTTGATTTTAGCGGACAGCTGTGATAAAATAAAACCGTATATAATGGAGATTTTGTAAATTGATCCCATTTTTACTATCTTGAAGTTTTTTGCCCGTGGCTTAGTGGACAGGCAAAAAGCCTCAGACCCAAAAAAAGGAGCGATAATTTATGAACAAGAAAGTACTTTCCCTGGCAGTTGCGGCTGTACTGACTGTTAGTGCTTCTGTGGGCGTAAGCGCATCTTCTTGCCTGAAAGGCGCTGTCAGCAGAAGCGAAAACGGCGGCCTCAACGGCTCCGATTCCAGAAGCAGCGGCAGCGATCTGAGAGGTTCTGCTTCCAGAAACGGCGGCTCCACTCTGAGCGGCGCTGTATCCAGAAGCAACGGAAACGACCTGAACGGTTCCGCATCCAGAAGCAACGGAAGTGAGCTGAACGGCTCTGCATCCAGAAGCAACGGCAGCGACCTGAATGGCTCTGCTTCCAGAAGCAACGGCAGCGACCTGAATGGTTCCGCATCCAGAAGCAATGGCAGCGAGCTGAATGGTTCCGCATCCAGAAGCAATGGCAGCGAGCTGAACGGCTCTGCGTCCAGAAGCAACGGCAGCGACCTGAATGGCTCTGCTTCCAGAAGCAATGGCAGCGAGCTGAACGGCTCTGCGTCCAGAAGCAACGGAAGCGACCTGAATGGCTCTGCATCCAGAAAGCTCTGCGTCCAGAAATGGCAGCGGCAGCAGCCTGAACGGTTCTTCTTCCAGAAACAACGGCTCTTCGCTGAAAGGCTCTGCGAACAGAGACTGCAATTGCTAATTTGAGCCCAAAATAAAAAGCAGCCCGTTTTTTGAAAGCGGGCTGCTTTTTTAGTTGTTTACAGCTTTGTCGAATTGTGGTATACTGTAAGCCATACCGGTGAAGGCGGCGACGGTCAGCTCCGAAAGGAGGTGGCCGTATGAGTACGAACGATGTCTTAACATTAGGCTTACTTATAGTGGCGATTGTTGATCTGGTTTACAAAATCGTAGCCAAGAAATAACCGCCTCCACGAGTCCTAGCGCGGAAGCGGCAATTTCAACTTTAACTTGATATGAGTTGGCCGTTTCCCGCTAGCCCGGGAAGCCGCCTTCATCAGGTATTATAACACAAGGGCCCCGGCGCGTCAAGCGGCGGGGCTTTTGTATTTGCGGGCGCTCCGGCCCATTCCCTAGCGATTAAATGTAACGTCCATTACAAAAAAACCACCTCAACAGAGAAAAGTTACAAAAAAATTTCTGTCGGAGACTTCGGCGGCATGGCGGCAGAAAAACCGCATAATCACGCCAAAAACTGTTGATTATCGAACGGTAAAAATGACATGGCTGTTACCAACTCGGGATAAAAATTACATTTTTTTTACGAAAGGGGCTTGCATTTTGCCAAGCGTTGTGGTATAGTATTGGCAGAGCAAGGGAGATTGTGGAGAATCTTCCGCTCGGTGCTTTGGACGGCAGGCCGCTGGCAGGCCCTTTTGTTTGCCGCAGAGTGTCGTTTAAAGTACAAACCAAACGAATCTTTGCTCACAAAAAGGCAAAGAAAAATTTTTTAGGAGGAAGAAAGACTATGAAAAAAGTACTTTCCGTAGCATTGGCTTCTGCTATGGTACTTGGCATGGGCGCTAAAGCTCAGGATGCTGTCAAGAGCGTAAAACTGGATTCTTCTTATTTCGATCTGGGAGAGAAAGGCAATGCACCATCGGCAGGTACTGTCGAAGATTATTCTGTAAACCTTGGTGATGTTGGTGTCAAGCTGAAAACAGCATTTGCTAGTGCTACTAAATCTGATGTAGAAGTTCAGGTTGGTAACACAACCGTTTACACCAACCGTGTTACCGTGGTTGATGATGAAATGACGATTAAGTTTGCTCTTAGTGCTTCTCAATATAAAGCCATTTATGGAGAGGCTGCTCCTAATGGTTATAAAGCAGTAAATGTAGAAATCGTTGTTTCTGAAGATCAGTTCACAAACAATTTGGCAACTGTAGAGGTAGGCTCGGCTGTAATCGCAACTGTAACAGTTGATGCTGTTAACGCTAAACCAGCTGTTGCCCCAGCACTGAAAGAAGTTCCGAAGACTGTCGTAGTTGTTGACTCTGACGACAATGAAGTAGAGAGAACTGTTGAGTCTGCGAAAGCAACCATCAACGGCAAGACCTACACCATCAAAGACATGGACGATGCTCACGAAGTTCAGGAATTCATCGAAAACGTAAATGAGCAGTTCCAGAAGATGGTTGATGCTGGCAAGACCGTAACTTGGGACGACGCTGTTGTTACCGTTAACCTGGCTAAGATCAAAGGCACCGACGATGTTATCGACAAACCATACATCGACTCTGCTGATGAGGACAAAGTCATGGCTGACTACGGCCACTACACCGGCAACATCGACAAGAACTGGTCTATCAACCTGATCGAGAAATCCACCGGCGTTGCTGAACTGATCGAAAAGGCTGAGCTGTACAAAGCGACCGCTACCGACTACGCTTCCTACAGCAAATACACCGATGAGATCATGCCAAACGCTGTATACCTGAAGATCACTCTCGAGGATACTTGGAAGACCGTTGATTCCGAGACCCTGACCTACTACGTATACGTTGCTGACAACGATTCCGGCAAACAGACCAACGAAG
>PPYF01208867.1_pt1 | contig 16117 bp, 6 predicted proteins | sample 1559871 | NCBI WGS metagenome assembly PPYF01 (sample SAMN08240021, study PRJNA423297) | Human gut metagenome, whole genome shotgun sequencing project.
GTTCTTTAGTGAGTAATATTTGCTATATTAAAAAGAGAAAATAAAATTAAAAGGGTAAGAGGTAAGCAGTATGAGAAACAAAGGAGCAGGCTTATTGACAGCCGCATTTCTTTTTATAAGCAGTGTTGTTGTAAGCAATACAGAAGTACAGGCAGCTCAATGGAATATAGACAGTCATGGCTGGTGGTATTGCCATACAGATGGAAGTTATACAACAAATGCATGGGAATATATCAACGGAAAGTGGTATTATTTTGACAGAAATGGCTATATGGTAACAGGTTGGCAGGAAATAGGTGGGAAGTGGTATTACCTGTACAGCGACGGATCTATGGCAAGTAATACGTGGATAGAAGGCTATTATGTAGGAGAAGACGGTAGTTGGAGAACAGCCCAGTGGATAGATACGGCTCATGGCTGGTGGTATTGTCATGCAGATGGAAGTTATACGACAAGTGCGTGGGAATATATCAGCGGAAAGTGGTATTATTTTGATAGAAATGGCTATATGGTAACAGGTTGGCAGGAAATAGGCGGAAAGTGGTATTACTTGTATGATGATGGAACTATGGCAAGCAATACGTGGATAGAAGACTATTATGTGGGGGAAGATGGCAGTTGGAGAACAGCCCAGTGGATAGATACGGCTCATGGCTGGTGGTATTGTCATGCAGATGGAAGTTATACGACAAGTAACTGGGAGTCGATAAACGGATATTGGTACTATTTTGACGGGAATGGCTATATGATGACAGGCTGGCAGGAAATAGATGGATCATGGTATTACTTGTATGATGATGGAACTATGGCAAGCAATACATGGATAGGGGATTGTTATGTAGGAAAAGATGGAAGGTGGGTTTCAGACAGACACGTCCATAAGTGGAAATGGGTAGATTGGGAGAAGAGAAAGGATGGTCATGCCTGTAATGGCTGCTCTCAGGACTTATCAGACTGGGAATGGAACGATAGGTATGATTGTTGTGGTGCATTTCATACACATGTATGGATTTTGAAACCAGCATATTATATCTGTGAATCCTGTGAAATGAAAAAGCATGAACATGATTGGCGTTATGAAGAACCGGTTTATAATACGGGAACTGATGAAATTTATAGAGATGGATATTGGAAATGTTGGAGATGCGGAAATCAGAGCCGCGATGGAAAAACAATGGAGCCAGTGTCTATTAGTGATAAGGGGTTTAAGAGAGGGGCTATTGACAGATGGACTACACCTTATGATTTTCCTGCTGATGGTTTGGAAAATTGGGTGTTGGTTGATGCGAGCTGGGAAAAGCCAGAGAATTCGCCTCCGTTACAGCGTATAGATATGAAAGGAGACAGATCTCTTTCTCCAGGAGATACAGGAAAATATGAGCTTATTTTTACACCAGCATCAGCTGCTGAAAGTGTTACATGGACAAGTAGTAATCCTTCTGTTTTGTCTGTTGACAATGTCGGAAATTATACTGCTCATGCTACTGGTACGGCAAAAATTACAGCAGAGAGTGTATCAGCTAGAGAAGAATTGTTTGTACGCGTCACTTCTTCCAATATTGGTTTTGTGAAAGAGGCTACTCTGCTAGTTGATGGAAAGAGTACTCCTGATGTTGAGATTACTCTTGACGGAAACGGAAAGCAATATGATGTCACCTTGCAAACTAATCCAGCTGAAGCAGTTTATGAGGTAGAGTACATGATTGAAGATGAAGTCTGTGCTCCAGATTATTCGTGGTACAAACGGAGCGTTTGGCTTAGTAAATCTTTCCTTTTAGGTACAATTAGTACTTGGAGTTGGGAGAATAGGCTGACTTTTACAAATCCAAAATCAGAGATTACGACAGGTAAACCGGGAACGGCAACTATTGTAGCAATAATAACAGATATAAATGGAAACAAAACTGAGCTTAGACAACCTGTGCGTATTAAATAGAGTATATAATATATTTTTATGAAATGTTCTTGAGAAAAACACATTTGTCCTCATAAAGGGGATTGACAAATAAAAAACCAGTGCTATAATAAAATCGTTATTTGCATATTGTGCCAATAGAAGGCTGCAGGAAAGAGGCAATATTGCCCACCGAAGGAGTAATACTCTCAGGGGCTTTGAAAAAAGCAGGACTGCATCTGGATGGCTCTCTGGAGAATCCCGAAAAGGGTGCCGAAGGTGTAAGCAGACAGTGTCTGTGAATCTCTCAGGCAAAAGGACAGTGAAGTTTTTCGTAAAGGTAGTGCCTTTAGGTGCTATGTTTATGGTTGAACGCAGTTGCGCTTGAAAAGAACTTTAACCTGTGGGATTTTCGCAATCTCACAGGTTTTTTATTATTTCAGACAACAATAGGCAAATAGAATGAAAAGAAAAGGAGACAGAGAAATGGAAATAATAGCGTCTATTGTGGAGCTGGTAAACAAATTTTTATGGGATTATGCACTTTTAATCTTACTTTTAGGTACAGGTATTTTTTATACTTTTACGCTGAAATTTATTCAGGTGCGAAAATTTGGTGTAGGAATGAAGAAGATGTTCGGGGGATTTTCTCTTCATGGAAAAAGCAGTGAAAACGGATTAAGCTCTTTTCAGGCATTGGCTACAGCTATTGCAGCTCAGGTAGGTACAGGAAATATTGCCGGTGCGGCTACAGCTATTGCAGCAGGAGGTCCGGGTGCTATTTTTTGGATGTGGGTGAGCGCATTTTTTGGAATGGCGACCATTTATGCGGAAGCAGTTATGGCACAGCACACCAGAGTAAAAGAAAATGGTGTAATTGTAGGCGGGCCTGTTTATTATATTAAATATATTTTTAAAGGAAAATTTGGTAAGTTCCTTGCAGGATTTTTCTCTGTTGCAATTATTTTGGCATTAGGATTTATGGGAAATATGGTGCAGTCTAATTCCATCGGAAGTTCTTTCTACAATGCTTTTGGCATTAAACCATTTCATGTCGGAATTTTAGTGGCTATTGTAGCAGCATTTATTTTCCTTGGAGGTATTAACCGAATTGCAAGAGTTACAGAAAAAGTTGTCCCTTTAATGGCGCTTATTTACATTATTGGATGCTTAGTTATTTTATTTATGAATGGCAGCAGTGTAGGGACTGCATTTCATGATATTTTTGTAGCAGCATTTGCACCGGAGGCGGTACTTGGAGGTGCTCTTGGTGTAACTGTGCAGAAAGCTATGCGTTTTGGTGTGGCAAGAGGTCTTTTTTCCAATGAAGCAGGTATGGGTTCTACACCTCATGCACATGCGACAGCAGATGTAAAACATCCTGGAGATCAGGGTATTATTGCTATGATGGGTGTATTTATTGATACTTTTGTAATTCTTACTTTAACAGCCCTTGTAATTCTTTCTACAGGAGCATTGTCAAGTGGAGAAACAGGTTCTGCTTTAGCACAGGTTGCCTTTGATTCAGCCTTTGGTTCTTTTGGTAAGATTTTTATTGCTATTTGTATGTTGTTCTTTGCATTTACTACGATTATTGGCTGGTATTATTTTGGTGAAGTAAACGTGCGTAGCCTTTTGGGTCAAAAAGCAGTTAAAATTTATGCTTTTCTGGTAGTTGTCTGTGTTTTAGTAGGTTCTACTTTGAAGGTTGATTTAGTATGGAATATGTCCGACATGTTTAACGGACTTATGGTAATTCCAAACTTGATTGCAATTTTAGCATCTGTTAAGATTGTGAAAAAACTCAGTAAAGAGCATGAATTTATGTAGATAAAATGCACATAGATTTTTTACAGAAAAGAAAGAATTTATAAAAAGTGGAGTAAATTGGTTTTATATAAAGATAATAGTTGAATATTTCTCTTGAAAATTATATAATGATTTCAATAAAAGCAGCCAAACAATCATCGTTGACTGCTTTTTGTTATATCAGGCTCAAGATGATAAAAATACGAAGGGAGAAAGTATGAAGAAGAAAATAGCGTATTTGTTGACTGCCAGTATGTTGCTTTCCAATGTCATGCCTGTTTATGGAACGACCATGAATGCAGAAGTACAACTGGAAGATAAGGAAAACACAGAAAATGCAGAAAACACAGAAGACACAAAAGATTTAGAACCTGAAAATACTGTGGAGGAAAAGACTTCAAAGGAAAATGAAAAACAGGTGCGTACTGCTCAGGTGAAAAAGGGAAATACTGTAAAAATTGTTCTTGCGTCTGCTTTTTCTGTACCCAAAGAGCAAACTTTTGAAGTTCGCCTGAAAAAGGAAGGTGCGGAGGAGAAGAAGGACACACTTTATTTGCCGGGAACAGGAAAAGAAAAAAATGCTGAAAAGAGTAATAGTATTACTTTCCATGATGTTGAAACAGGGGAATACACACTTGAAATCAGCGGAACAAAATACGAAACATATTCTCAGAGTTTTCAAGTAAAGGAGCTGACAGATTATACAATACCGGTTACAACAGGATGGATGGGAAGTTATGAATATAATGGTGATGTGCATCCTGGAGTTTTGCGTATTGGTGATGCAGACGGAAACGGAAAATTAACAGAAGAAGATGCAGATGCAATTATTCAGGGAATAGAGAGCAAAACATCAGCAGACAATTTAGATTTAAACAGTGACGGAAAAGTCAATATGGTGGATTTACAGTACTTTGCAGTAAGTTCTAAAGATGAGAGGGAAAGACAGGCAAGTATTGAAGAAAAAATTTCTCCGTCTGCGGTGACTGTTCAAGTAGATGAGGCAGAAGTGCAGGTGGAAGGAAATCTGGAGTCTCTTTTAACAGGAGAAGGCGATGGGATTACGTTAAAACCTGTTAATGGAGAGCTTTCCACAGAAAATCCCGTTAAGATTGATTTTCCTGTATTAGACGGGAAAGAAGCTATTCTGATGGAAGGAATTAGTATTGCCGGAAATACAGATAATCTTCCGACGGAAGGTGGAATTGAGGTAGAGCTGGAAGACGGCAGTACTATGTGGATTAAGATACCGGGAGAAAAGACAGAAAAAGCAAAGTCATCAGAACCTGAAGCAAAATGGGAAAATGGTGTATTGGTGGTAGATTTTAAAGGTCAGGTAGCGGTGAAGAAAGTAACCATTGTAATTCAGGGAACGAAAAAGAATAACAATCTTGCAGAGATTTCTAAAGTGGAATTTTTGAACGATATGGAAAATCGTATTCCAGCACCGACTATGGATGTTCCAGAAGGATTAAAAGCAGAAGCAGGAAATGAAAGTTTTGTTCTTACATGGAAAGAAGCTAAAAATATTACAGGATATGAAGTTAAAATTTCAGACGGGAACACTACTGAGGTAAGAAAAACAGCTTCCACAAAAATGGAAGTTACAACTTTTAATAATGACGAATTAATTAATAAACAGGAATATAAAGTTAGTATACAGTCTGTCAATGGAGAATGGAGAAGCGGATACAGCCAGGAAATTACGGTTGTGCCGTTTACAACAGAAAAACCGGCAGCACCGGATAATCTTTTAGTAAAAGGCGGATATCGTTTGATTAATGTGTCATGGAAAAAGATGAAAGATACAGACAGTTATAACCTCTATTATAAGAAAGAGAATGATACAGAGTTTACAAAAATCGAAAATATTACCGTTAACAGCTATCAGATAACCGGGTTAGAGGATGAAACAAAATATGAAGTATTTGTAAGAGGCGTCAACGATAATGGTGAAGGCCCTGACTCTCTTCATTCTTCAGCAAAAACTACCAATATTGTTCCGGCAACTCTGCCTAATTATATGCGTTTAAATCAGTCTCAAGGAGAGGGAAAATTAACTTCTCACATTAAGAACATTACTTATAATCCAAGAGAAAAGCGCAGTATGGTGGGAAGTCCTTTAGATGAAGGAACATCAGGATTTGCTCTTGGAATTGCAGATGATTTTTATGGTTCTTATTATATTGTAAATGACTGGGACGATGGAGCAGCTTATCCAGGCAATGATAAAGGATTTACAGTAGAATTAGATAATACTTATCATATCGGATATATTGCAGTTGCACAGGCGATTGAAAATCCAGAGTTATCACATGTAAGAGTTTACGCGGATGGCAAAGAGGTAGAGGGGATTTCCTTTGTAACAAGAAAAGATGAAAACGGAAGAAAATATTACTTAATTAAATTGCCATTAGATGGTGTGACTGCAAAAACCTTTCGTATCTGTCTTAGAAATTTCAACACAAAATCTGTTAATGTGGCAGAGATGGCTTTCTATGAATATGACAGTTTAGAAAAAGAAGTTATGGATTTATATGAAGATGACCTGCACACTATATTAAAAGACAGTGTTACAGGAGAAATGTTAAATGAACTTCAGAAACGTCTTGATACAAAGAAAAATGAAGAATACCATTTTGAAAAAGAAAACATTCAAAAAGAATTGGATACAGCAAAAGCAATTTTTTCAGAGAAAGATTTAAAAGATACAGTAGAAATAAGCACAAATATTACAGCATCAAAAGACAGTAAATTGGGATTTGGCGGTTTAAATTCATGGCAGCCATTGGGGATATCTGCCGGTGCCGGTGAGGATGTTGTGGTATATGTAGGAAGTAACAAGGGAAAGACAGGTGACAATACAGATCTTACTTTAGTATATTCACAGTATCATGCAGAAGCCAGCAGCTTTGTACAGGAAAGTCAGAGGCTGAAAGTCGGAAGAAATGAGATTTCACTGAAGAGCCTTCAGAGCATTGACACAGAGGCAGGAGGTTCTCTTTATATTTCTTATAAAGGAAACAATCAAAATGATAGATATGCTGTTCGTGTAAGCGGTGGTGTGAAAATTCCTGTTTTAAATTTATATCAGGTAACAGATACACAGGAACGATTAAAACGTACTGAAAAGTATGTAGCCGAGCTGGAACAAACAGTAAGAAATTTGGAGCAGATACATAAAGACAAGCATCAGAATAGTGACAATGAGTCTTTGAAATATAAATATAATGAAAAGGACTGTATTGCAGGTGCAACAGAAATCATGATGAATTCTATGATGTATTCTGTTTCATCTAAGCAAATTTTGGAAGGCTTAGGTAACGGTACAACGGGAGAAAAGGCACAGAAACTTTTGGCATCAGTAGATGCAATGGAACAAATGATGTATCTTTTTTATCAGCATAAGGGATTAAATGAAAATGCACCGGAAGCAATCAACAGAACACCGTCTCAGCACTTGAACATTCGTTATCATAGAATGTTTGCGGGAGCATTTATGTATGCAGGCGGTAACCACATTGGCATTGAGTGGAACGAAGTGAAAGGTCTGGCAGGAGGAATACCTGTTGAAACTGATGAGAATGGAGTTTATAAAAGTGGAGAACTCTTTGGATGGGGAATTGCCCATGAAATCGGACATGATATTAACCAGTCTAGTTATGCAATTGCCGAAATTACCAATAATTATTTTGCACAGCTTACTCGAGTAAAAGAGGACAAAAATGAGGCTGTTCGATTTAAATATCCGGATGTTTATGAGAAAGTCACATCAGGAAATACAGGCAGATCTGATAATGTTTTTGTTCAGCTTGCTATGTATTGGCAACTTCATTTGGCGTATGACAGAGGTTATAATTATCAGGTGTATGATGATTACGAAAAACAGTTAGATAATTTATTTTATGCAAGAGTGGATACTTATGCAAGAAATCCACAGGCAGCGCCAATGCCGAAAGACATTCCGCTTACGTTAGGAAAGGATCCGGAGCAAAATATTGCAAGACTTGCCAGTGCAGCAGCGCAGAAAGACTTAACAGAATTTTTTGTGCGTTGGGGCATTGTACCGGATGAAACATCTGCTCAGTATATGGGACAGTTTGAACCAGAAGAGAGAGCAATTTATTATGTTAATGATGACGCACGAGTTTATGAAATAGAAAAAGGAAGTACAGCAGCTACGATTAAAGGAAAAGATGTTGTTTCAGGTGTAAAAGCGGAGACAGACAGCTCCAGAAAAAATGAAGTTCATATTACATTAGGAACAAATGCTGCAGAAGATGTGATTTTAGGATATGAAATTGTGCGTTGTATGACAGCAAATGGAGAAACCGTGAAGGAAGTTGTAGGTTTTACAACGGATACTCAGTATACAGATGTGGTAACTGCTGTAAATAACAGAGTGATTACTTATGAAATCACTGCAATTGATAAGTTTATGAATAGATCTGTTCCTAAAAAATTGGAGCCGTTGAAGGTTCAGCATGATGGAATTCATGAAAAAGATATGTGGGAAGTAAGTCTGACAGGTATTACGCCTGAAAAAATAGAAACAGAAGATGCAAATGAAGATACGCCATGTGCTCCAACAGAAAAAGACGGAACAGAGAAAATTGTGGATACGAAAGCAAATACAGTATTTACAGGTAAATTAGGAAAAGAGATGAATGAAATTATTCTTAATTTCCATAAGACTTTAGAAGTATCTGGCATTCGTTATACAGTTGGAGATAAAGTAAAACCTGATGAGAAAATAGAAAGTTACGAAATTCAGGTAAGTCAGGATAACGAGACATGGACAACTGTTGCAGAAGGAAAATTTGATATAGATAAAGACTCTCAGCAGATTTACTTTAATAACGGAAAAGACGCATGGATTTGTACTTATGATGCGGCGTATGTAAAAGTTATTGTAAAAGATGAAGCAGAGAAATCTATTTCTGTGGGTGAAATCGACTTAATTGGACCAACAGGAGATAATGTGGATTTTGGTGATTTATCGGATAATACAGCAGTGGGAATTTTGAAGGAAGATTATGTCTACGATAAAGAAGGCGGTAAAATTCCAGCAAATTCTTTAGTATTTATGGGAGAATATAAAGGAAATCCTGCATATAATGTAGTTATGCTGTATGATGAAAATGGAAACATTGTAGGCGGAGTAGACGAAAATGGCGCATTAAAAGCAGAACAGATTATTTTGGCAGATGTGCCGGAAAACGGGGATTTGGGTGAAACCAGTGCCGGAAGATGGGTATACTGGATTGCACCGGAAAATCTCAATAATGGAAAAGTTCCAAAGAGTGTGAGGGCAGAGCTTTACAGAGTTGACAATGCGTTGACCAATGCGGGACAGCGTCTGGTAAGTGACAGTATGTTTTACACAATGCCAAAAGAATTGCCTCAAATTAGTATTAAGTAAAGGAGATTACTGTGAGGAAAAGAATAAAGACATTAGTATGCGCACTGGCAGTGAGCTTTGCGGCTTTTTCCATCCCAGTGTATGCAGAAAAAGGAAAAGATATATCTTTTGTCCTGCCTTTAGAAGCAGGGCAGGGATTTACATCCCTGAAATTCAGTGCACAGGTAAATAATGTATCAAAAGATGCAAAGGTATCGGTGGATTTTAGTAAAAATATTCCTAGAAAAACAATTACAAAGACAACTTATAAGAATGGGGTTTTAACTGTATATTTAGCAGGGGGAGATGAACTTTTTGCAGAGTCTTCTCTGGATATCGGTGAACTTACAGTAAAGAATGATGAAAATAAGGGAAAAGATGTGTTTGTAGAATTATTGCCGGAAACGGTGGAGCTGGTAAACAGTGGCTATATGATTGTGGAAGATATTGAGTCTGTAAGAGATGAAATTAAACTTACAGGCAGTGCAACAGAGCAGCCGGAAGAACCAGACGAGAAACCGGAACAGCCAGAGCAGCCGGAAGAACCGGACGAAAAACCGGAGCAGCCAGAAGAACCGGATGAAAAACCAGAGCAGCCGGAAGAGCCGGACGAAAAACCAGAGCAGCCGGAAGAGCCGGACGAAAAACCAGAGCAGCCGGAAGAACCAGAAGACAAACCGGAATTGGCAGAATTGAGAAATCTTCTTGATGAATTAAGTAGAATGGATCCTAAAAATTATACACAGGAAAGTTGGAATAATCTTTCTAATTTAATGGGAGAAGCAGGAGAACTTTTGGAAAGTGGAACTGCAACTACTGCACAAATTCAGGAAATGATACAGAAGTTAGAAAAAGCAAAAGAAAATTTACAACCGAGTATTCCAAGTAGTGATAATACAGAACAGGCTAAAAAAGAACTTGAGACATTTTTAAAAGAATTGGATCAGTTGACTTCTTCCGATTACACAACAGATAGCTGGAACCAGTTGTATACATTTATAGAAGATGCAAGAGAAATGCTAAAAAAAGGTGCTTCAAAATCGGAATATGATGCAATGACTGCGAAACTTCGTGAAGCATCCGGTAAATTGGTGAAAGCAGAAGAGAAAGATGAGGAAACAGGTAAGGAAGAAACAAAACCAAATACTTCAGGAAAACCTGTAAAACCACAAAGTGGTGTTCAGAATGTTCTTACAGGTGATAATGCTCCAATCGTCGCGTTAATGTTTGCAGGAATAGCAAGTATTGTGATTTTAGGAGTTATCTGTTCTAAAAAAATGCGTAAGAAATAAGGACAACGGTGTTTACAAATATTCCTGAATATGTTAGCATAATTCATATATGTAAACACAGTGACGGAGAGAGTACGTATATTTAACATTTTACAGAGAAATTCCCATAGGCTGAGAGGAATAAATGAGAGTATATGGAAGATGGCTCCTGAGAGGCGCACCGAAGCAGAGTTGCCAAGGCTGCGACAGGGTCCGCCTGTTATAGCGGCAGGGTATTAAACAGATACCCGTTGAGGTTTGTACTGCGAGGTACAGATAAACAGAAGTGGTAACGTGGGTTATAGGCTCGCCTTCTTATATAGAAGGCGAGCCTTTTTCATTTCATAGGAAATTGCGTCCTATGAAACAAAAATGCTCCGCAAAGATGCGCAGCTCGCGGAGATAAAATTATCACTTTGTGAACTGCTCGCTCGCGGAGATTGCGTTGTTGCGCAATCTTTTTATATAAGGAGGAAAGAAAATTGGATAAGAAAAAATATTATATTACTACCGCAATTGCCTATACATCAGGCAAACCACATATTGGAAATACGTATGAAGCAATTCTTGCAGACAGCATTGCCAGATTTAAAAGACAGCAGGGATATGACGTGTTTTTCCAGACAGGAACAGATGAACACGGTCAGAAAATCGAATTAAAGGCAGCAGAAGCCGGTGTTACCTGCAAAGAATTTGTAGATAATGTGGCAGGAGAAATTAAGAGTATTTGGGATTTAATGAATACTTCTTATGATAAATTTATCCGTACAACAGATGATTATCATGAAAAACAGGTACAGAAAATTTTCAAAAAACTGTATGATCAGGGTGATATTTACAAAGGCTATTACGAAGGTATGTATTGTACACCATGTGAGTCTTTCTTTACAGAGTCTCAGCTGGTAGATGGCAAGTGTCCGGATTGCGGACGTCCTGTAACACCTGCAAAGGAAGAAGCATATTTCTTTAGAATGAGTAAATATGCGCAGAGACTGATTGATCATATCAATACACATCCTGAGTTTATTCAGCCTGTATCAAGAAAGAATGAAATGATGAACAACTTCCTTCTTCCGGGACTTCAGGATTTATGTGTATCCAGAACTTCCTTTAAATGGGGAATTCCTGTAGACTTCGATCCAAAACACGTAGTATATGTATGGTTGGATGCTCTTACAAACTATATCACAGGTATTGGATATGATTGTGACGGAGAAAACACAGAACAGTTTAAGAAAGACTGGCCTGCAGACTTACATTTAATTGGAAAAGATATTATCCGTTTCCATACAATTTACTGGCCGATTTTCCTTATGGCTCTTGATTTGCCTTTGCCAAAACAGATTTTCGGACATCCTTGGCTTTTACAGGGTGATGGGAAAATGAGTAAATCAAAAGGAAATGTTCTTTATGCAGACCAGTTAGTAGATTTCTTTGGCGTAGACGCAGTGCGTTACTTTGTTCTTCATGAAATGCCATTTGAAAACGATGGTGTAATTACATGGGAGCTGATGGTAGAGCGTTTAAATTCCGAACTTGCAAATACTTTAGGAAATCTGGTAAACAGAACAATCTCCATGTCTAATAAATACTTTGGCGGAGAAGTAAAAAATACAAATGTATGTGAGCCTGTAGATGAAGAATTAAAGGCAGTTGTGCTGGGAACAAAAGCAAAAGTAGCAGCAAAAATGGAAGAACTTCGTGTGGCAGATGCTATTACAGAAATCTTTACTTTATTCAAACGCTGCAACAAATATATTGATGAAACAATGCCATGGGCTTTGGCAAAAGAGGAAGATAAGCAAGACCGTCTTGCAACTGTTCTCTATAATCTGGTAGAGGGAATTTGTATTGGAGCATCTTTATTAGAGTCCTTTATGCCTGAAACAACAGGAAAAATTCTGACACAGTTAAATGCACCAAAACGTGAATATGAAGAATTAGAAACATTTGGTTTATATCCATCCGGAAACAAAGTTACAGAAAAACCGGAAATTTTATTTGCACGTCTGGATGTCAAAGAAGTACTGGAAAAAGTAGAAGCTATGAAGGAAGAAGAAAAAACAGAAGAAGCAGCAGAAGAAAAGGAAGAAGCTCCTGTTATAGATATTGAAGCAAAAGAAGAAGTTACTTTTGACGATTTTATGAAAATGCAATTCCAGGTTGGTGAGATTATTGCCTGTGAAGAAGTAAAAAAATCCAAAAAACTTCTGTGTTCTCAGGTTAAAATCGGAAGTCAGGTAAAGCAGATTGTATCAGGAATTAAATCCAACTACAAACCGGAAGATATGGTTGGCAAGAAGGTTATGGTTTTAGTAAACTTAAAACCTGCCAAATTAGCCGGTATTGTTTCAGAGGGTATGATTTTATGTGCAGAAGGCTTTGACGGGGAATTGGCTCTTATGACTCCGGATAAAGATATGCCTGCAGGTGCAGAAATCTGTTAAAAAAAGGGTTGACAGCACCGACTATATCGTTTATAGTTCTTTTTAATAAAAGGGAGTAGCTGGCACCTATGGGTGTTCGCGATAACGTCAATCTCGATGGAAAGATTTCCATCCGTGTCGTGATGAAATGGCAAGACTTTTATTGCATGAAAAAGTGCAGTAGGAGTCTTGCCTTTTTCTGTTTCCCATGAAAAACAAAAAGACTTTTACAACGCACAATAAAATTTAGGAGGAAAAAGCATGAAAGAGTATTATCAAATGTCAAGAACAGAAGCTCAAAAAGCTGTAAATGGCAGTACTCATCCTCTCAGTGAGGAGCAGATTAAGAAAAATCAGGAAAAGTATGGACCAAATGCTTTAGTAGAAGAAAAGAAGAAGTCCATTCTTCAGATTTTTTTGGAACAGTATAAAGACTTTTTGGTTATTATACTGATTGTAGCAGCAATCGTATCAGGATTATTGGGAGAAACAGAAAGCGCCATTGTTATTCTGGTGGTAATTACCATGAATGCGATTTTAGGCACTGTTCAGACCATTAAGGCAGAGCAGTCACTGGACTCTTTAAAGGCCATGTCAGCTCCGGAAGCAAAGGTTTTCAGAAACGGAGATGTTATCAAAGTTCCGTCTGATCAGGTAACCGTGGGTGATATTGTTATGCTGGAAGCAGGAGATTACGTTCCGGCTGACGGACGTATTCTTGAAAACGCCAGCTTAAAGGTTGACGAAAGTGCACTTACCGGTGAAAGCCTTGGCGTAGAGAAAAAAGAAGAAGAAATTGAAGGTGAAGTTCCTTTAGGGGACAGAACCAACATGGTATATTCCGGAAGCTTTGTTTCTTACGGACGTGGTTCCTTCCTTGTAACCGGAATTGGTATGGAAACAGAAGTGGGAAAAATTGCCAAGTTATTAAAAACAACTTCTGAAAAGAAAACGCCGCTTCAGATGAACTTAGATAACTTCGGTCAGAAATTATCCATTTTAATTCTTGTATTTTGTGCCATTTTATTTGGTATCAGCGTATTTCGTGGAGAAAGCATCGGAGATGCCTTCCTCTTTGCAGTTGCACTTGCGGTAGCCGCTATTCCGGAAGCGTTAAGCTCTATTGTTACCATTGTACTTTCCTTTGGTACACAGAAGATGGCGAAGGAGCACGCCATTGTAAGAAAGCTTCAGGCAGTGGAAGGTCTGGGAAGTGTTTCTATTATCTGTTCTGATAAAACAGGAACTCTGACACAGAATAAAATGACAGTAGAATATTATTATGTAGAAGGAAAAGAAATTCCGGCAGAAGCTATCGACTTAGGTGATAAGGTTCAGAAACAGCTTCTTCGTCATAGTATTTTATGTAATGACTCTACCAATAAAAACGGTGAAGAAATCGGTGACCCGACAGAAACAGCCCTTATCAATCAGGGCGATAAGCTCGGTTCTCCTGCTGAAGTAGTAAGACAGAAATATCCAAGATACAGCGAAGTTCCTTTTGACAGTGACAGAAAGATGATGTCAACCCTTCATACCTTAAAAGAAGGTTCTACTATGGTGACAAAGGGCGCTGTGGATGTTCTTTTGGGACGTGTGACACACATTCAGAAAAACGGCGAAATTGTGCCGATTACAAAAGAGGATATTCAGGAAATCGAAGCACAGAACCAGAAGTTCTCACAGGGCGGTCTTCGTGTTCTTGCTTTCGCATATAAGCGTGTACCGGAAGGCACAACTCTTACAGTGGAAGATGAAAATGACATGACCTTCTTAGGCTTAATTGCCATGATGGACCCGCCGCGTGAGGAGTCAAAGGCTGCTGTTGAGGAGTGTATTAAAGCCGGCATTAAACCGATTATGATTACCGGTGACCATAAGGTAACTGCGGCTGCCATTGCAAAACGTATCGGTATCTTGCAGGATGAGTCAGAGGCATGTGAAGGCGCTGTTATTGAAAACATGTCTGACGAAGAATTAAGAGATTTTGTAGAAGGCATTTCCGTATATGCACGAGTTTCACCGGAGCATAAAATCAGAATTGTCAAAGCATGGCAGGATAAAGGAAATATTGTTTCCATGACTGGTGACGGTGTAAATGATGCGCCTGCTTTAAAACAGGCTGATATCGGTGTTGCTATGGGTATTACCGGAACAGAAGTATCCAAAGATGCTGCATCTATGATATTGACAGATGATAATTTTGCGACTATTGTTAAAGCAGTAGAAAATGGACGTAATGTATATCGAAACATTAAGAGTGCAATCCAGTTCCTGTTATCAGGTAACTTTGCCGGAATTTTAGCAGTATTGTATGCTTCTATTGCAGGACTTCCGGTTCCTTTTGCACCGGTTCATCTTCTGTTTATCAACTTACTTACAGACAGCTTGCCGGCCATTGCTCTTGGACTTGAGCCACACACAGAAAGTGTTATGAACGAAAAGCCAAGACCAATGAACGAATCTATTTTAACAAAAGATTTTCTTTCCAGAATTGGAATTGAAGGTCTTGTAATCGGTATTATGACAATGGTTGCCTTCTATATTGGATATCAGGAAAGCCCGCTTTTAGCATCTACACTGGCATTCGGAACTTTATGTACTTCTCGTCTGGTACATGGATTTAACTGTAAATCTTCTGAACCGGTACTGTTTACTAAGAGATTTTTCAACAATATCTACTTAATCGGCGCTTTTGGACTGGGGCTTGCTTTGATTACAGCAGTTATGTTAATTCCTGCACTGCACAGTATTTTCCAGGTACAGACATTAAATCTGACACAGCTTCTGATTATGTTTGGCCTGTCACTGGCAAACCTTCCGATTATTCAGTTTATTAAATGGATACGTACAAAAATCGGTAAATAAAAGATTTTTGGAGGATATGTATGGATTTGAACAAGAAAAACATGAAAAATATTATGCTGCTGATTGTATTTGCTGTTTTATTCTACGTAGGAGTACAGCGGATAGAAAGTGTGGCGGCAGGATTTTCCTTTGTGGTTAGTATTGTTTTTCCGTTTTTGCTGGGAGCAGCTATGGCATTTATTTTAAATGTTCCCATGAGCTTTATGGAAAAAAGACTATTTTCGAAAACAAAGGGAAAGGCAAAAAAACTGAAACGACCAATTTGCCTTGTGCTGGCTATTTTATTTGTAGTTGCTATTTTATGGATTGTACTTTTGGTGGTTATTCCTGAGGTAGCAAGTACGGTTGCCAGTTTAAGTGTAAATATAGAGGCGGCGCTTATAAAGCTTCAAAGATGGGCGATGGACATTTTTGAAGATAACAAGCAGATTGAAGTTTGGATTGCCAG
>PPYF01638903.1_pt1 | contig 16109 bp, 18 predicted proteins | sample 1559871 | NCBI WGS metagenome assembly PPYF01 (sample SAMN08240021, study PRJNA423297) | Human gut metagenome, whole genome shotgun sequencing project.
CATGCCAGCCCTTGCCGTTGTTCCGGGTATAGCCCCACCGGCTGTACCCGTACCGCACCCGCACGCGGCCCTTAAAAATTGCCATGCGCCATGCCTCCTTTACAGCCCCAGCGCGGCAAGCTGCTGTTCGATGTAGGTGCGCTGCTCCAGCTCGGCCACAAGGTGCATTTCTTCAACGACCTGCCCGGTGGCAATGTCTGTTTTGCTCACGCGCTTTTTGCCGATGCTCGCCACAAGGCAATAGTGCTGGTACAGCGTGTCGTAGATAATATCGCCCTTTTTTATACCTTTGGCCGGGTCGTCCGCATCAGCCGTTCTTGTCAGTCGAATCTCTTCAGTCGCGGCTTCGTCCATAAAAGCAGCCTCGAACTCGGCCGCTGTCATGGCATCTTCGGACATGTGGATTTCCATGCGGCTGCGGGCGTTCGGGCTGCTGCTCGGATAGATTGCCGTACCGTCAAGCGCACCATATTCTTTTCCATTTTTTAAGGTTATTTTCAGCATTTTTCGTTCCTCCGTTTTAAATCAAATAGCAGCCGTTCATCTGAATAACGGCGTTTAAGCCTCTCGACGTAGCGCCAGAATCTACTTCTAATATCAGATAATAATTTCCGTTGGCCGAGTTTATGGTAAAAAGATCACCGGAGCCATAAGTAACGTCATACCCGCCAAGCGTTTCCCCGGTGTCGTGATATATAAGGCGTTGAACCCAATTCCCATTGATGTCGCCAAGAGACACCGCTATTTTTGAAAAACTGTTTGTGATGTATGCGCGCAGCGCCGAAAAGTACAGTTTTGAATAGCCTACCGAACTGAACGGCCCGAGTATCGCGCGGCCCCATCCGCGTTCAGTACCGCCGAATGCGTCCACTTTGATGGACGAGCCGGTGTTAGTAACAGTGAAGTAATCGGTCCATCCAAGGTTCTGCGTCTTTGCCACTGGTATCCCAGGGTATACCTTCTGCTGCCGCTGCCACACAAGCACATCGTTGAAATAATACTTTTTTAACTGCACATCGTTAAACCGGATATAGCTCGACTCGGGGATAAGCACATCATTTTGGCGATAACTCACGTCGTTCTCCCCCTCAACTGTAATACACCCATAGATCTGTACCATTCAGCCCCATGGAAAGGTTAGACGCCCGGCCCGCAGTTGTCGCGTTGTCCGCGTAAAGAGCGGCATAATATTTGCGCGTGCCGTCTCTGTTGTTCGTGCCGGTAAACGGGAAATACCAGGTATTTCGATTGTTCGGGCCGGGGTTATCCACGACAGGAGCAAGTCCCGCAAGTTTTGACGAATCAGCTGCTTTCTCTGTTTTCCCCAAGGCCCCCACAAGGGCGGCAGTAAGCTGCAAGATGGCCGCTTCGCTTCCATCGAACGTGGCTACAACTTCTCCCGCGGCATTTTTCAGGGTGAGAGCATTTGACACTTTTTCGGCCTCATCCACCACGCCGTCACCGTCCGCGTCGTATGTGGCTTTGTCCATCTTCGCCGTCAGCTCCGGGCTGCGGGACCCAACCAACTCCGTCATCCGCACCTCAAGTTCCCCGCCCGTCATGACGGTGAGCGGGCCGGCGGCGTTGTCGAAGTCGATGGGGTCGGTGGCGTACACTTCTGGCGTAGCGAGCTGATAGGCGACTTGGACCGGAGTTCCTGCGGCTTTTTGTGCGGCGAGGTAGGCTTTTGCGTCCTCCACGCTTTGCCAAGATGGGTCTTTTATAATAAGACTGCCGAGCTCGTTAATCGCCACTTGACTTGCCGCAGGAACTACTGCCCCGGTACCTTGGTAATGACTACATACTGGAGCCACTCCCGTCTTGTTATTTGGCAAAAAGGTAGCTATATAAGGCCATGCAGTATTGCTATTCCACTGCCAATTCTCCGTCCCATCCAGCTCCACAAAGCCCACATTGTACGTCACAACGAGCTTTTCAGCGCTTTCGTAGTCCTGCCGCGTGACGCACTTATCCTTGACATCGCCCACGCGTCGCAGCGGGCGCGGAATCGGCAGCTCGGTAACATCATCGTTTACCGTAACCGACGATACACCCGTGAGCGCCACCGGCGCTTCCACCGTTCCGCCTTGCGGTGTCTCGCCGTAGGCAGTGATGGACGCGATACGCTGCGCCCCCGCGTAGGCGATGGAGACGGGGGTGTCGGACGCCTGAAATGCATCTCCCACGACCGCCGCATTCAGGTTGTCCACCTGCTGCTGCAGCGCCGTGGCAGGATCTTCGCCGAGCTTCCCTTTCAGGTCGTCGAACCAGGCGTCAAACTCAGCGGACTGCCGAACGATCTGCGCATTTAATGCGTCGGTCAGCTCGGTCAAAATCTGCTGGGCCTGCGCATGCAGCGATGCCGTGGGAATGCCCGTTACGCCGTCGCGCATCAGCCCACAGTATTCTTCGTTGAGGCGCTGGTCAGTGATGGCGCTGGCGCTGATGCTGATGACGCCTGCACCGATCAGGACCGTGGCGATATACAACTCGTCGTAATTGGCGTCGCGTACAGGCGGTACCACGATGGGGGCGGAAGATGGAGCGCCTTTTTTTACCACGATCTCGGCGCGATTGTTCACCTTATCGAGCCGGCATACAATTGCGTCGATGCGCTTGAGTGCGCCGTCGGCGGCGTCCAGATTGAGCGTGATCGCCTGCGCCTGCAAGGCGGCTGTACCCCAATAGTCCGACCACTTGAGCCAGGCAAGGCCGGGGGAAACGGATACGGACAGGCCGCTTTCGCCGGGGGTAACCGCGAGGTTTCCGTCAGAGGAAAAAATGCCGCGCGTGCGCGTGGCGAGATAAGTGCCCATATCCTTGGCTTCGTAGGGCGTATTGTCGAGAGGAAAACAGATCATCGGCTCAAAGCCTCCTTTGTAAGGTTGAAATCCGAGAGCACAGCAGTAACCTTTTTGCCAGTGCTCTCGTAGATAGTGCGGACAGCCGAAATGCGTGCGGACAGCCGAAGGCCGTACCGGGTGAGCTTGAGGGGCACGATATCACCGAGCGCGTAGTCCCGGCCATACTCCATCAGTCCCTGGCCGATGGACGCATCGACTTCCAGCGTTTGCAGGTTCTCCGCCAGTTTTTCCAGCCCGCGGGCCTGGAGGGCGGCCGCGTATTCCTCGTCGGTATAGGTGGCCTCGGTGTATGTATAGCCGCCGCTGCCGTCCGGCGCGGCGATTTGGTAGGTCGTGCCGATGTCCTTGGCATCCACCCACAGTTCCCGCAGATCGTCGCCGGTATACGCGCCGAGGCTCGCCGTCACAATCTTTCGGTTCACGCCCTCGCCTTGCCCGCCGATGATCGCATAGTTTTTCCAGCCATCCGACCCACGGACAATTTTAAGGCTGGATATATTGTCGATGTCGTCGCCAAAATAGCCGTTGTACCCGGCGCCCTGTGTGCGGTCTACGCCCTCGTAGACCTCGAAAGTCTCTGTGCCCGTATCAGGCGCAAACACCTCCCGAAAGCCCAACCCTGACGCCGTAGCGAGAGTGATTTCGGCATCCAGCACGCTTCCCCAGGTGATTTGCGTATCGAGAGAGACCGCGATGCCTTTGGCCGCGCCTGTGATGCCGGGCAGTCCCCGCCGGTGCTTAGTGGTGAGGGCGAGCATGCCCGCTTCGGCATTGCTCACCTGTTCAGTGGCCATAACGACACGGTCCGCCCAGCGGGCTGCGGATAACATGGCCCGCACGGTGAGTTTGGCATCCTTTCCGTCATCGTCTATTTGCGTTTGGCGAATGATGGCGCTTTCAGGCTGCTCCGTACAATACAGGCGGTTGCCGTCAACCAGCAGCGCGCGGTTTTTCTCTGTGGCGCTGCACACCAGTTTGATTTCTCCGGCGTCTTGATACTCCGATAGCCATTGCAGGCTGCGGATATCCTCGACAAGCCCGATGCGCTCCCGGGCGGGGTTGTACACATAGAGTGTCATATCCCGGGAACCACTCCTTTCGGCATGATGACCTGTACGCGAAGCCCCTCCCGGTTGTTGGCCGCGTCGCAGCGGATGGTATTCGTTCCGGGAGCCATCTGCATATTGAGATCGCTGCCGACATCCAGATATTTGAAGCCGTTAGCTTCGGTGCCATCCGGGAGCTGGAGCGTAACGCCTTTACGGCCATAGACAGTAGAGACTGTGATTTTTTCGCCGGCTGCCATCACCTTATTAATTTTGATAAAGGTGCTGCGCTCGACATGGTAAAATTCAGGGTCTGTTACTTCGGTGGCTGCGGTGAATATGACGTCAAATTCCATCGCAGCTGTGCCGTCGTTATTTACGACGGTGAACAAGCTGTCCGAATATCTGGAGATGTACCAAGTGCCTGCCAGCGAACACGGAAACTGGAACAGCTTCGTAAGGCCCGCGACCTGCGCGCTGCCGTCCGCCGTGCTGCGCCAGTATGGATAGGGGCAGTGCAAAACAAATTGAAAGTCCTGCACAACAGAGCCGTCGGAAAATTCCGGCGTCCGTTTCGGCGCGCCGTCGATGTACCAGCTCTCGCCGTTCTGGATGACGGTCAGACGCCCGGTCACGCCCGGCAGCACACAGGCCAGGATGCCGCGGCGGTTCGCCTCCACCGCGGCGAGGACCGCGCCGTTGATGGTGATGTCCCTCGGCTGCACGGATTGATTACTGATGGTGCTGCCCACCTGCCCGGCCCCTTGGGATTCGCTGACAGCGACATCGTTGCCCGAGGCGCCGGTGATGGAGGTGACCCAGAGTGCGCTGCCGTGTTTGCTCAAGAATGTGATACTGTTGGCGCCGGACGCATATGTAACGATGGTGTCCTTGTTCATGGGTTTTTCCACCGGCTCCTTTCCAGCAGATTTTCAGCTTCGCGCGTAAGCTCGCTTTCTGACAAACTGTCATGTGTATTGATAGTTTGGTAAAAATTTGTTGTCCCGCCATAACCTCCTGCATAGGCAAGCGCTGGAACAGCCGGGTCGATGCAAATCGCTGCGGAAACTCTTGTTTGTACGCTATCAATCTGCCCCGCGATTATATCTTTCACCTCTGCCATAGCCGATGTCAGACTTCCCATGTTCCCGGTAATGCCATCGGCAATGCCCGGAGTGATCCAGCGGCCAACCTCATCACGCATAACACGGGAAGGACTGCCGATTTTGAATGCACTGGTAAATCCGTCAATAATACCGGAAACGAAGCTACCGATCTGCCCGAGTAGCCAGTCTTTTGCATTCATGATCCCGTTCCACAGGCCCTCCACGGCCTGTCTGCCAAGATTAAGCAGTTTGCCCGGAAGCTCTGAAATCCCTTTCACAACATTGTTGACAAGGTCTTTGGCCGCCTCGATGCCTTTTTGTCCAAGATTTACGGCCCACTGTGCCACATTTGTTAGTGCATTCATCAACCACTGCATAATATTTCCCGGCAGTTGAGAGAAAAAGGTCACAACATTTTGAAGGAATCGGGTACCAACTTCAATTGCGCTCGCAATCATATTGCTTATCCACGTTGTTACATTGGTATAGGCGAGGCTTAAAAAGTTCAAAATATTTCCCGGTAGCTGCACAAAAAAGTTTATGATATTCTGTAAAAATTGGGTCCCGACTTCATTTGCCTTATTGACCATATTGATGGCCCAGCTTGCAACAGTGCCGATAATAGCGCCTAGTAAAGCACCAATCTTATAAGGCAGCTGACTGAAAAAAGTAATAATATTGTTCAGGAAGCGCGTCCCGATCTCGACGGCTTTTGAAGACATATTCCCCACCCATGCGGAGACATTTGCGATAACTTGGTTCAAAAAATCGGCCATGCTGCTCGGAAGCTGCTGGAACCATGTAATCGCGGCGCTTATTCCATCGGGCAATGTAACTGTGAAAAAGTTTACGATGGCCTGCGCCGCATTGCTCACAAAGTTTGCGATATTGGTGCCAAGGTCGATCCAGAACTGCTTGAACGGCTCGCATGTATTCCACAGATAAATAAATCCAGCAACAAGTGCCGCGATTGCTGCGATAATGAGCGTAACCGGCCCGCCAAGAGCTGCTATTGCAAGCTTCAAAACCTTCAATACTGTTCCGGCCGTCTTTATGATACCAATCAGCTTGCTGATGCCTGTTGTGATGAATGTTATCGTGCTCACGACCGACGTCAGAGTCTTGAATATAACGAATCCTGCAGCAATGCCTGCAAACGCCGAGACGAGTTCGTCGGCATGTTCCTGCAAAAAAACTCCGATGCTGCTGAAGACCCTCTGTAAAACGAGCGTTATCGCCTCAATTATCGGTCCAAGTACATCAATTGCACCTTGTATCTTCACCAGCACAGCATCTATAAGGCTCATTACGCCAAGAATCAGCGGTTCCATAGATGAAAACAGACCTTGAAGCGGAGCCATCAGCCCGGTCAAAGACGACCAGATTCCGCCGAGTTTGGCGCTGATGGATTTCCACATCCCGCGCAAGTCCGGAGAAATGTTGCCCAGCGCTTGGCCGATGGCTTCGCTGATTTGCGGTGCGGCGCCGGTGATAAATGTACTAATGGCCGACGGAAGGCCGCGCAGGATATTCCCGACAGCGGGTAGCAGGTTGCCAACCAGAAAAGTGGTCACTGTGTCAGCCAGCCCGTTCAAGGCGGGTTTGATATCCTGTCCAAGTGTCAGACTTCCAAGCACATTGGAAAATGCGGCCTTCATGGAAGCGAGTGAGCCCGAAATGGTGGTTGCTGCTTCCTGTGATGTCGTACCCGCAATACCAAGGCTTTCCTGCATAACGCTGATGGCGTTGACCACATTACCGAAGGACATGCTGGAGGCGTCTACTTCAATTCCGAGTTTCTTCTGAATGTCAGTCATCTTAGACGCATCTCTGATGAGCCGCTTCATTTCTTCCTTGGTACCACCATAACCGAGCTTTAAGTTATCCAACATGGCATAGTTCGATTTTGCAAATCCCTGATAAGCCCACTGGATAGAACCCATATCGGTGCCCATCTTGTTGGCGTTGTCGGACATGTCCACTAATGCACGGTTAGCATACTCGGCGGCCTTTGCAGTGTCGCCACCGAGGCTCTGCAACAGGCTTGCCGAGAAGCTGGTGACTTGTTCCATGTAGCTATTCGCGCTGACGCCCGCAGTTTTGTATGCCCTGGCAGCATATTTTTTGACCGCTTTCGCATTTTCTTTAAACAGTGTCTCCACACCGCCCAGGCTTTGCTCAAGGGCTGCTCCTTCCGTGATTGCCTTTGAAAAGGCTTTTCCAATCCCTGCGGCAGCGATGACTGCCTTGATGGCACCTACCATTTTCCCGCCGAGTGTCTGCCCAGCAGATTCTCCGGCCTGTGCAGGAGCGTTTCCCAATGCCTCGCCAAGTTTTGCGCCGATCCCCTTTGCACTTGGGATGATCTGCACATATGCCTTGCCGAGTTCTATTCCTTCCGCCATTTGATCAATTCCCTTCGTCAGCGGCACGGATCGCCGCCCAGAACTCATCCGCGCTGTCGAACGCTTGTACTGAACCACGTTGTTCTGTGCCTATCAGCAATTCTGTAATGCTTTTAGGACGTCGCTGGTTCTTATGCCCGTCCTTGGTCTGCATCCAGACCAACAAACTCAGCCTGTCCACCATGGCCGCCTGCATCAATAGAGACATGGACACATTTGCGCCAGCCATCTTCATGCGGATTCGCGAGGTTTCCGGCAGACCGGCCGCCAATGTGGCAGCCAGCCTGACCGGAAGCGCACGGAAATTCAGCACATGATAGGTCTCTGCAAAGTCACAAATCAGTGCATCCTCGTCGGCTGAGACCATCGCCGCGAGGATCAGGAGTTTTTTCCGCCTGTACCGTCGTTGACCAATATTTCGCTGAATGTGTCAATGACCGCTTTGATTGGTACATGTCCTTTCTCGTCGCGTAGATGATCATACAGCCGCTTGCGTTGTTCATCGCCCAGCATCAGTCGAATGACTTTACTGATTTTCAGTGGGTTTCCGTCATCGGCCTCAGCCAGAGCATCCAGAAGCTCTTGGTCGATGTTGTCTTCCTCGATGGAATATTCAAATCCGCTTTTGGTTCTTCCCTCGATCATCACGCTACCCCTTTCGCCTTGATGTATTCGTAATGAGTGTTGCCGCTGTCGTCCGGCGTGGCTGTGATAGTCGTCTCATAACCTACAACGTCCTCGTCTGAATAGGTGATATCGCCAACCTCTGTGACCGCAGCAGAGGGAATCACAATCCGCTTATGCGCGCCGTCGCGCATCACCTGCTCAATGACCCATGATACGGCCTGCTGCGCATCACTGTTTGCTTTGACCGTGATGCCGGTTTCCAGAGTGCCGGTCACGTTATCGTCACCGTACACCGCTTTCAGTACATCCGGGTTCAGCGCCTCGATCAGCTTGAACTGAAACGTGTCCTCTTTGGCCGTCTGATAGGTCAGCACCGTATCGCCACCCCACGCTTTCAAACTGTCGCTTTCAGGCGTGTTGGAGTTGGTCAGTCCGTCCTCGCCGCAATAGCCGAGACATACGAACGCCTTGTCCAGTTCCGCTGTGGCGTCTGTGGGCAGGGTAGAGCCAAGCGGGGCTCGGAAGATCGCGCCGCCCTTTTTGGGTTTACCAGTGGTAACGTTGGATGCATTCGCCATTTTTCTTCATCCTTTCTCAGTAAAAAACCAGGTCGAATACGGCCTGGTAACGATAGTGTTTGGTTGTTGGGTCTGTAAAGTTGTAGTCTGCGTTAAGGCGGCACGCGCTGATGCTGTCAAGCTCAATGATGTCGTCCATGGCCGTCTTTATGCGTTCGTTCAACTCTGCAGCTTTCAAAAGACTTCCCGCCCAGCTCTGCACGGCCAGTGTTGCACGGCTGATCCTATCGCTGCGTCCACTGCCGGTCTTCTCCACCGCTACAAACTCGGGCGGAGGGTTTTCCGGCACTTCCATAAAAACAGGGACTGGAATGGCCTGCTCCAGGTAGTTCAGTACAATTTGTTCAATCATTTTTCAGTGCCTTCAAAATCGTGTTGTTCTTGAGGTTGTCCAGTTTTGCTTTTATGGACACCGCGGAAACACGGGCAACCGCACGGGTGGGCATGACATAGTTTCCGGATGCATACCCAGCCCCACACGACTGTACAGCCCCATCAGCCTTGGCCTTCAGCATCGCCTTCATTTCGTCAGACCGCAGCAATTGCCGTACGCCGGACTGGTTCAGTTCGATTTTGTATCTACTCATACCGTTCCACCTTCACCTTTTTGTTCCAAAGCAGCGGGATCAAATCCTCGATGCCCTGGGTCACGCCGCCATAGGTGCGAAATTTTTTGCCGAAAAACTCGACAGTCGCATTTTCCCAGTCGTGGGCGTCCCCTTTAGGAATGCCCAGCGTGTAGGCGATTCGCTTGCCGTACAACTGCAGGTCGTTGACGATGTCCTCTGCTGTAGGTTCACCCACAAGCACGTTGGGAACGTCTATCGGGGTCTCGGTATAGACCGGCGCATTGAATGCGTCAGTGCCTGTCTGCGACTTTACATGGAGTCGGACGGTAATGCCATGAATCATTCTGCCGCCACCCCTTCCAGCGGACTGTAGCAGCCGATTTTGTTTCCGATGCCAAGCAACCGCTTTTCAATCTTGGACAGATACATCTCACCCACGCTGCCGCTGTTCATGGTCCAGCTTTGTGAATATCCGAGAGCCGCCACTGAACCCTGCGTCGCTCCCGTAGGAAATGTGATGGCGTCGCCCTCTCCGCTGCCAAGCTGTCGGCGCACCATCCGGCAGGAGACAAGCTCTTTTGCATCTGCGGCCGCCTCTTTGTTGTAGGCGTCGATGATGACGGCGGCCTCCTCCAGCATTGCGTCACACCGCACGGCCTCATCGTCACTCAAGGGGCGAAATCCTGCTTCAACATCTGATACTTCAGCATATTTCATCGCCGCACCTCATTTCTTTACGGGCGCACACTTTTTTCGGGCCTGCCGGGGCGTTTTCTCTGGAAGCGCGGGGGCCGTTCTGGCCCCCGCAGCATCCTTTTCAACAGGTTTGTGACCCGCAAGGCGGTATTCCTCCTCACGTCCTGGATCCACCCACATGCGCGTCCCCGTTAAGCTGTTGATAAACTCCGCCATTGTTAGGACCCCGTCTTTGCCTTGCCCGTAAGTTTGTTGAATACGGAGGTGTCGCAGCGGAAACCGACCTCGATCTCGGCGCGGACGGCGAACATATTCTGCTCAAACAGATTGATGGTGCTATCGCCGTCGGTCAGTGTTGCCTGGTCGGAAATAGCGATCTGTACGCCCTCCACAGTACCGTACACAGCCTGCGTCCAGTCGCCTGCAAAGCCCACGACTGCATCGGCGGAAGAAGTCTCGGCGATGTAAGCGCCCTTGCTCTGCTTGACAGGCGCGCCCAGGATCATCGGAACCGCTCCATCCGCCACGTTGTTGATGAACAGCGGGCGCTTGTTGCCGTCCACGGCAGTCAGCAGCATGGATTTCGCCTTCGGGGAAAGAACCCAGCCGTTCAGAATGCCATCATGGTCAGCAATGTCCGCGTCCGCTGCCACAAGTCCGCCGTAGGCATCGGTCAGGATGCTCTGGGCAGTGCATTTTGCCAGAGAATCGAAATTGGAGCCAGGCACGTCAGCCGCGCCGAAAACAGTGGCGTCGAACTTCTTGGCCAGCACGCCCGGCAGCCGCTGCACCATGGCGTCGTAAAGAGCTTTCGCGTCACGTCGGAACTGATTGGAGAAAGGCACGATGACTGCCAGCGTGTAAGGGGCCATCTGCTTGGTGGCCAGAGTGCCGCGCTTGACTGGCTTCTTTTCGGTCTCTCCGACCCAGCCGGCTTCAGGATCGCCGGTAATGATCGGCACGGTTACGCCAAGGCCGGGCAACGCAATCCGACGCGCCAGGCGCATAACGGCGGAGGATTCCTGTGTCTTCTGCAAAATATCGCCAGAAACAGCAGGGGGGAGTGAGATAGAAGTCGTTCGGTTGATATCAATAGATGTAGGACCTGCCATAATTTTTTCTCCTTTACTTCATGACCTGGTTGAACCACTCAGCGAACTGCTCGCTGGCGGTCCCACTAGGCTTGTTGTTTGGGTCCCCGCCGTCCCTTACGTTCGGATAGCCGGACACAAAGGCGTTGGGGTCGGTCTTTTTGTAGTCGGCAAGGAAGTCATCAAAGCCCAGCAGCTTGCCGTCCTGCAGGGTCAGATTTTTGGCCTTCAGCTCTGCCAGAAAGGCTTTTCTGGCGCTCTCGCAGGAAAAACGGACACCGGACACGGCACTCTGGGCGGCAAAATCGCTCTGCAGTGCGGCCACCTGTGCCTGGGCTTTACTTTCTGCCTCTGCGGCCTTATTTTTCCAGTCGGGGTCGTAACCCTCCAGTTTCTTGTTGGCCTCATCCAGCTGATTCTTTGCGGCGTCCCGCTCAGTGGTCAGGGTGGCAATGGCCTGCTTCTGGCGCTCAATATCCGCGCCGTGCAAATCCATGATTTTGGTGAGCTGCTCGTCGGTGACGTCGGGGAGAATCCCTTTTACTTCCTCGCGCTTCATATTCAATCCTTTCCGCCCTGTGCTTTTTACGGGGTCGCTCCCTCGGGCTGTACAGTTTTACGCCGTGCCGGGCATATTTGGGTATAAAAAGTGCCCGCCTGCCCCTCGTGCAGGGCAAACAGGCATGAAAAAGCGCCTTTGCAGCATCTAAGTGCAAAAGCGCATGCCACACGGTGCGTGCGCATCGCGGTTGACAATATCCTATTTGCCAGATATAATAAATATAAAGAAGCACATCGTTGCCGGTTTTATCTTTCCTTGTGAAAGTGTGGCGGCGGTAGGCTTCTTTTTTATGTTTTTTTTGCTGCTTTCAGAATTGCTCCATCACGCACAATAACAACTTCATTAACAAATGCAGTTTCAGGGTCGCTAAATATCTTTTCAACTTGTTTGTTGATGATTTCTTCTGTTATCTGTTCTGCCTTAGATACATCAACAACAAAATTTTCGGCTTGCTTCTTGCCTTTCTTGATCCTCTGATAGATTGTATTCTGTCCAGCCTTGCTCTCAAGAGTTTTCAAGTCATAACCTTTCCCTCGGAACAGGTAGTCCGGCGTCCGAACACCTTGCGGATTATTCACCCTCGAAACCATGTAAATTTCTCCACCAAGTTCTCGTTCGAGAAGCTCTGCAATTTCTTTTTCATGCGCAGAATAATCCAGCTGGACATTATGACCATCCACCTTGTAGGTCATACCGCCAACGGCGTACTCCTGCAAATCCTGGACTCTGTGGCTGTTAGGCGTGGCGGCTGCATACATTTCCAGTGTGACATCCTTGTACGCTGCGGATTTCTCAGCTTTCCCATTCCCTGGCTTTACAACCGCCTGCCGGTCCATCCGCGCCGCATACGCCGCGCGCTTCTGGTCGTTGATCTTGTCTTTGTTCTTGGCATACTGCTCGCGGCGCATTGCGTTGATGTCGCCGCCATGTGCGTTGTACTGTGTAAGATACTTTTCCGGGTCATATCCGGCCACGGTGGTGCGGCTGTCGAAGCGCACCGCGTACTCGCAATTGCAGTGTGCGTGGATGTGCTCGGCATGGTCGCCCTTCAGGGCCTTCTTACTGGCTCTCTGCCAGCCGCGGCTTGCCAGCGTGATGCAGAATGCACAAGTGTCTCCATGGGGAACCCATGCCCACTCAGCGCCGTCGCGGATGGCGTTTTTCAGCGTGGTATCTGCCCCGGCGCGCTTCACAAGACGGCTCACGCCGCCCTGCAGCTGCGGCGGACTCTGTTTGGTAGCGTTCACCATTTTTGCGGTCTCGTTGTAATCTGCAGGTTCGGCAGGCACTGCGGGCGGCACATCTGCGCCGGATGCCTCTGCCATAGCATCGTACATCTGGCAGGCAAGTTCTGCGCTACCCTCGCCGTATTTCTGCACCAGCGCCTGCGCATAAGCAATCAAGGCGCCAGTATCCTGTGTTCCGTGGCGGGCGATGTACTCGGCCATTTTTTGCCCGGCGGTCTCGTTAATTTTCGCCAGCCGGGTGATGTACTCAATCCACGTATTCTCCGTTATCTGCATTGTCCACCTCGACAATCAACTGCTGGCCGCGCACCCGCTGCTCCTGCGCCTTGATACGACGGATGTCCGCCTGGTCGAAACCGATCATTTCGAGGAACGTATCGGTGCTGGAAAATTCCTTTCGGGCGGAAGCAATCTTGATTGCCGCGTCCGCTGTCACCGCCACGCTGGGCATGGCCGGGTTTTTGAAGTGCGGCATGATGTCCAGTTCCTCTGTGGTCAACTCATCCAGACGAACGTCCCGGACGATGGCCTGTGCCATCTGGATGATGGTTTTCAGCGCGTCGCCGTTCCCCGTGTTCAACTGCTGAGCCATGAGCACCAGCGTCTGGCTCTGGGCCAGAATGGCATCACTGCTGGTGGGGTTCGCGTCGTTGATGATTCCCACATCGGTAATGGTCAATCCAGTGGCCGCTGAGAACTGAGTGGCCGTCATGCGCATCTTGTCTACATGCGGCTGCAGGCTGCCTTGTGCCAGCTGCCCGAACACCGGATTTTCCCCGGTCTCCGGATTGCTGGTGGATGCCAGCAGACTTCCCACATACTGCTTGAATTTATCCGACATGATAACGTCGTACTGTTCATCGGTCACGCCCAACAAATACTTCTGTGGGGTGGTATCGAACTCCAGCGCAATGGTGGCGTTGGCCACAATCCTGATATAATCGTCGATAAGAGCGCGTACTGCCCGTTTAAGGCGTGACCTCCCAAAGGGCTTGCCAGTCGTGGCATTCCAGAGCAGAGGCTCCATCAGGGGGCGGCCCATTCTATGAGCGTGTCGCTCCGCTGTCCAAATACTATTTCGTTCTGTCAGAACGATCACCGCGTCGTCCGTGTACAGATTGACGATGTGAGGCCGCCATGTGCCTTCGTCTTTTTCATCCGGCACTGTGTCGATGATAGCGAGACCGCAGCTGATGCGTCCTTTTTCACCGCTCCACAGTGCTGCAGAAGTAGCAGGTGAATGAAATCTAATGCGGCATTTCAGCATAGGGTCGGATGACAGGGTGGCGAATACGCAGCCATATTTCAACTCGTCCCGACAAGCCTTGCCGTATTCAGCCAGCAGCCGGTTTCCGTTCACCAGTTGAGCCACTGTGTCCGCCGCCGTACCGCTGCCCACAAAGCCGTCGAACATGCTGCGGGATGCCAGAGCATCTACAGCCTTCTGACCCCAGTTGCAGCCCACTTCCAGATTCCGCAGTCCCCGCGGCAGTGCGATGCCGAGGTTCACATCGTTCAGCGTCACATGGCCCTCGTAATACTTGTCCTTTATTGCGTTGCGGCCCTGGTGGTATTGGTACACATCAGCCAAATCGCACAACTGGCGCAGTTCCTCGACGGTCAGGCCCCGCACGGTTCCAAAGTTCAATGTGATCATCGTTTCACCCCTTATCCGATGCGCATTTTCCGCGTCGGGTCTCGTTTGCTTGTTTTCGCTCCCCACAGTGCAAGGGCGCACGCTTCAATCGGCAGGCTGTTCTCCCCGCCGAACCCAAAACCTCCCGCGATAGGGCGTTTGGCAGCGGTCACGGCGCTGTCTCGCAAAACTTCCTGTGGTCTATACCATGTCAGCTCGCCCTCGTTGACGCTGTTGACCAGAAGCCCCGCAGCAGCCACGACATCTTTAGCGGCGGGCCGGATTACAGCTCCCTTCATGCGCCAGGTATCGCTGATCCTGTCCACCAGCACGTCAGCACCGCCTCTTCCGTCAATCACAACACAGCTTGCCTTGGAATACCGCTCATTCAGCCAGTCGGCAAGCCATGTAAGACCGCGCCCCCCGGGCTGCAGCTCAATAAGCGAGATGCGGGCCGGATTATCTTTTGGAATCACCGCGCCGCACAGGCAGACTGCGCTGCCATCAGCAGCAAACTTAACGCCGTAGGCGGTTTTGCCCTCCGGCTTCGTGTCATCGCTGGCACATTTATTCCAGGCATCCTTGTCGATGGCGTGATCTATCTGTTCCGTGTGCACCGGGCTCCACCAGCCGAGGCGTTCCCGGGCAAAGGTGTCCGGGTCAAGCTGTTCGGCCTCACCCTCAATTGTGGAGAGCTGGATGCGCCGCCCCAGCGCCGGGTTTGATTCCGCCCATCGTTTTTTGTCCTTCACGTTCCCGATCTCCTTCACGGAAAACTCAAACCAGGCAGTGCGCCGGGATTCTCCAGCAAGGGCGCGGCGACGCAATTCCCGAAAAACGGTGCCAGTCACGTCCGGTCCGGGCGGTGTCCCGACGTAGATTGTCTGGGGGTTCAAACTTGCGGAAATGGCAGGCAGAAAAGACCCTTGCGCTGTTTCGTCCAGCTCCTGGGCCTCATCGAAAATCAGCAGGTCACCATGCTGGCCGCGTCCGCCATTCCGGGTGCGAGCCAGAAACTTGATGCGTGCGCCACTCTTCAAAATAATTTGTTCGCGGCCGAGCGCAGTTTTAATTTCAGCCACATGTCGGCGCAGTTTGGCTCCCTCAAAGAAATCGCGCATCTCCTCAAACGTCTCTGTTGCCGTTTTTTGGAGGTGCGCGGTGTAAATAACAGATTCGTTGAACAATAGCATCCCCGCTATGGACCGTCCCTGTACCAGTAAGCTCTTGCCGTTCTGGCGGGGGACGCTGCCGCCGCAGGAAGGCGCCGCCCAGCGCCCAGCAGCATCTCGGCCCATCCAATCCGCCAAAACGTCACACTGCCATGGGTCCAGTATGGTGCCGCCTACTTTTAACAATTGGGCCGCATCCTGTCCGTCGGAACTACGGTACTCCGGCGCGATTCTTTCGGACGGCTCCTGGCTTCCCAGCAGCTTGTCTGTTCGAGAGGATCTCGCCGATTTCGTCGCCATTGCTTTCTGCTCCTTCTATTTCCTCAATTTCTCGGACGGTCTCACGGTATTGCTTGGCCAGCGCAGGCAATGCCCTTGCATTTTCACAGCTATCTATGCTAATTGCCAGCACACCCGCAAGCGTTTTGAGCTGTTTCAGCCGGTCACCCCGGGCGGTTACACTCTTCATCTTCACGATTTAAACCACCCTTTCAAAAATTCCCTGTGTGT
>PPYF01268222.1_pt1 | contig 16104 bp, 13 predicted proteins | sample 1559871 | NCBI WGS metagenome assembly PPYF01 (sample SAMN08240021, study PRJNA423297) | Human gut metagenome, whole genome shotgun sequencing project.
GTAATACTGGCAATATGTGAGGGACAGAGAGAGAGAGAGAGAGAGAGCAGGACGCCCGAACCATGAAGCGGTTCCGTGTCCGGCAAAACCCGGATGCGGAACCGCTTCATGGTTCGGGCGGTATGCCGAGGACCGGAAGGCGTGTGCCCGTCGGTCTTCGAGCATGGGATGGGCATGGGCATCGCGAACAAGGCGGATCGCCCCGCAGCGGGTGCGGGGCGGTGCCTGCCCGTCGGAGAGAGGGCGTGCCCTTTCCCGTTATTGCTGTCTGTTCGTATGCTGCCACAGGAGGTAGTCCCGCAGCAGCTTGTCGATGCGGCCGTCGAGCACGGCGTCGGTGTCGCCGATTTCGCAGTTGCTGCGGTGGTCCTTCACCAGCCGGTAGGGCTGGAGGGTGTAGGTACGAATCTGGCTGCCGAAACTGATGGCGTTCTTGCCCGCGTACTCGGCCTGCCGCGCGGCGTCGCGCTTGCTCAGTTCGAGATCGTAGAGGCGGCCGCGCAGGATGCGCATGGCGGAATCTTTATTATGGTGCTGCGAACGCTCGTTCTGGCACTGTACGGAAATGCCCGAGGGGATGTGCGTGATGCGCACGGCGGAGTAGGTCGTGTTGACCCCCTGCCCGCCGGGGCCGCTGGCGCAAAAGATGTCCACGCGCAGGTCCGATTCCTTGATCTCGATCTCGATGTCGTCGCCCGCGTCGGGGATCACGTCCACGGACGCGAACGACGTGTGCCGACGCCCCGACGAATCGAAGGGCGAAATGCGGATCAGCCGGTGGATGCCCCGTTCCCCCTTGAGGAATCCGTAGACGTTTTCGCCGGAAATACGCATGGTCACGCTCTTGATCCCGGCTTCGTCGCCGGGCAGGAAATCGAGTTCCTCCACGGAAAAACCGTGCGCGTCGGCCCAGCGGAGATACATGCGTTGCAGCATCTGCGCCCAGTCCTGCGCCTCGGTGCCGCCCGCGCCGGGATGGATTTCCAGAATGGCGTCGGCGTGGTCTTCTTCGGCGGAAAGGAGCAGATTGGTTTCCGTCTCTTCGAGCAGTTCGGTCAGCCGGTCGATCTCGGCGATCAGCGACTCCAGCGCCTCGGCGGCGTCATCGCCTTCCTTGATCTCCGCCCCGCCCGAAAGTTCCTGCGCCATTTCCTGCCATTCCAGCATGGAGGCGTGGCAGTTCCTCAAGGTGGCGAGGCGGTCCAGTTCGGCCTCCAGACGGCTCTTCTCGCGCAGGACCGGGGTCAGTTTTTCCGGGGCGTTCCACGCGTCGGGCGCGGAAAGCTCCTTTTCTATCTCGGCAAGGCGGGCGGACTGGGAAGGCTGGTCAAAGACGCCCCCAGAGCGTTTCGAACTGCGAGGACAAGGCCGCGATACGGCTCTTCAAATCAGCAAGCTGAAGCATAGGTTTTCCTGTTGTTCGGTTAGATGTGACGCCGGGCCTTCAGGAAGACCGGCGCGGAAAGCAGAAGAAAAAGCAGCAGCCCGAGCCACGGCAGCCACGGCTCCAGAACGAAGAAGAGGGACGTCTCCGTCAGCGGGACGACCGGGTGCGACAGGCTCTCGGCCTTGAACAGCCCGCCCCGGACCACGAGGGAACCGTAGGGATCGACGAACGCGGAGACGCCGGTGTTCGTGGATCGGGCCAGCCAGCGCCGCTGTTCCACGGCCCGCAGGACGGCGAGGGAAAGGTGCTGCATGGGCGCTGCTGAAAATCCGAACCATGCGTCGTTGCTGATGTTCACCAGCAGGGTGGCGCCTTCCGCAACCTGCTTGCGGGCCAGCTCGGGAAAGATGGATTCATAACAAATCAGCACGCCCAGAACAAGCGGGTCCCGATCCGGGGACGCGGCGGCCAGCGTCAGCGGCCTCGTGGACTCGCCGGGCAGGAACTCGCCCACGCCCTGCAACAGCGGGCGCAGGAACGGCAGATCGAGGAACGGCGGCACGTATTCCCCGAAGGGGACGAGGTGTTCCTTGTCGTACCAGCCCCTGTCCGCGCCGTCGGCGGAGACGAGATAGGCGCGGTTGAAGGCCTCCTCTCCGCCGAGGGTACGCCGGAACCCCGGCGCGCCGAACAGCAGGGCCACCCTGTGTTCCCCCGCGAAGGCGCGGATCGCCGCCGGAAGCGCGGGGTGAGTCTGATAGTCGAACGGCATGGCGGTTTCGGGCCAGATCAGCAGTTCGGGGCGCTCGGCCTCCGGCACGGACAGCGCCTCCGCGCTCAGGGAGAGGTAACGCTTGACCGTCAGCCGCTGCATGGCCGGTTCCCATTTGACGTCCTGCTCAAGATTGCCCTGCTCCAGCGACACCCACAGGGGCTTCCCCGCGGTCCCGGCATCGCGCGGCAGCAGGCCGAACCCGACTATGAAGATAAGGCCCGCAACGGAGGCCGCAAGGGGGGCCGTCCGGCGTTTTCGGGGTACATTGGGAAGCCGGGAACAACGGAGCCCTTCCGCGAAGAGGCACGCGAGCCCGGCGAACAGGCCGCCGAGGCCGTACGCGCCGATCACCGAGGCGAGCTGGACGGCGGGCGTCCACGGGGTGAAGGCCGAGGCCAGCGTCAGCCACGGGAAGCCGGTCAGGAACCAGCCCCGGAAACATTCCAAAAGATACCAGCCGAGTCCGAGCGCAAGGCTCTTCCGCCACGCCGGTTCGGCCCTCAGGACATGGGCCAGCGCGGCGAACAGGCCGCCGTACAACCCGACGTACGCGCCCATGAACAGCGGGCAGGGCGCGGCGAGCGCCCACGGCAGGCCGCCGAAGTCATGGACCGGAATGGCCAGCCAGTACAGGCAGGCCGAAGAGCCCGCGAGGCCGCATATCCAGCCGAGCCGGAACGCCTGTTTCCAGCTTGTGGAAGCTGTCCCAAGCAGGAACAAGGACGCGGGGTACAGCAGCGCCGCAACCGGAACCGACGCCACGGGATTGGGCATACCGATCCACAGCCCCGCCGCGCCGCAAACAATCCACCAGAGCATATTCATGGAGAAAACAAGCCGAAAGCGCTCCCAAAAGTCAAGCGAAAAGGACGGGAAGGCTGTGGGAAAATCCCCGCGTGTTACGATGCCGCGAAAGGTGCGAAGCGCAAAATGCTCCCAACTCCCTGTGAAAACATTCCTTAATAAACTGGTTAACCAACCAGTTGCGCCATTTCTCCCTTGACGCCCCATGCCTTTTGCGCCATGAAAATAAACCGGATGAAGGGAAAAATGAGGTGATCGAACCGCTTTTGACGCTCCGCGTCGGCGGCGTCCCCGTTCCCGGAATCACTTTTTTCGGGTCAGGCCGGTGCCGGGAAAACCGTTCCCGCCGCCGTAACCGCCCAGTATCGTACGGAACCCGAGCGTCCGAAACCAGAAGGCCCCGGAAAAGGGGCCGCGTTCGGGCCAACCCCGCAAGTCAAGTGAGGCGTCCATGTTGCAATTGCTCCTCTTCGGCTGCATCGTTTTCCCGCTGATCGCGGCTGTCGCTGTAGCCCTGGACAAAGAAGGAACCCTGCGCCGCCGCATCGTGTATGCCGGCACCGGGATCACGGCATTGTCCGCACTGGGCCTGGCCCTGCACGGCAGCTTCGCGCTGCCCGTGGCCCCGGACAGTTCCCTCCAGCCCCTGATGACCGTGCTCGATCTCGCGTTGCTCGCGTTCATCCTGTACACCGCCGTCCGCATACGGCACCGGCTGTCGATGGGGCTCGCGCTCGGCCAGCTGGCCGGCATGGTCTATCTCGACTTCTTCATGCTTGAGGGGCATCAGTCCACCGCCTTCTTCGCCGATCCGCTGGCCCTCGTGATGGTGCTCGTGATTTCGCTCGTGGGCGGCGTGGTCTGCATTTTCGGTCTCGGCTACATGCAGGAGCACGAAGACCACCTCCGCCTCGCCAAATCCCGCCAGTCGCGCTTTTTCTTCTTCCTGCTGCTCCTTCTCGGGGCCATGAACGGCCTCGTGCTGTGCGACAGCCTCACATGGGTGTTCTTCTTCTGGGAAATCACGACCCTGTGCTCCTTCTTCCTCGTCGGCCATGACGGGACCCGCGAAGCCAAGCGCAACGCCACCCGCGCCCTGTGGATGAACATGGTGGGCGGCATCGGCTTCCTCGCCGCCATGCTGCTCATGCAGAAGGCCATCGGCACCCTGTCCGTTCAGGCCATGCTGGCCCAGTCCGTGGTCATGCACTCCACCGCCGCCATGCTGCCGGTCGCCTTCCTCTGCTTCGCCGCGTTCACCAAGTCCGCGCAGCTGCCCTTCCAGAGCTGGCTGTGCGGCGCGATGGTCGCGCCCACGCCCGTCTCCGCCCTGCTGCACTCCTCCACGATGGTCAAGGCCGGGGTCTACCTCGTCCTGCGCCTCGCTCCGGCCTTCGCCGGGACCATGCTGGCGGGCGTCGTGTCGCTGAGCGGCGCCTTCACCTTCGTGGCCGCCTCCGCGCTGGCCTGCGGACAGAGCAACGGCAAGAAAATCCTCGCCTACTCCACCATCGCCAACCTCGGCCTGATCATCGCGTGCGCCGGCATGGCGACCCCCGCGGCCATCACCGCCGCCATCCTGCTCATCATCTTCCACGCCGTGTCGAAGGGGCTCCTCTTCCTCTGCGTGGGCACCATCGAACAGCACATCGGCTCGCGCGACATCGAATCCATGCGCGGCCTGTACAAGATCATGCCCCGCGTCACCGCCATCACCCTGTTCGGCATCGTGACCATGATGCTGCCGCCCTTCGGCGCGCTGCTCGCCAAGTGGATCGCCATCGAGGCGTCCGCCGCGGCTCCGGCCTTCATGCCCGTGCTGGTGGTGCTCATCGCCTTCGGCAGCGCGCTGACCGTGCTGTTCTGGGCGCGCTGGGCCGGCCTGCTCCTCGGCAACGACCCGCTGAGCGAAAAGAAGCCCGTTCCCGAGCACCTCGACGGTTCCATGAGCTTCGCGCTCAAGAGCCTCCTCTACGGGGCCATCGTCCTGTCCCTGTTCGTGCCGTGGATTTACGGCGGCATCCAGCACGGCGTCGCGGACACCTTCGGCCTTGAGGGCCTGTTCACCGCCGACTGGGGCGTCCTGACCAACGGCCGGGGCCTGTTCGCGGTCTACCCGATGTTCCTCCTGCTCGCGCTCGGCATGTGGTACGCCCTGCGCCAAGCCGGAAAGGCCGCCTCGTCGCCCCGCGCGCTTCCCTACCTCTCCGGCATTCAGATGGTGGAGGACGGCAAGGTGGGCTTCAACGGCCCGCTGAACACCCTTGTGGAAGCGAAGTCGTCCAACTACTATCTGGAAGCCTGGTTCGGGGAGCAGACGCTCACCGGCAGGATCAACACCATCGCCATTGTCCTCATGGTGGTCATGTTGGGAGGTCTGCTCTAATGTTGAAGCTCATTTTCGCCCTCATCGCAGTCGCTGTAGCCGTTCCCGCGGGCGGTCTTCTCGCCGGGGTGGACAGACGCCTGACGGCCCGCCTCCAGTCCCGGCAGGGGCCGCCGCTGCTCCAGCCCTTCTACGACGTGCTGAAGCTCTTCGGCAAAGCGCCCTGCGTCACCAACCCGTGGCTGATCTTCTCCTCCTACGTCTGCGTCATGGCCTCCGCCGTGGCCCTGCTCATGTTCTTCATGCAGGGCGACATGCTGCTCCTGTTCTTCGTCATGACCGTGGGCGCGGTGTTCAAGGTCGCGGGCGCGCTCTCCGCCGACTCGCCCTACAGCAACGTGGGCGCGCAGCGCGAACTGCTCCAGATGCTCGCCTACGAGCCGCTGGTGGTCCTGACCTTCGTGGGCATGTCCGCCGCCACGGGCAGCTTCATGATCTCCGACATCTACGCGCTCGACGTGCCGCTGCTGCCGCACCTGCCGTTCCTGTTCATCGCTCTCGGCTACGCGCTGACCATCAAGCTCGCCAAGTCGCCCTTCGACATCGCCTCCTGCCATCACGGGCATCAGGAAATCGTGCGCGGCGTGCTGACCGACTATTCCGGCCCCCAGCTCGCGCTGCTCGAAATCTCGCACTGGCTCGACGTCATCCTGCTGCTCGGCCTGTGCTCGCTGTTCTGGCACACCAGCATAACGGGCATGATCATCCTGCTCGTGCTGACCTACGCGCTCGAAATCGTCGTCGACAACGTGTGCGCGCGCATGACGTGGCGCTGGATGCTCAAGCACGCCTTCGGCATCACGCTGGGACTGGCTATCTTCAACATCCTCTGGCTCTACGTCCGCTAGAACCGAAGCCCTATCGGGGGTACCCATGAATCTTTCGGCACTGCATGAAAAACTGAACCAATACATCAACAAGGGACGCCTGAAGTCCCCGTGGGTGGTGCATTACGACTGCGGTTCCTGCAACGGCTGCGACATTGAGGTGCTGGCCTGCCTCACGCCGGTTTTCGACGTGGAACGCTTCGGCATCGTGAACATCGGCGATCCCAAGCACGCCGACGTGCTTCTGGTGACCGGCACCGTGAACCAGCGCAACAAGGACGTCCTGAAGAACATCTACGACCAGATGCCCGATCCCAAGGCGGTCATCGCCATCGGCGCGTGCGCCTGTACGGGCGGGGTCTTTCAGGACTGTTACAACGTGGTGGGCGGCGTGGACCGCGTGATCCCCGTGGACGTCTATGTGCCCGGCTGCGCGGCGAAGCCCGAAGCCATCATCGACGGCGTGGTGCTCGCCCTTGAAGTCGTCAAGGGCAAGCTCGGCCTGCGGGATATGCCCCACACGACCATCTTCGAATAAATTTGACGCGCGGCCCCGAGCCGCGTTTTCGGAGGAAGTATGCCCCCATCAGTCGCTCGCCTCGAAGCCGAGCCGATCACGCTTGAAACGGTCCGTTCCGTGGCCAAAGCCCATTTCGACGCCGGGCACCGGTTCGTGACCCTGTCCGTGCACAACCTCGGCGACGGGAACCTCGACATCATCTACCATTACGACAAGAACCTGACCATGCGTAGCTACCGCCTCACGGTGCCCATCGGTCAGGCCGTGCCGAGCATTTCGGACATCTACTTCTGCGCCCTGCTCGTCGAGAACGAAAGCCGCGACCAGTACGGCATCAACTGGGAAGGCCTGATCCTCGACTTCCAGGGAAGCCTCTATCTGGAAAAGGACACGCCTCCGCCGCTGCTTCGTGGCCCCTCCTGCACCCTTTCCACCGTCACCAAAAAGTAGGGAGCGCGTATGTCCCGCACGATCATTCCTTTCGGACCGCAGCATCCGGTTTTGCCGGAACCGATCCATCTCCAGCTCGTCATGGAAAACGAAACCGTGGTCGAGGCCCTGCCCAAACTCGGCTACGTCCACCGCGGACTCGAAACGCTCACCACCCTCCGCGACTACAACCAGATGATCTACATCGTGGAGCGCGTCTGCGGCATCTGCTCCTGCATCCACGCCCTGTGCTTCTGCCGCGCCATCGAGCATCTGATGGGCGTCGAAGTGCCGCGCCGCGCCGCCTACCTGCGCATCATCTGGTCGGAGCTGCACAGGATGCACAGCCACCTCCTGTGGCTCGGCCTGTTCGCGGACGCCCTCGGTTTCGAAAGCCTGTTCATGCAGTTCTGGAAAATCCGCGAACGCATCATGGACATCAACGAAGCCACGGCGGGCAACCGCGTCATCATCTCCACCAACATCGTCGGCGGCGTGCGCAAGGACCTGTCCCGCGAGCACCAGCGCTGGATTCTCGACGAGATGGACGCTCTTGAGGCCGAAATGCGCCGCCTCGAAAAGGTGACGATGGAAGACTACACCGTCAAGAAGCGCACCGTGGGCATCGGCGTCATGACCGCGCAGGAAGCCATCCTGCTCGGCGCCGCAGGCCCGACCCTGCGCGGCAGCGGCGTGGCGCAGGACGTGCGCCAGACCGAATACGAAGCCTTCGCCGAACTCGGGTTCACGCCCGTGTCCGTGCTCGACGGCGACTGCTGGGCCCGCACCAAGGTCCGCTTCCTCGAAGTGCTCCAGTCCATGGAAATCGTCCGTCAGGCCATCAGCCACCTGCCCGACACGGAAATCAACGTGAAGGTCAAGGGCAACCCCACCGGCGAAGTCATTTCCCGCGTCGAGCAGCCCCGCGGCGAATGCATGTACTACGTCAAGGCCAACGGTTCCAAGTATCTCGACCGCGTACGCATCCGCACCCCAACATTCGCCAACATTCCGCCCCTGCTCCACATGGTGAAGGGCATCCAGCTTGCCGACGTTCCCGTCGTCGTGCTTTCCATCGACCCCTGCATCAGCTGCACCGAACGGTAGGAGGAACTCGTCATGCTCATGATCAAAACCGTACTCCGCAACTTCCTGAAGCGTCCGGCGACGCGGAAGTACCCGATGGTGAAACGCGACCCCTTCAACAACTACCGGGGCCGCCTCATCAACAACGTGGAGACCTGCATCTTCTGCCGCATGTGCTCCAACAAGTGCCCGGCGCAGTGCATCTCCACGGACCCGAAGGAAGCCTTCTGGGGGTATGATCCCTTCTCCTGCGTCTACTGCGGCATCTGCGTGGAAGTCTGCCCGACCAAGAGCCTGTTCATGCTCTCGACCCACCGTGCGCCGGTGCCCACCAAGTTCGTGGTGTACCACAAGGGCATCGCGCGCGTGGCGAAGCCGCGCCTCGCCTCCATGCCCAAGGTCGCGCCGAGCGAAGTGCATTCTGAGACGCCTCCGCCCAAGGTCGTCGCCGCCACCGAACACGTCGCCGAAGCCCCTGAAGAGGAGCCCAAGCCGAAACCCAAGGCGACCCCGCCCTCTACGCCCGGCGGAAAAAAGAAGAAATAACGGCAGCCGGAAAGTGACAACGCCTCCGGCGGCAAAGGGGGCCGCCCAAACAGGCGCGGTCCCCTTGTTCCCCCGCATGGGGGACGCCTTCCAAGGGATGACGTCGTATCCGATCTCAGCCTCCGACCGCCCGATGGAGGGCCGTCTCCGAAACGACGCCCGTAAGGCGCGTAGAGACGGCCGACGCATTCGCCGCCCGACGTTCCTCAAGAAAAAAAGCCGCTCCCGGATCATTCCGGGGCGGCTCTTTTCGTATCATGGAAGAGAAGGGAGGCCCGTCACCCGACGGCTTCCAACGCCTCTGCGGGTGGTCGGATGACCGATTGCCGCCTCCTACGACAATCGGAGACAGCTGTTTCGATGGTTATATATTCCGGCAAAAAATCCATCGGCATTCGAGACGCCGACACCATGTTGGGCAAAGCAAGGGACGGCCCCAAACAACTTGAATACCCCATCTCAAAATTATTTTTTCCAATCAGCCCATTGTGTTCCTCGTTCCACGGATGGCCCATACTGGGGGCGATCTTCGGCGGGTATGCTTTTCAGATGCCTCCATTTCAGACGCCTTTTACTCCAAAACGGGGGCTAGGCGTTATCCCGCACGCCGCCGGCATCCCCCTCCTGCTCCCATATCGCGGAGATGCGCCCGTTTTCGAGTTGGAGCATGTGGGTGATGGCGGGGAAAATGTCGGCTTTGTGATGGGTCACGAGCACCATCTGCACGCCCTGTTTCGCCAACTGGTTGAGCAGGGCGAAGAAGGCGTTGCGCGAGGCCGCGTCGAGCCCGGAGAACGGCTCGTCGAGGAGCAGCAGGTCGGGTTCCCCGGCAAGGGCGCGGGCCAGCAGCAGGCGGCGGAATTCCCCGGTGGAACAGGACCGGATGGTCCGCTTGGCGAGGTATTCCAGATGCAGGGAGGCGATGATGCCCGCAACCTGCTCCAGCTCTTCTTCCGACGGCTGGCGGTAGACGCCCACGGAGTTGTCGATGCCCGAAAAAACCAGCTCCTCGCCCGTGATGTCGTAGGTGTAGGTCGCCTGCTGGCGGTCGGACACCAGCCGGACGCCCTTGCGGAGCACTTCGAGGCGATCCACCACGCCGCCCTGCCGGGGCAGTTCGCGCACGATCTCGCCGCCGTAGGCCACGATTTCGTCGCCCGCGAGCAGGCGCAGGAGCGTGGACTTGCCCGCGCCGTTGCCGCCGAGCACCGCCCAGTTTTCACCGGGGTTGATCGTCCAGTTGATGTCGTGCAGCACGGGCACCCGGTCGATGAACACCGAGGCGTCCCTGATGGCGATGCGCGCCGAACAGCCCCGGATGCCCGACAGTTCGGGAGTCCCGGCGGCCATAGGCTCGGGAGCCGCATCCGGCTCGGCGGACGCCCGCATGGGGCCGTCCACGGCCTTGCCGTTTTCCAGAAGCACCTGCCGCCGAATCCAGCCGGGCAGGGTTTCCGGGCGGTGCGTGGTCATCACCAGCGTGGACAGCGAAGACGCCCGTTCCAGCGCGTCCAGAAGGGCCTGCCGCGCCCGTGCGTCCAGCCCGTCCGTCACTTCGTCCAGCAACAGCATGGCGGGTTTGCGGACCAGCGAACGCGCCACCAGCATCAGACGGAGCTGGCCCTGCGACATGGCGGTCACGGGCTTCTTCAGCAGGTGCACGCCGCCGAGCAGGCGCACGATCCCGTACGCCGTCTCGTACATTTCCGAAGTCGGCTGCTGCGCGATGTAAACGGCGTCGGAAAAGCCGCCGAGCACAAGCCGTTCGCCGTCCACCCGCCATTCCTGATGGACGACCCGTTCCTGCTGCATGGCGGACACCAGCGCCGTGACCTTCCGCCCGGTGAGGGGGGACTCCTCCGGCCCTTCCGGTCCGTGCCAGATCACGCGCCCGGCACGCCGGTGGTCGATCTGGTCGGGCCACTGCTCCCCGCGCAGCAGACGCAGGAGCGTGGACTTGCCCGCACCGTTGCCGCCCCGGATGACAGCGTGTTCCCCTTCATACAGCGTGAGGTTGAAATCGTTGAGGATATGCCGATCCGTGCCCGGATAGGTTACAAACACATGCTCCAGTTCGATGAGAGGACGACGCGAAGATTCCACAATAGGCTCCCCAAAATCTGCAAAGAAAAAAAGAGAATCCGTACGATTCCCTTCCGTAGCGGCGCTTCCGGGCCATCCCGCGCGCCTGTTTCCTGATCAAAAGTCTTGGGCGGACGCGGAGGCGAACCAGCGCCGCACGTCCCGCTTCCCCCGACCGGCCCGCCGCACCCGTTCTCCCCCGTCATTTCGGAAAGAGAAGATGCCGCCCACAGAGGCCGAGGTATCCCCTTTCCCAAAGGAGGCGCGTTGAAGGGAAAGGGAAGCCTTCTCCCAAAGGATTCCCTTTCCCTCCTCCCTTTTATTCGAACGCGATTTCACGCGGCTTGCGGTTTTCAAAAATCACGCTGGACGTATAACCGTACGAGCGGGCGTAGGCTTCCAGCTGATCGAAGGCGTAGGCGGGCGTATTGGTACAATGGGCGTCGGACCCGAAGCTGATCTTCACGCCGAGGTCGGCTGCCAGCTTCATGATCGCCGGATGCGGGTAAATCTCGTTGCAGGGCTTGCGGAGCCCGGCGGAGGATATCTCCATCGCCACTCCGTTGTCGCGGATGGCGGTCAGGGCCTCGGCCACGAGCGCAAGGCTCTCGGGCAGGGCGATCCACTGATGGAACAGGTCCACCGTGTACAGCTTGATGATGTCGGGGTGCGCGGCGACGTCCACCAGCCCGCTCCGGGCCATGTCCGCCAGCGTACGGAAATAGTTCTCATAGCGCGTGAAACACTGCTGCGGGCTGATTTTCCAGTCGTCCTGCGTGAAGTCGAACCCCCACGAGCCGAGAAAATGGATGCCGCCGATAATGTAGTCGAACGGATACGCCGCAATCGCCGCCTCCATGAAGGGGCGCTCGGACGGGAACCAGTCCAGTTCCATGCCGAACAGCACCTTGGGCGACCCCGACAGGGCGCGGAGCTGCATGACTTCGCTCGCGTAACGTACGAAACAGTCGCGCAGGTGTTCGCGGTATTCCACCGGATACGAATACGCCTCGGGACGGGGCGAATGCTCGGAAAAACCGTACACGGAAAGCCCGCGCGCCTTGGCGGAAGCGTACATCTCGGCGACGGACGCCTTGCCGTGGGACGCGTTGGTATGGTTATGGACGTCTGCAACTATCATGACCTGACTCTCGCGAAAGGTTTGCCCCGCCGCACCGGACGGAGACGTGAAACGCGCCGCGGCGCGCACCGGCTACAGTCCTGAGAAACAAGGGCAATGTCAAGCCCATCCTCCCCCCTATCTCTCCAAGGAATCATAGAGGGCGCCGTTCGGGGCCCTGCGTTCCCAAGGCTTGTATTGGGGTGAAAAAAGGCTCTTTTCAGGTTGCCACCCCGCAAACGAAAGCCGGGCCAGTTCCGCGGCGGCATGAACAAACCCGGACGTCATCCACGGTTTGTGCACCGCGTCCTTGACGTGCCGCATCAATTCGGGATTCGCCGCTTGGTACTCCGGGGAAAACCAACACAAGAACGGAATATCCAACATATGCTTCGAAGGATCATTGGCGATCTGCCCCCGTACCGGACGCGTATCATAGACCTCCTGACCATGATCCGAAAAATACACGACAAAAGAGCGTCCGCCCGCCTTCTTCACATCCTCAATAATTTGGGAAACGATAAAATCGGTATACCGCAACGAATTGTCATAGGTATTGACATAATGCTTGTTTCGCTCGGAACGGTACGGCGCATCGGGAATCTCTTTCGTTGAGGAGAAAACGCCGAACTCGGGAGGATACCGAAGAGCATACGTCAAATGAGAACCCATAAGATGAATAAATATGGCCTTGCGGGCCACACCATTGCGCAATAGCTTCTTCAACTGCGGCAAGAGGACGGCGTCATAACTGACGCTTCGCCCTTCATCCCGCGCCATATTGAGGAATGCGGATTCCTGAGCATCCTCGGCAAAGACCCGGACACCCGTTGCGCCGTCAACATTGACGGCCTGGTTTGAAATCCAGTACGTCGTAAATCCGGCGCTGTTGAACAGCGTCAAAAGCGACGGGCTGGCCAGAATGTTCCCATCCTCGGCGAGATCGGAAAAAAGCAAAACCTTCCGTAAACTTGGGATAGTATGGGTATCCGGACTGATGACATCATCAAATACGGATAACTCGCCGCGCATGGCTTCCAAACGCGGCGACGTCTCCCGTCCGTATCCGTAAAGCGAAAGATGGTTCCGGTTGGCGGATTCACCTATGATGAATACATACGTACGCGGTGATTCGGTGTCTCCATCCAAAAAAGTGACGGGCGCGAGTGATAGCCCCATTCTTTGGGCGCGCACATCACCTACGGAACGAACCTCATCCGCGTAGCGGAACAATGTCTTAAAGAACTGATAGCTCCCGTGAGAAGCAAGCAGCCTGTCTCCTTTGTGCACGGCGGAAACAGCAATAGGAAGGCACAGAATCAGGAGCAGTATCCCAAAAGAGATGCGCGTACGCGCACGCTTCCGAACTTTTATAGCCTTTACAAGCAAAAGAACAGGAATCACCAAAACGCAAAGAATGACAAAAACATTCGGAAGTGAAAAAAAGTCTGTAATAAACTCGCCTGCTTCATTGGATGTCGTTTCAAAAATGGACTGTATGGCAAAAGTCGATATCGTAGATCGATAAATCAATATATGAAATATGTTTGCTAAGGTTGCAATAAAAAGTAGTGGAAAAGCTAACAGAAGAGTACCAATGGAAAACGCTCTTGAGAAGAGCATGACCGGCAATGTCAGAAGTATATCCAACACCAGCGAACGCAACATATCGGAGAGCGGAAACCACCGTAACGTGACGGCAAAACTCGTCAATCCCGTCAACAGAGAAAAACAGGCAAAATAGAGATAGACCCATCCCCATATTTTGCACTGTTCTCGGAAAAAACGATCTTCTCTTATTGCTTCTCCAATTTGTTTCAATACCATGAAACGTTCCTTAATATATTTCCATATGTTTATTCGGCATACCGTAACTGAGGCGTCTTTCGCAATGAAACCGCTTCTTTTTCATCCGCTGAATAACCTGTCCGGCAGGGACCATTTTCCTGCCGTCTGTATGTAACCTCTGAAAAAACAAAAGGGAACTCCCCACTGGAGAGTTCCCTTGCTGCCGTTATCGTCAAGCCTTTGCCATCAGACCTTCGCGGCGGTGCGGAGGTCGGCGGCGGCGTCGGTCTTTTCCCACGTGAATTCGGGGAGTTCACGACCGAAGTGGCCGTAGCAGGAGGTCTTCTTGTAGATCGGACGGAGCAGATCAAGGCGCTTGGTGATGTGGTACGGGCGCAGATCGAACACCTCACGCACGGCCTTGGTCAGCACTTCGTCCGAAACGTCGCTGGTGCCGAGCGAGGAAACCAGCACGGACACGGGCTCGGCCACGCCGATGCAGTACGCGATCTGCACTTCGCAGCGCGGGGCCAGACCGGCGGCGACCACGTTCTTGGCGACGTAACGGCCCATGTAGGCGGCGGAACGGTCGACCTTGGAGGGGTCCTTGCCGGAGAAGGCGCCGCCGCCGTGGTGCCCGGAACCGCCGTAGGTGTCCTGAATGATCTTGCGCCCGGTCAGGCCGCAGTCGCCCATGGGGCCGCCCACGACGAACCGACCCGTGGTGTTGATGAAGATTTCGCAGTTCTTTTCGTCGAACAGCCCGGTGGGCTCAAGAACGGGACGAATGACCGTCCGCTTCACGGCCTCGATGATGTCGGCCTGCGACGCGGAGGCGGCGTGCTGCGTGGACACGACCACGTTGTTGATGCGGATGGGCTTGCCGTCCACGTATTCAAAGGACACCTGCGTCTTGCCGTCGGGACGGAAGAAGTCCACCAGACCGTCCTTGCGGACCTTGGTGAGCTGCTGGGAAAGCTGGTGCGCCCAGTAGATGGGAGCGGGCATGAAGGTGGGGGTTTCGTTGCAGGCGAAGCCGAACATCATGCCCTGATCGCCCGCGCCCTGATTTTCGGGGTCGTCGCGGTCCACGCCCTGCGCGATGTCGCCGGACTGATGGTCGATGGAGGACAGCACGGCGCAGGTCTGCCAGTCGAAGCCCATTTCGGAGCTGCTGTAGCCGATTTCCTTGATGGTTTCGCGCACGACCTTGGGCAGGTCGGCATATCCCTTGGTGCTGATTTCACCGGCGATGACCGCCATGCCGGTGGTCACGAGGGTTTCGCACGCCACGCGGGAATTGGGGTCCTGCTCCAGCAGGGTGTCGAGGATGGCGTCGGAAATCTGGTCGGCGACCTTGTCGGGATGGCCTTCGGTCACGGACTCGGACGTAAAGAAATATCTGCCTTTTTCGGGCTGCATGGTGCGCTCCTTGGCTGACGATGCCACGGCATCGCCTGTAAATTGACCTTGTTATGACCTGATATGCGGGAGCGGGGCCCCTCGCCTCTAATATCAAGGTATCCAGATATATAAATACAGTGCCTTTTCTACCATGACGGCCCCGGTTTGTCCAGAGGGTGGAGACGTGATTTCCTCGTCAAAAAACGCCGTCTTTCCGGCGGGTCAGGCGACGGCGAAGGGCGGACTTCAAAATCCTGTTGACCTCTTCCCGCGCTCCCGGCACACTTCCCCACCGTGAGGGACTTGCCATGAATCCGGCCTATCAAGGACAGCTCGATGTTTTCTGCGCCGCCTATGCGGTGATCAACGCCATGCGGCACATGCACGCCACCCGGCTGCTGAGCTGCCGCGCACTGCTGCACGAGGCGCTGCTGGACGCCGCCGGGGACGAAGACTTTTTCAAGGCCGTCCTCGACCAGCGGACCGACTATGTCGACTGGGTGGACGCCATGCTCGGGCGTCTGGAGAAACAGGGTTTGCTGCTGGCGGCCCGGCCCTTTCCGACCTCGTTTCCCGGTCCCGACGCGCCGCCGCCCGACGTGCTGTGGGAGGAAATCGCGGCATGGCTCCGCAAGGGCGAACGCAACGCCGTACTGCTCCAGTTCGTCAGGGTTCTCTATCCCACGGATGCGATCATCCGGCACTGGACTTGCTGCAACGAGGTGATCGGGGACACGCTCATGCTGTTCGATTCCAGCATCGAGCCCGGCTCGCTCCATCAGCTCGACCGGCGGAGCCTGATCACCGATCCCGCCCTCGACGGCCCCGGCAAGGTGCTCATCGTTCCGTACACGTTGCGGTTCCTGCGCCCGCGCATCGGGCGGTAATGACGATTGGGGAGGGGAAGGGGAACCTTTCTGGAGAAAGGTTCCCCTTCCCCTCCCCAAACC
>PPYF01305139.1_pt1 | contig 16102 bp, 17 predicted proteins | sample 1559871 | NCBI WGS metagenome assembly PPYF01 (sample SAMN08240021, study PRJNA423297) | Human gut metagenome, whole genome shotgun sequencing project.
TGCGGCATGAGTTGGAAGGGCGGGACCGGCTTTTTTGAGCGCACGCCGGACATGGTATTCTGTCTGCGCCGACAAAAGGACTCCGCAAAGCAGAGCATCTGCATTGAAACACGGCAGGACAACAATACAATATCCAAATCATAATTACGGGAGCGTCAGAGAAATCTGGCGCTCCTATTTCTTTCGGAGGTACCGGATAGACATAGGTGCCGAATAAAGCGGCAATGTCATTCAGATACCGGAGGAAATCATAGTAATCCTTCTTTTTCCCGGTATAGCGGGTTCCATCCTGAAACGAGATCATGTTCATGACAAAATGAATATGAATGTTTTGGGCATCCTCATGGACGCTGTAGAGGATCTGATAGCGTTCGGCGTAAAACCAGCATGCCTGCTGTGCAAACTGATTGGCATGCCAAGCGTCCCGAATCTCACCCTTTTCAAAGCTGATGATCCAGTGCCGCAGGCGAATGCCATGATTCTGCCGGTAGGCATGCGATACGATCTGCATCTGCTCTGCCGCAAGCTGCGGCAGAACGCCGAAGCCGTCAATGAAATTGCCCGGCGTCTTCATGGGCCTGATACAGTAATGGATCAAATCTGCATAAGCGTCTTCGTCAGCATACTTCTGCGGAACAGAAATCACTTTAAACACTGCCATGCTTCTGCCTCCCAATTCAAAAAAGCGTTACGAGCATCTTTGTCATGAATCTCATGCACAATAAGATTGCGACGACAAAGATGAGCGGAGATTTTCTGAATGCGTAAACCAGTATCCAAAGGCACATACAGCTTTTGTAAAGGCTTTAAGAGAATATGCAGATGCAACAACAGAAAATGCCAGTGATATTGCAGATAAGTTTCGCAAGGCACTCGAAACATTCTTTCAGGAATTCTTCAAAAATGATAAAGCCCTTGAAAGCAATAAAAGCATCTACGGAAACTACTTATCCAAAGCTGGAGTCCCGAAAGAAATTGCCTCAAATTTTGAAACACTGCTGCAGACATACTGTAATTTCATGAACGGCTATGCAAAGCACCATGATAAGACCGAATTGAATGTACTGGAATACCTGATGTACCAAACGGGAAATATCATCCGTCTGCTGATCACACTGAAACAGGCTGAACCCGCCCCAGAAAACTAAATTGCTCTATAGACAGCGGCACCAATTGGGGTCAAAATGGGGTCAAAGCAAGTTTTGTGGAATTGCAAAATGATGCGAAGAGTTAGAAAAACCACCGCATTTCAAGTGAAATACGGTGGTTTTATGGCAAGCAGCACCCTTTTAGATGCTACCATAAGTTTTCAAATCACTTAATTTTTTAACAGAGATTCTGCTTCGTGACTCTGGATATACTTTTGGTAGTCTATATCGGTAGCTAGCGACAAATATTTTTCGTAAAGAATACTTAATAGGTTCGACGAGCCGTCGCGTATTTGCTTTAAATCATACTTATTTATGACCAGAATCATTTTCTGCTCTGCTAAAGCTAATTTCTTGATTAGTCCGGAACCATAACTCCACTTTTGACCACTGACACCTTCCCACGACACCATTATACCTGTACTTGTGCTGGTTGCAGAAAGAAGTGACGCAAATTTCCCGATGTATGTAACTCCGATACTATTTTCGTAGTTTTTACATTCACACAAGACTAATTCACCTAGAAATGGATATGCCGAATTCAGCCCATATATGCGTGCCTGTTTTGACCAATCGACTAAAACGTCAATTTCATTTGTGCTAGTGCGGCAATTCCTTCGAATGCAAAATAAGTCGTTGTTGAATAGACTCGATGTAAGCTTTTCTAGCAATTCTCCCTTCTCTCGTTTACCTGACACGCCAACGATCAATTGGTCATAATAGTTATTGAATTCTTCCTGCGTTTCAGATGACAAGTTCATCAGGGACGAACTATACGCTCCAGTCTCACGAAGATAGTCATAAATGGAGTATCCGTTTTCTTCAAGTAATTTGGTTGCCTGTTCGAATACTTCATTCATATTATAGCACCTTGTAAACCACAATCGCGTGTTCTGATGCTCGCTCTATTTTTTCATCACAATGAATACAGTTTACCTCATCCGGAATATCAAATACGCGCTCATATCGTAGGCCAGAAAACCTTTGGCACTTAGGGCAATAAATCTCTAAAATTGGCTTCAACGCCCCTGCCACGACACCTGCCTCCAAAATTTGATATACTTCTTTAATGTGGAGACCTAGTTCCCTGTGCATGGCCCCGGGATAGATAATATTTCCAGAATGATAAAGACTAAAAAAGATTTCAAGCCGCTTCAGTTCACAGTTAGGCGGGATCTCCTTTAGTAAAGGAGCCACTTTCGCATAAATATTTGATTGCATTATTCATTCGCTCCATTCCTAAGTCACGACACATCCCCGTTTGATGCTGCAGTGTTGTAAATTTCCCCAAAAAGTAATTGAATGTAATTTTAAATATATAACTATCAGTTTCTACTGGTTTCACACGTTTGATGTATATATATGGATAGTTTGCAGTTTTTTCTTTTTCATTCAAATAGTTTAATAGCAGATCTTTGATTTCAGTACTCCGTGAAAACAATTCCTCGTTCTCGTTGATTAGTTCTCGAATCTCTCCAATAAAAGGCATAACAAGGTCTCTTTCTCCGGATGCAGTTAGTTCAGCAGATCCACCAGAGCCCAACTCCATCATTTGCTTATACATTTTTATGCTTTCGTCTCTTTTACTATTAACGACGGCTATAGTATTCGCCCCATCGCATAAGAACATCTCGACTTTTAAGTTTGCTTTAATCCATTCTAGGCAGCTATTAAGTAATTCCTCATATGACTCTTTTCCAAATTGCGGATCAAATCGAACAGCATCAAACCGTATTTCCAATACACTTAATTGCGGGTTGATGTAAATCACGACTGGATAACGATAATTGACCGGTTGGTAATCTTCAGGGCGCAGGAAAGCTTTCTGCAAAACAAATTTTATCAGTACTTCCTCACCTTTATTCAGGAAAACCGGAGTATTATCTCCAATAGATCTACCTAAATAATAATTCGGTGTGTACGCATCAGGGTCAAATAAAGCACATGCCGTAGCTATGTTTTCATTAAGATTAGCTGCTTCAGCAGGAGTGGAGTAGAAAAAGGGCACCGAATATTTGTAAAGTTTTACGAATTCAAGGTATTCAAAATTTACAGCATAGTCGGTTTTTTGCGCCATTGCCTCAATGATACTTTGATCATCTTGATGCTTTTCGACAACAAGGATATTGGGCTTATCAGTAACAGCGCACTGATCTTCGTCAGTAATCCGGCCATCTTGTTTTAATTGACGAATAACATATTTTTGGTATGCTTTAGAATAGCCGAGCATACTATCCTTATAAAACGCTAGATATTGTTCTTCTTGCATTTCTAAAGCCATATGTAATTCCCTTCCATGTTTGTTTATATAATAATTATTATACTTGCTTTTTTCCTGAAAATCCATTGCCAAAAGTACCAAAACTACTATTGTTATATTATGAATCTGAAACATCAAAAATTTGCATTTATAAAATATGTGCATAAAAATTGCATTGATTAGAGTTTTTCCTCGATCTCATACCCGCCGCCGAAGATGATTGTCAGCCTCCCGTCGCGGTGTGCCTTGATGCACTCGATCATCTGGCGCACGATGCTAAAGGATATCCCGGAATAGAAATCGTGGTTATTGCGCAGACGCCTCCCATACTGAATTGAAGCTGCGAAGACTGGCCTATGCCGCTCCCGCAGCCTGTTAATTGGAGCTGTCATATCCCAGCAGCTCCAGTGCCAACAATACGCCCTTGGAAAAGGCAGCAATCGCTTTTGCGACTGCTGCCCATGTAATCATTTTACGGCATAGTCCATGCCGCCGATCAGCAGCAGTGCCGCTGTGAGCAGGAAACCCAATACATACCAGATCATGTTTCTTCCTCCTTTCCGATTTGTTTCTCGTATTCTCTGACCTTGCGGTAAAATGTGCTCGGAGACAGTCCCAGCCGTTTCTGTGCCTCTACTGCGGTAATCTCCCTGCGGCACCATAACATGAGTACACTGTCAAAGCCTGCGCATACAATCGGCTTTCGGCCTTTATAGACGCCGTTTTCTTTCGCAATGGCGATGCCCTCTCTCTGGCGCTGGAGAATGTATTCCCGTTCCAGCTCTGCTACTGCGCCGAACACCGTCAGCATGAATTTCCCCGTCGGCGTCGTAGTGTCGATAGCTTCCTTTTTGGAAACAAACTGTACCTGCTTGCTTTGAAGCCGCTCAATCAGCTCCAGAAGATCTCTTGTATTCCGCGCGAACCGGCTGATCGACTCCACAATGACGCAATCACCGGTCCGCACAAATGCCAACAGCTTTTGCAGCTCCGGGCGGGCCAGATTCTTACCGCTCATGCGATCAATGAAAACCTGCTCCACGCCAAGCGCCTGCATCAGCACCTCCTGCCGGATGGTATTCTGTTCTTGTGTGCTGACCCGGATATAGCCGACCTTCATGCGAAATCTCCTGTGTCAATAGGGTGTACCCATATGGGATACAGAAATGCTCTCCCAATAGCGTCGGTTTTCCACTTTTGACATATATGCCGCTGGCCGCCCGACCCTATTGACCTATATCTCCCCATAATAGAAACACTCCTCGATTTCCTCCGGCTGCAATCCCTTGCCCAGCCATGTATCCACATCCTCCGGGGTATATCCGAATGCGCAGGCCAGATTTTTCAGTTCACGGACATAGCTGCCGCCGGAAACCTTTTGGACTCTGACGCTCTGCGTACCGGACAGCGGCCAGTCATATGCGCGGAGGTCATACAGATGCCGCACGGAGAAGGTGCCTCTGCTGCGCCCGCCATCCGGCAGCAGGCACAGAATGCCCCCTTCCTGAACCGCAACTTCTTCTACCGGGCCATGCAGACTTTTCCGAATGCTGGACAGTGCGTAGTTTAAGATCTCCTTTGTGGATGCATACAGATATACCTTTTGCTTTGGAAAATGGTACAGGCAAAACGGATTGTTCCCGCGCACGATATAAAGGCGCTCATGGTCGTCCAGCACCGTATAAGTAAAGGAGCCGCGCAGCAGCTCCGATGTTATGCGCAGCGTATCCAGATCGATTGTTCCTGCCTGTTCCAGAAGCTGCACGATTGCAAAGCTGTCTGTCTCGATTCTTGAAGCAGGCAGCTTCTTTTCCAAGCGCAGCAGCTTGTCATTGCTCAGAATGCCGTTGTGTGCCAGTGCAAATGCGTTGCCGTCTGCGACCCCATAAAAGGGATGATTGTTGCAGTTCTGCATTTCGGAGCCCTGTGTGGTCATTCTGGTGTGGCCCATTACCGCCTTTACCTCTGCCGGAAGCCGAAAGCGCATCCACCGGGCGGGAAATGGCCGTTTATAGATACAGAGCTTCGTCCCGGTTCGATATGCGATTCCGGTCGCATCTGTCCCACGGATCTCACTGGAAATGGCAAGGGCAGAAATGATCCTGTTCTTCTGCTTTGCGGAAAGCGTTCCGCCGTAATCATAAAATCCAAACAGGCAGCACATTACAGCTCCACCTCACTCTCTACCGGCTCATTGAGATACAGTCGCCGCTCCTTCAGATACTGGATCAACTCCGGTTCCGTTACGCCTGCAATAAAATCTGACCACGAAAGCGCACGAAGCTCCTCATCGTTCAGGCATGTCACCACATCGCACAGGTGATCCGTCAACTGGATCGTCGCAGCAAGCGTGTTGTATTTGAGCGTACCTCTGAAAATACGGATCTCCACGGTGTCTTCATTTGTCAGGTTTACACAGGTATATCGGCCATAGTGATAGCTCTTGGCATGATCCATCATTTCCTTCGGCGTGTCCTTGTAGCCGTATCTCGCCGCCCAGCGCTCCAACTGCCGGTTTGTCCGGCGGCTGAATTTCAGCAGCTCGTTCCAGTGCTTTTCCACAAAGTAAAGCAGCCTTGCAATGGCCGCTTCCTGCTGCGCCGCCGTTCTGCCGAACGCAAGACGGCTGATATGGATATGCAGACCGCAGGTACAGGCCTGATGGGAACGATAGCCGAGCGAAACCGCTTCCGCCATGACTGCCTTCCACGGTAGCTGCGTCAAATGATATTCCGCCGTCGCTGGATGACTGACGATTTCAAACCCATCGTCCAGACTGCCATCATGCTTGCAGTAGTAAAAATCATGCTCCCGGTTTCCAACGGCAAGAATCTGCTCTGCGTTGCTTCCAATTTCGCCGCCCTTGTCGATTTCCAGCTCTACGCCGAAGTATCGTGGCCCGTCTCCGTAGAAAATCGTTTCCGGGCGGTAATCGTAGTTGTGAATGACCTGATTTTTCAGAATATGATAGCAGTTTTCGCAATAGGGATAGTCCTCGCCGTCTCCCAGATAATACGCATTCTCGCAGTCGATCAGTTCCCCACAGCGTTCACAGTTTGTGTAATGGCTGTCATAGCATCGCTGGCAGAGCGGATGCGTCCGCGAACCGGCATTGGCGTCATTCCAAAGCCGCTCCCCACAGTCCGAGCAGACAACGGTTTCTTCGTCAAGGCAGTGCTCGCAGAAGTAATCTCCCGCAAACAGTGAGACGAGATTTGTCAAGGGGGGTTTCTGCATAATCTGATACGCTTCTGTATCATCTGAAATCACGAGCTTTGGAAAAACGCTGTGGCTGCACCTTCCATTCTGGATCTGTTAACTCGGCAAGATAGGGGATTTCCAATAGAACAACAAGTCAATAGCGTCATAGATGCGCTGCTCAATATCTATCGTCGGATAGATGGCTTCTGTGAGATATTCGACGTATGTCTGTCTATGGCAACCAGAAATATCTTTCTTACCACTTCCGCCGCTTTCGGGTCGATGACAAGCTTGCTTCTTATTGTTGGATGCAGTACATCCCTGTAGGGAACGTAGCTGTCCACAAATTCCCTCTGCTATATAAGCTGTATCTTTACCGTAGGTGTTTTTACGGACAGGTCTTTGTTGCAAACAGCGTAGACAATGTTCTACATGACAACATCCAATCCGCCTGTTGTGCCTATATAATTGTCGCTGCCGTAGTTGTTATTATTGGAAATAAAACACACTGAGAAATGGGAGCAGGCATTCGAGACTGTCGCCAATCTCGATAGAGCCCCTTGAGTAGTGGGGAAAATCTTTTACATATACACAGGTGACAGGTTCGCAAAAAGTACAGGTGGATTCTCCCGGCTCGTTATAGTATAATAAACACCATCCCCAGAACCGAAAAACAGTACCCCGAAGCGATTTTTGTAACCTATTTGCCTTTTTCCATCGTTATATGGTTGAGGGCTTCTCGAATGGAAGGAGAATATATGCTGGTTCTATACATGAGTTTTATAGACGACGAAATACACCGCCGTCTATTTGAGGAAGTATACATCACCTACAGGAAGCAGATGTTCCTTGTTGCCCGCGCCGTGTTGAGCAACGATTCCGATGCCGAGGACGCTGTCCACGATGTTTTTCTGAAGATTGCAAAAAGTCAAATGCAGAAAATTGGCAGCATCCAGGAGGCGGCGGATGTAAGAAACTATCTGTTGAAGGCAACTAAGCATCAGGCTATCGATCATTTGCGCAAGCAGCAGCGTCAGCGGACTGTCATGAATGCGGAACGGGAGGATGCACTGAAAAACATAGTGGAGCTGTCAGATGACCAGCTTGTGGAAATGATCAGCAACGGCATGGCATATGACCGCATCCTTCAAGTCATTGCGTCACTGGATGGCATCTACAGGGACACCCTGTATGCCCATTTCGTGCTGGAGCTGTCCATACCGGAGACGGCAAGCTTGCTAAACTGTAAGACAGCAACAGCAAAGCAGCGGCTGGTTCGCGGAAAAAAGCTGTTGCAAAAGCAGCTATTGGAGGAGGAATAGATATGACAGATAACTTGCTAAAAACAGCCCTTCGGGAGGCCGCCTCCCGAGAATTTGCAGGTATGCCGCAAAGCGATGGTGATATCACCTACACGTTCTCGCCTCGCTTTACCCGCAGGATGAATCGACTTACCAAGGCTGAGAAAAGTTGGCTCTGGCGTATGACAAGCACGGCCTCCAAGCGGGCTGCGGCAGCGAGTATTGCCGTGATACTAATTGCCCTGACTGCTTGCAGCATTCCGGCAGTTCGGGAGCCTGTGGCGACCTTCTTCAAGGAGACCTATGAGAACTGCGTTCGCTTTTTTACCGGAAACGCCGGAGCTGACCGAATCGCGGAGCGTTATACTCTGACGGAATTGCCCGAGGGATTTGAGGCGGTCTATACCGTGGATAATGACGCGAGCTTCACTGTGGTGTACCGAAATGAGGATGGAGAGGAGATTATACTGTCACAGAGCGTAGGCGCGGATTATTGGATTGACATAGATACCCAGCACGGAACGCTTACCGAAATCGACCTGTCTGGCGTCACTGTGACCCTCTATGAAGCCGATGGCTGCATGGTTGCCCTGTGGCAGCAGGATGGGTACGCATTCGATCTTACCGTATACGGAGGCTTGGATCGGGAGCGAGTGCTCCGCCTGGTGAACTCCGTTCGACATCCATAACCTCGCAGGCCATGCGGGGCCGCTGCCGATTTGTTTGCAGCGGCCCCGTCATTTTTTTACAAAAGGCTGTAACCTGTTTCCGCAGCTGATGCGTTGTATAAGTATCAGAGGTGTTTCCTCAGTGGGGGTCGCAGATTTGTCCTGCGACAAAGCAACGAAATCGAATCATAAGGAGGTTGTTGACATGAAAAAGTTCGTTTCCCTTTTCCTTGTTGTGGTGCTATGCCTTTTAACGGTTCCCATGCAGGCATTTGCTTTAGAAAGCGATTTGCACGCAGAAGAACACACACAGGCAGAGCAGACAAGAGGATGCAGTCATCCGGAGATTATTGTCTATGAGACCAATCCTGACGGCTATGTATCCGTTGGCAGTAATGGGCACAAAATGCAATATAAACACAAGCTGCAATCAGACGGCATCGATGTATACTTATGGACCTCTTGAGGCGCACGCTACGCCAAGTATCTATGCAGCCGAATGCAATGGGACATGGCAAACGCACCACTATTATTGCCGCCCGTGCGGAGGTAATGAAACAATTAGGCAAATGAGATGCCCCGCTGGACCTCATACGGGAGGCTGCACCGTTCTTCCTGTTTAACTGTTAATCATACTGTGTGGCGTCAAATTCCGTTGGCGCCACACAAAGGAACATCTACAGAGTGATGATAAATATGAAATCTTTCCTTGTTTTGTATAAAAAGAGGCCCTTGTTTCCCATCATGCTCTCGCTGCTGCTATTGTTTGCAGTCTCTCTAAACGTGATTGGATCAGCCATGTTGGCGAGTGCCCATAGGCAGAGTGTGGGGATCAGCAACGAATACGTTACCATTGCTGTTCCTCCCGATAGAAGGCAGTATACATGGGAGGAGAGGGAAAACGGCATGGCAAAGGATGAACCGAGTATTCCGCTCTATTTGGCACACGAGACAGCAATGAAAAGTGGCTTTGTGGAGGATGTAGATTATAGATATATCCTCGGCGCAGAGGTCATGGGAAGTAAGGCTATTTCGTCCGGGTATAGGAACGTGATGGATTATAACGCTTATTTTGACAATCCATGCTACAATATGGCCATTTTTGCGGTCAAATGTGTAAAAAGTGAGATGCCAAGCACGGATAAAGATGCTACCCTAATTGATCCTGGCTCCACGGCTTATTATTTGGTTGAAACAGAAATTATCGATGTCATTTCACTCGCGGACGGCTACCCTGACATTTATGATAATACCGCACTGGTCAATGCACATGAGCACGGCGTCGAGGCGCATCAAGTTAAAGCAACCGTCCCGGCTCCGGCAACAATGCGCATATACGGAACGCTGTTTACCCCCAATGGGGAAATCCCTTTTCAGCAAGGGAGGACCTATCTGATCTATGGATTCTATCATGATTATCCTGTCGACACCATTAAAACTCCGACATCAGTTATTACAGGAAGAATTCTGGATTCCGGGCGATATTTTCACCTCCTTGATGAGACAAGAAAATTTTTTCATCTCACCGGGACAGTAGTCACAAGTCCCGATTTCGAAAGGATTTATGACGATGCGCTGCAAGTAAAGCGCGATTATATGGATGATGGCACACCATATTACTATCCGAATGAAGAAATGCTTCCACGCTGGGCAGAATACAGCGGTTCTTGGGAGGAATTTCTCGCAGGCAACGAAGGGCAAGTATGGCGTGAGGAAATCATACCGCTGTGTCATGTCAACCAGAGCAGTGCAACGGTGATTCTTTCAGATAATGTACAGAGTATGTATGTTTTCAACACAGGAATAGCGGGTCTGATAGAGGGACGCTTCTTTGATGCAACAGACTATGCCGAAGGAAGCAATGTCTGCATGGTCAGTGCAGCATACGCGCAATACAATGATTATCAGCTCGGGGATAAGCTTACACTGGACCTCTACGATACCGGATTCTATGCATGTGATGCCATACCGCGCGGACCATGCCTGCCTGAAGATCGTATGAATGTGACGGGTGAATACGAGATCGTAGGTATCTATTCCGCGCCGGAGTTTTCCCTTGGCGAACAGTTGATTTGTGCAGATACGATTCTTGTGCCAAAAAAATCCGTCCCCGGAAATGAAAGCTTTGGAAGCATTCCGGTTAACCGGTTGATGACCTCATTGATTTTGAAAAACGGGACAAAAGAACAGTTCCTTGCATATATGGATCGGGCAGGACAGAAAGATGCTTATCTGTGTTTCGATCAAAGCTTCCGTGCTGCCGAGATTAGCTTGGACGCTGTGCTTCAAAATGGACGGCAGCTCCTTTGGACTGGCGTTGCTGCATTGATCGTTGCATCTGCTCTTGCACATTTCCTCACGATGCGGCGCTTTGCACCATCGGCTAAGACCATGCGTATACTCGGCATCGACCGCAAAGTCGTGACCAGACAAGCGTTGGGAGCTTTCCTTACGATCGATGCATTGGCCGGCATTCTTGGCGCAGGTCTTTCTGCTGTACTGTTCTCAATAATCACGGAAAAAGCACTTGCACGCGCCCTTGCCCCCGATCCGCTTGTAATCATTGGCTCTGCTGCTGCGGCGTTTCTACTGCTTGCTTCATCGTCATTGCTGTGTGCAAAACTGCTTTCAAATATACCCCTTATGCAAACTGGAAAGAACAGGAGAAGCCAAAGATGAGTATGTGGCAAGCGATAAGCTCCGCAATGATGCGGCGAAAACGCTGGACAATCCTTCTAATACTTATAGCATTGCTTGAAACTGGAGCAGCTATGGTACTCTGTATGCTGGCGGCACGGCAGGAATCTGCGCTGGAGAAAACAATCGACAACACGGTGATTCCCTGCGTGGTGACGGACGCATACGGGCTGAATCAGGACAACCTGCATATGGCTACAGGTTTCGTAGATTTGCTGTGCGGGCTTAGACACGAGAGGGGTTACTATCAGGACGAATATGTCGAAAACGTGCGGGCAAAGGCCAGCATCAAGCTGATCAATCCGAAAGGATACACGATGGTCTGCCTCCTGACCCCTGACTCCGACTACACCCTGACTGCGGCTGGCGGTGGAAGCATAACACTGTTCGATGGGTGGGATGCTTCCGTGTTTTCCGGCGATTCGAAGGTGTGCGTAATCCCATGGCAGCTTGCCGGCGATGGCGAATACATAGAAATCGACAACGGTAACTTTTCCGTGAATCTGCGGGTCATAGGTACACATACAGGGCCGGCAAACAACATTTACTGCCCGTTCCATGCCATGGACTTCCATGACGGACAAAGCTATATGGTTACGGCTGACGCCTGCTCCTTCGACATCAAGGATGCACGCCGCCTTGATGAGGCAAAGGCGGCACTCTATGAGGTATTTGCGGATCTGAGCACCGTCGATCAATCGGGTATCCGGCCTGCATTTGCCGTTAGGATAAATGACGATATTCTCCGCAATACATTGGAGGAAATACGCGGAAACATTAGAACGCTGCATTTGCTGGTCCCGGTGCTTTTGTTTATAGAAGGGGCTGTAAGCTTCTTCGCCGCGTATCTTTCTACCCAAAGTCGACTGCGGGAATATGCCGTGATGCGCTGCCTCGGTATGACGCGCGGGAGAATTTTCCGCTTGACGTTCTGCGAGTATTTTACGCTCGCAATTGTGGGAGCAGCTTTCGGAACTGTCACCGGAATTGCAATCACCGGAACGCTTTCACCCCAAATGCTGCTGTACGGAGCCGGTGCAGTCTCCGCATTTATGATTGGAACCTCAATGTCCATCTCTCGTATCACGCGGATAAATGTAATGATGCTTATGAAAACGGAGGAATAGAAGATGGAGAGTCTCCTTGTAAAGGATGTAACCTACAGTTACCGCAACAAGTATCAGACAGTGCACGCGCTGAGTGGCGTCAGCGTCGAATTCAAGCCGGGCAAAATGTACGCTATCATTGGCGCTTCAGGCTGCGGAAAGACAACCTTCCTTTCGCTGTTGGCAGGACTCGACGTGCCGGAAACCGGAAGCATCAAATGGGCTGGCGAAGCAACCGCCACAATGGATCGTGACCGCTACCGGCGGGAAAGCGTTTCGGTGATCTATCAGAACTTCAATTTGTTCCAACACCTTACCGCACTGGAAAATGCCGCCTATCCGCTGTATATGAGGAATATGCAGAAAAAAGCAGCGGAATTGGAAGCAAGAGAAAAGCTTTTTGCAGTAGGTCTTAACGAGGAGCACTTCAACCGGCTGCCTAATATGCTCTCCGGCGGCGAGCAGCAGCGCGTGGCGATTGCAAGGGCACTTGTTTCTGGCAGCCGGATCATTCTTGCAGATGAGCCCACAGGCAACCTTGACAGCGAAAACGGCAGGAACATCGTGGAGATATTGAAGCGTCTTGCTTACGAGGAGGGCTGCTGCGTGGTGATTGTGACGCACGACCCCGCTGTGGCAGCAGAGGCGGACATTACGGTAAAAATGCAGGATGGCAGGCTGGCAGAATGATAGGACTACCGAGCACCCGTAATTTTTACAAAAAGCTGTAACCTGTTTCCGCAGCTGATGCGTTGTATAGTATAGACAAGACAAGGAAATGAGGGATTATTATGGGAAAAAGAAAGGGAGAGTGGCTGTCGTTTATGGCGCTGCTTCTGGTGTTCATGCTAACGACCTTGTTCTTTTATATGGTTTATACTATGCACTACGATTCCGCATCCGATGATTTTACCGGGTTTACCGTGTTCGACTATCAAAGTGAACCGGGCGCACAAGCAAGTGCAGAGCTTGGAACGCTGCGGGAGGATTTGGACGACTGGGCAAGACGAAATCAAGCCGTGGTTTTTTACAAGGGCTTTTCGTCAGCCGGAATTGCCGCTTTGGACTATGCGGAATGGTTCCAAAGAACCTGGCAGACGCCCTTTGATGGCCGGGAAGCCAAGACCGCCCTCGTCCAAAAAGGAAGCAGAAACCTGCACGCCTATATGAAGGGTGATACGCTGTTTCCCGGAACGTATAACTATCACATTCTCGGGGAGTTTGATGGAAACCGCTCCCCCACCTTCCAAGGTGACGCATTCTTTTATTATCCGCTGATGGATATTACCGATTTGCAGGGTCTGCTGTTCACAAACGTAGACAGCGGCGAGAGCCTTTCCGAATTAACAAGCATAGTCGAGAAAACCGGCAGGAGTATCGAATATCAGACCTACACCGACAGCAATTTGAATATCCTTGAAGTCCTGAAAAAGATGTTTATGGATGATTTCGTGTCCCGGTCTTTGCTGTTTGCCTTCCTCGGGCTGGTGTTCTGCGCCGTATTCGCAATGTCCATGATGTATCGGGAAAGCAACCGCTTCATGGTCATACACCACTTGTATGGCGCGGCCTATGCATACCTATTTGTAAGGCTTCTGCTTCGCCTGATGTGCATCGCGGTATTGGGAACGGGTCTTGGATATATACTCGGGAGAACGCAGCTTTACTTAATACATAGAGCGGCGTATCTGAATGTTGCCGTATTAAGCGGCATATGCAACATCTTGTTTATATGTGCGGTTCAGACGATATGTTTCCTAAGTTGGCAGCGAAAGCATCGCGGAATGGAGGGGCGTTACTGATATGATATGGAAGCAGATACTCAAAGACCTCCGAAAGGAATGGGCATGGGCCTTCTTTTACACCGTTGTGGCGATGATGATCGCCATGGCGATTCTGTATCTTTCGGTGAGCTTTTCCTCGGTGCAGAGGCAGTCAGCGGCCATTCGCTCCTTTATCCGTCAGAATGTGGTCATGTTTCAGATGAAAACCGTACAGATGGAGCCAAACCCGGAGGGCGCTGCATCCGCAAACAAGCAGCAGCAAAAGCCCGACGCTGTTTTGGATTATTTGCAGCATAGCCTGTCCGCAGATGGGAAGGCCGGCAGCTTTGTCTTTGTTGGCAACGACGGCTATGTGGACAAAAAATATACACAGATACTGATCCTTTTCGGGCAGTACAGCACTCTGGCTGGGCTGCACTATGATGGGGATATGGCGCTCTTTGTTCCCGAAGCTCACCGTGAAGATGCAGGCGGCAGTGTTACGATATCGGGCAGGGAAATAGAGGCTGTTGCCAATGCAGGCGTGCAATTTGATCTGTTCCATCCGCTGCATTATATAGAGTCGGGCGATCCCCTGCTGTCCGACACCCTGATCCTTTGCACCAGGGACTTTCAAACGGTCAATAAGATGTTTCCATGGTGGGGGTTGAGCGGCGAGGTCTTTGGACGGATGGTTCTCGTAGATCCGTCCGATGCAGAAATTGAACAGCTCCAAAAATTGTTCTACGAGCAGACAGGAATACTGTATACGGGAATCTCCACAGAGGATTTTACGCAGACAACCACCTCTGCTTCGATCCGCGCCCACAGACTGTATATTCTGTTTTATCTTTTGTCTGGCGCTCTGCTGGTCATTCTTCTGATCTGCAATATCATTCGCATCATAGAAACCCATGTGGCAGAGTACACGGTGCACCACCTTTACGGTGCTCCGATCCGTACCATTCGGAGGCGGGTGGGCGGCTTCGTGCTGGTGCTGCATATACTTCCAATCATAGGGATCGTATTTGTCATGTTCCGAAACGAAATGGCGCTGTGGTATGTTTTGCCGCTGTGCATGGCATTTGTTGCCGGCCTGTGCCGGTTTGCGGCCGTGTACGCCGGAAAACGAATCGGGACAATGAATAGCTTGCAGAATCTAAGGAGGGACTACTGATGGCTTTATTATCTGTTCAAAATGTCAGCAAAACATTCAAGGACCACGACTACCGGGTTCATGCCGTCAGAAATGCTTCGCTGGAGGTTCATCGGGGCGAGATGATCGCCATCATCGGTCCCTCGGGAAGTGGAAAAACCACGCTTCTGAACCTAATGGGCATAGTTGTTGCGCCCGATTCCGGCGAGGTATATGTGGACGGGCAAAAGGCAAGCGATATGAGTGACACCGTGCGATGCAGGATACGCAACCAATACTTCGGATACATCGTGCAGGACTTCGCCCTGATTGAGGAGGATACCTCCATGCAGAATATTCTTGTTCCAACGCTTTACAGCAAGCATAAAAAGAGTTCAAAGGAGTATCGGGAGATTATCAACGGCATGGCGGAGAAATTGCAGATTGCGGATAAGCTGAAAAGCACCGTAAAGCATCTGTCGGGCGGCGAACGGCAGCGGGTTGCCATCATTCGCAGCATGGTCAATGACCAGAAAATCATACTGGCGGACGAGCCGACCGGATCGCTGGACAAGGACAATTCCGCCATCGTGATCCATTGCCTGCGGGAGCTGGCTCACGATCTGCAAAGAGCCGTGGTGATCGTGACGCATGATCCGGATGTTGCACGGCAATGCGACAGGACGTTTCTTCTGGCCGACGGCAGCCTGACCCCGTGTGCATTGTAGCAAGCAAGACTTTGGTAAGCAAGGTCTTTTGGAGCCAAAAGACAGCAGGCGGAGACTCTGACGAGTCCCCGCCTTTTGCTTGATGGGGCGTTCCC
>PPYF01103172.1_pt1 | contig 16097 bp, 14 predicted proteins | sample 1559871 | NCBI WGS metagenome assembly PPYF01 (sample SAMN08240021, study PRJNA423297) | Human gut metagenome, whole genome shotgun sequencing project.
AGACATACAAGCCAAAATTCCATTGCCGCAGGCAATCTGGAATGAATTTTGGCTACGTTACTGTGAACGGAGTGAACAGGAACGTAGGAAGAAAACACAAGGTGGAAAACTGAAAATAAGCATTGTAAAAATCCGAACTGTAATTTATAATAAAATTCAATGGTAACGGTTCAATATCTTTAAAGTTACAAATAATGAGAAACAAGGAGGAAAACATGAAAAGAGAAACAGTCGTCGTACTGGATTTCGGCGGTCAGTACAATCAGCTGGTTGCCAGACGTGTGAGAGAATGTAACGTATACTGCGAAATCTATTCATACAAGACCGATCTTGAGAAAATCAAGGCAATGAATCCTAAGGGAATCATCCTTACCGGTGGTCCGAACAGCTGCTATGAGGCAGATTCACCTACATGCAATAAAGAATTATTTGAGCTTGGTATTCCTGTTCTGGGACTTTGCTATGGCGCACAGCTTATGATGCATGTTCTGGGCGGAAAAGTTGAGAAAGCAGATGTGAGCGAATATGGAAAGACAGAGGTTCTGGTAGATAAGACAGATTCCAAAATCTTCAAAGACGTATCTGACAAAACAATCTGCTGGATGAGCCACACAGATTACATTTCCCAGGTTGCACCAGGATTTGAGATTGCTGCTCACACAGCAGACTGTCCGGTAGCAACTGCACAGAATGAGGAGAAGAAGCTGTATGCGATCCAGTTCCATCCGGAAGTGCTTCATACAGTAGAAGGAAAGAAGATGCTTTCCAACTTCGTACTTGGTGTATGCGGATGTGCCGGAGACTGGAAAATGGATGCTTTTGTTGAGCATACTATCAGAGAAATCCGCGAGAAGGTCGGAGATGGAAAAGTTCTCCTTGCCCTGTCAGGTGGTGTTGACTCTTCCGTTGCAGCAGGACTTCTTTCCAGAGCAATCGGCAAGCAGCTTACCTGTGTATTTGTAGATCATGGTCTTCTTCGTAAAGATGAGGGAGATGAGGTTGAGGGTGTATTCGGACCAAACGGTCAGTTTGACCTGAACTTTATTCGCGTCAATGCACAGCAGAGATACTATGACAAGCTGGCAGGTGTTACAGAGCCTGAAGCAAAACGTAAGATCATCGGTGAAGAATTTATCCGTATTTTTGAAGAAGAGGCCAAGAAGATTGGTGCGGTAGATTTCCTGGCCCAGGGAACTATTTATCCGGATGTTGTAGAGAGTGGTCTGGGCGGAGAGTCCGCAGTGATCAAATCTCACCACAATGTAGGCGGACTTCCGGATTTCGTTGATTTCAAGGAAATCATCGAACCGCTCCGCGACCTTTTCAAGGATGAGGTTCGTAAAGCAGGTCTGGAGCTTGGAATTCCGGAGAGACTGGTATTCCGTCAGCCATTCCCGGGACCGGGACTTGGAATCCGTATTATCGGTGAAGTTACTGCAGAGAAGGTTCGTATTGTACAGGATGCAGATTTCATTTATCGTGAAGAGGTAGACAATGCTGCAGCTGAGTATAAGAAAGAACATGGTGAAGATCCTTCATGGATGCCGAACCAGTACTTTGCGGCACTGACAAATATGCGAAGTGTAGGCGTTATGGGTGACTTCAGAACTTATGATTACGCTGTAGCGCTCCGCGCAGTGAAGACTATTGACTTCATGACAGCCGAATCTGCTGAGATTCCGTATGCAGTACTGAATAAGGTTATGAACCGCATTATTAACGAAGTTAAGGGCGTTAACCGCGTATTCTATGACTTGACCAGCAAGCCGCCGGGTACGATTGAGTTTGAATAGGATTTTACGAAAATAGACCCAGTATTTATACGGGTTCCAAGCAAATTCCGTTATTTTTTGGCAACGGAATGGCAACGTTCTTGCAATATCCGTTGAATAAAATTATGTTTCTATAACATAAAAACCTTACTGATGAGCTGTTTCCAAAATTGGAAAGAGCAGTCAGTAAGGTTTTTTCTTTTTGCATTTCTTTATTGATTTTCTTTTTTCGCAGCCTTTATGAGTTTGTCAGAGAGTTCCTGAGACGGAACCTTTGCCCGAATCTTGGAGGTGTCCAGTTCCGGATAGTTATATCGCCAGTTATCGTATTCTTCCTGGCTGATCTCTCCGGCTTCCAGTTTTGCAGCCATTTGCTGCCATGCATGAAAAGGTTCAAACAGATGCTGATATTCTTTGTGCTCCCGGTCAAGGCGAAGACAGAGCTCTCCGTCAATCTCACCGATCTTGATTCCATACATATCTTCTACTGCAAAAAGGGTGTGCATGAGACCAAGATAAGAGTCAATATTCGGAACATTGATGGCTCTGGAACTGACAGCGAAGATCTGTGCCATTTCTTTGACCAGATCAGCTTTAGGGGTTCTGGCTTCTGTCTCGTACTGCGCCACACGGACATCCGAAGTCTTTCCAAGGAACCCAAGAAGTTCGCCAAGCTCCTTCTGCTTCATACCTTTTCTGTTTCTGAAAAATTTAATACGTTTTCCAAATGCCATAGGGATTTCTCCTTTTCCTGAAATCTTTTATTCGTTTTTGAATATAAGTTCCTACGGTTGTGCAATGAATAGGAACTGGTGGTTAACGATATTTGTTTAAATCAGTATAGCATATGGAAAAATAAGACACAAGATAAACTTAAACAAAAAAATTTAATTACTGATGTTTGAACCACTTGACTTAACGGAAAATAGTTAATATAATACAATCAAAACTTAACTGAATAACGTTAAGTTTAAGAAAATTTGAAAATGAGGTTGTATAAGGTGCCTTGAAACTTTGGATAAGTAGAGGGGTTTTTCCTTGAAGATGATGTGGAAGGAGGTGAATGGAATGTCTGAATTAAAGAATGGATTTCTAACTGCAGAAGAAGTAATGGATATTTTACAGGTCAAGCAGTCAAAGGCATACCAGATTATTCGCCAGCTGAATAAAGAGCTCAGCGGAATGGGGCTGATTACAGTGCCGGGGCGTGTGGATGCCAATTATTTCAAGAAAAAGTTGTTTTACGAAGAAAAATAGGAGGTACTTAAGATGGCTGTATATCAGGAAAAAGACAAAGGTACATGGAGAGTGGTGTTCCGGTACACCGATTTTACCGGGGAAAGAAAGCAGACGCAGAAACGTGGCTTCAAGACCAAACGGGAAGCGACTGCATGGGAACATGAGATGATGCTCCGAAAAGGAAATAAGCTGGATATGACGTTTGAGAGCTTTTATGAGATTTATTCCGCGTATAAACGCCAGAGGGTGAAGGAAAGTACATTTGAGACGAAACGCCACATTGTGCGGACAAAAATCCTTCCTTACTTTGGAAAACGGAAGATCAATGAGATCACAGTGGCGGATGTGATTGCCTGGCAGAATGAGATGATGGCATATCGGGATGAAAAGGGTAAACCTTATTCTGTGGATTATCTGAAAACGATTCAGGCACAGCTTACAGCAATTTTCAATCATGCGGTGAACTATTATAATCTGCCCAGCAATCCGGCAAGACAGGCAGGAAGTATGGGAAAAGAGGTTCCAAAGGAAATGAAATTCTGGACAAAAGAACAGTATCTGAAATTTGCCGAGGCAATGATGGACAAGCCCAGATCCTATTATGCCTTTGAGATGCTGTACTGGACCGGAATTCGGGAAGGGGAACTGCTTGCCCTCACACCGGCAGATTTTGATTTTGAAAAACAGACGGTGCGGATCAATAAAACGTACCATCGGATGAAAAAGCAGGACATTATTACTTCGCCTAAAACAGCGAAAAGCAACCGCATCATTGTGATGCCAGAATTTCTTTGTGAAGAAATGCAGGATTATTTTCAGATGTATTATTCGTTAGCACAGGATCAGCGGATCTTCCCATTTTCCAAATCCTATCTGAAACATGAAATGGAACGGGGATGCAAAGAGACAGGAGTTCCGATTATCCGAATCCACGATCTACGTCATAGCCATGTTTCCCTGCTGATTCACATGGGTTTCACAGCACTTGCGATTGGAAACCGGGTAGGACATGAAGCCGAAAAAATCACGTACCGGTATGCACATTTGTTCCCAACGGTACAGACGGAGATGGCGAATAAACTGGATGTGGAGCGGATGGAGAAGGAGGATGAAATCTGATGGAGAGAACGTTAGATGCAAAAGGACGATGGAGAAACCGGACGGTAGGATTCCGGGTATCCGAGGAAGAAGCGAAAATGATTGACTGTATGGTGGCGTTATCCGGGCTTACCAAACAGGAGTACATCCTGAGAAAATTGATGGACTGGGAAGTGACTGTACAGGGAAATCCAAGAGTATATAAGGCTCTGAAAAATCAGATGCAGCAGATTTACGGGGAACTGAAACGGTTGGAAGCATGCAGTGAAGAAAATGAAGAACTTCTTCAGACAATCCAGATGGTTGCTGTGACGCTAAATGGGATGAAGGAGGAACCGCAGCATGTGGAATCCCCGGAACATTCCTAAAAAAGAAAATGCCCCTGCTGGTAACAAGGACATTTCGACACTAAACAAAACTTATGCAGGCTCTGGTAAAGCCTCATAGACAAAAATTCAATCCTTACGGGAGAAGTCTGCCTATACGCATATAGCTTTATGTGTAGTATAGCAAAGTTCTCCTGTAACGGAAAGAGGGAAAATTACGGAATTTGATTACAAAGGATACAGGAGGACGTACATGAACATTTTTCAGGAAATGAAAGAACGTGTCACCGCAAGGCAGGTGGCAGAAAGATATGGGTTAAAAGTGAGCCGGAACGGGATGGCGTGCTGTCCGTTTCATAATGATAAACACCCCAGTATGAAGATTGATCGGAATTATTATTGCTTCGCCTGTGGAGCCAAAGGAGATGCAGTCAATTATGTGGCGGTGCGGTTTGGATTGTCTCAGTTTGAAGCAGCAAAGAAGATCAATGAAGATTTTACACTGGGAATTTTAATCGGAAAGCCAGAGGCAAAAAGAAAACAAAATTCAGGAGTTAATAAAAAAGAGAAGGTTCCAACAAAAGAGGAACGGATGCAATTCGTCCAGAAGAAGATTGATAAATGGGCAAGGGATGCTGCCAATGTATTGCTGCGTTATCTGCGGTGGATGGAATTCTGGAATGAGTTTTACAAACCGGAATCTATGGAAGCGGAATGGCATCCGTTATTTGCCGAAGCTTTACAGAATGAAAGCAAGATCAGTTTTCTGGTGGACATACTGATGTTTGGAACGGACGAAGAGATTCTGGATTTTTCCAGAACGGAAGGGAGGAGGTGAAGCGTTATGAACAGAGAATTGCAGAATATGAGCGAGGAGTCCTTGCAGAATTTAGAGGAGATTGTGGAAACGGAGCTTCTGACAGTGGAGGATATCAGAAATCGTCTGGATGTCACAGAAAAGGGGAAAATCCGGCAGTCCATCCAGAACTGCAAATATGCGTTGGAGCATGATCCCTGTCTGAAAGGAGCTATTTGCAGAAATGAAATGACCTGCCAGATTGACATTATGAAGAAAATGCCCTGGAAAAGGCGGGGCGTCCATATGACCGATACCGATATGAACAATCTGGCTTTATATCTGGAAAAGAATCATGGACTGACCAGTGACCGGGTGATCGCAAAGGCAATCGATATCGTGGCGAATGAAAACAGTTTCCATCCGATACTTCAGTATCTGGAGAGCCTGAAATGGGATAGGATACCAAGGATTCAGCACATGCTGACCCATTTCTTTGGAGCAGAGGACATTGCATATACCGGCGAGGTCATGAAGATGCATATGATGGGTGCTATCCGCAGGCTGTATAAGCCGGGAGCCAAATATGACATCATGCTTTGTCTGGTCGGAGGGCAGGGAACCGGAAAATCCACGTTCTTTCGCTATCTGGCAATCAAAGATGAGTGGTTTACCGACGATATGAAACGGATCGATGATAAGAAGGTTTATGAATATCTGCAGGGACACTGGATCGTGGAAATGTCAGAAATGAATGCAGTGGCAAATGCAAAGAGTATTGAAGAGACAAAATCGTTCCTGAGCCGGCAGAAGGATATTTATCGTATTCCATATGAAAGGCGGGCAGAGGACAGATATCGTCAGTGTGTCTTTTGCGGTACTTCCAACGACCTGAATTTCCTTCCATTTGACCGTACTGGAAACAGGAGGTTTGCTCCGGTCAGGGTATTTCCAGAAAAAGCGGAAAACACCATTTATGAAAATGAAACGGAATCCAGAGCCTATATTATCCAGGCATGGGCAGAAGCAATGGAGATCTACCGAAGTGGAAATTATCCGCTGACCTTTTCACCGGAGATGGAAGATCACGTTAAGCTGCTTCAAAGAGAATTCATGCCGGAGGACACTCAGACAGGAATGATCCAGGCATTTCTTGATTCGTATGAAGAGGATTATATCTGTTCTACGATTATCTATCAGCAGGTATTTCATCAGGAAGGTATCGTTCCAAAATGGCAGTCAAAAGAAATTGGTGATCTGATGGACAATGAGATCATCGGTTGGACAAAACATGGCAATCACAGATTCGGTGGTGATATCGGTACGCAGAGATCATGGAAACGGATTCAACCGAAAATAGATGAGGAAGGATTCATGAAAGTGGATGAAAATATGGAACTACCATTTGATTAATGATTACTTTTAAAATGTTTTGAGCTCTGTTCACAGGTTTCTGTTCACAAATATCCGGGTGAAATGTGAACAGGAAGGTGTGAACAGGAGCGAAAAAACTTTGAAAACAAAGCTGAAACGAGAAACAGCCCGGAAACGGGCATCAATAAAAATGGCGGATACGCCAGTCAGAAAAAATTAATCATCAGTACATATAGAATTATCCGAGTATGACAAAAAGAGCCCTCGGCGATTGAGAGCGAAATACACCCATCGCACAAGCTGAAGCTTATACTCTGTGTCTTTCGTCCTCCCGGAGGGCCTCGCAGGGGCATTTTTACATGACTTGAGAATGCTATGGCGGTCATTTCCGATGACCATTTTCTTTGGCAGCGTATCCGGGCGGAAAGGAGGTATTGTGAACAGACGAAATCATAGCTTTGTGATGGAAAGCAAGCTGCATGATGTAAAAGGCAGAGTAGATTATATCAGCAGTCCCAAGCGTCAGGAGAACTTGTATGCAGTCTTTTCCAATGTGGAAGGCAGCTACTGGGATCTGCTTGCGGAACAGAATCAGCGGGATTTTGCAAAAAGCGGAACAGAAGGAACCTGTATTGAAGCCAGAGAGCTGATTATTATGTTACCTCCGAGTCTAATCGATTATGACCATGAACTTCTGCTGAAATATATGACATCAAAATTTCTGGAAAAGTATGATGTGGGATGCTGTGCGGCTTTGCATCATAATAAAAGTAAAACTAATCTGCATATTCATCTAATCTTCTCTGAACGGGAGATCCGACAGGAAGTGGAGCGGAAAATTGCCAGTAGAAATATGTTTTATGATGAAACGGGGAAGCATGTACGGACAAAAAAGGAAATCCTCGATGAGGACGGAAATCTCCGACCAGGATGTAAGGTAATCAAAAAAGGGGAAGTGTATGAGACGAATTTTTTTCACCCAAAGAAAGAGGAATTTAAGTCCAATGCATTTCTGGAAAATATGAAGCAGGTCATGACGGATGCCATCAATGAGATTGTGAAAGATGAAAATGAGAAACTGCAGGTATTTCAGAAAGGAGGTCCTTATCTTGCTACCAAAAAGATTGGGAAAAACAATCCCAAAGAAGCGGAGATCAAGGCAGACAATTATCTCCGGCAGGAATGGAACCGGAATGTGGATCGGTCATTGCTTACGGGTGCATCAGAAGTAGAAGTGATGATGGCAAAGCAATCACAGATTGATGAACCGGTGGCGGAGTCACTCCGAGACCATGGGCAGAATCCGAAATTATTTACCGGGATTCTTCAGAAAGCAGTCGGATACCTGAGGGGATTTGTAGAATTTCTGCGGGAGACGAAATACTGCGATAGAGATACAGAAGGAAATCCGCTGATTGATCATGATGTGAGGATTGACATTACACCAGAACCACTTCCGGCAAAATCAAAAGGGAAAAGACCTTCTTCCGAAAAGCAGGAAGCAGAAGTTATGCGGTTGCAGCAAATTCTCAATAAGATGAAAAAGCAGGAACAGAAGATCTATGCCATTGAGAAAGCAATCGTGAAACTGGAAAAAGATCTGAAGCAAGTGAAAAAGAAATGGTTCCACCGAAAAGAACAGAAAGAACTGGAAGGAAAGATTGAATCTAAGAAAGTACAACTGGAAAAGGCAAAGGCTACACTGGATTTAATCCCGGCTCAGCATGGATATCAAAATGCACTGGAAGTTACAAAGGCAATGAAGGTTGCGAAAGCGGAATTAAAGAAAATTCAGCAGGCACAGAAAGAGTGGGATGCTTCAGAGACAAAACAGGAGAAATTGTATCTGACGATTCCGGCGAATGTACGGAATGTGGAAAAACGGGAAGTGCAGGAAAGAATCGGGCAGAAACGAAGTATTCATGACCGGTTGGAGGAGAAGAAGCAGATCGTAGAGCAGAGACCGAAGAAAAGAAGCTCAAGAGATGTGGGGGCAAGATAAGAATTCTTGAGATCAATGGGGTGATTGCGTAAAAAGAGGGAAAGGCGTATAATGCAAGAATATAATGTTTTCACAGTGTAAAATAGAGGAGTGAACAAGTATGCAGAGAATACTGATTGTAGAGGATGATACAAATATCAACAATTTGCTTCGAGAAGCACTATCCAAAGCGGGATATTCTTGCGAACAGGCATTTTCCGGAACAGAGGCAAAGTTGCTTTTAAATATGCCGGAACATAACTATTCACTGGTGTTACTAGATTTAATGCTTCCAGGAATCACAGGAGAAGAGGTCCTGGCAGAGATACGAAAGAAAGGTAAACTTCCAGTTATTGTGCTGACTGCAAAAGATGGGTTGGACGAAAAAGTACAGGTTTTAACCAATGGAGCTGATGATTATATAACGAAACCATTTGAAATCAGGGAAGTGCTGGCGAGAATTCAGGTACAGCTTCGTCATAAAGAAGAAAAAGAAACAGAAGAAGAGCATAATCTTTCATTTAAAAAGATGGTATTGAACAGAGAGACTTTTCAGGTCAAAATTGATGGAAAAATACTTTCTAAGATAACAAAACAGGAGTTTGCGATTTTAGAATTACTGCTCAGAAATCCGAAGCAGGTTTTCAGCAAAGAGGACATCTTTGAATATGCGTGGGACGAACCCTATATGGGTGAAACAAAGACTCTGGATGTACATATAAGCAATATTCGTAAAAAAATCAAAACAGTTACATCTGAGGAATATATTGAAACAGTCTGGGGGATCGGTTATCGTCTGCATGTATAATCTTTACTCTTTTTTTACTATTTATTTGCGTTTGATTAGGATTATTCTTTTATGATAAATGCAGATAAGAAAAAGGAGATGAAAAAACTTGAGCGAGATGTTATTGGAAACAAGAAATTTGACTAAGCAGTATGGACACCATAAGGCTGTAGACAGTGTCGATATGCATATTAAAAAAGGTGCTATTTATGGCTTTATCGGTCGGAATGGGGCTGGGAAGACAACTTGCCTAAAGATGATCAGTGGACTTTCAAAGCCGACTTGTGGAGAAATCGAGATGTTCGGATACAAAGGAAAGGATCTGCAAAATGTTCGATCTCGGGTAGGATGTCTGATTGAGGCACCGGGGCTTTATGGAAATATGACCGCATATGAAAATTTGAATATTAAATGTAAGTTGTTTGGAATAAAGAAGACAGGTTATATTGAAGAAATATTGAGAATAGTAGGTCTGGAGGATGTGGGAAAGAAACAAACAAAGCATTTTTCCCTTGGAATGAAGCAGAGGTTGGGAATAGGTCTTGCATTGGTTGGAGAACCAGATTTGTTAGTCCTTGACGAACCGATTAATGGCTTGGATCCACAGGGGATTGCAGAAATCCGTGATACGATTCAGAGACTTCGGAAAGAACGGAATATGACAATATGTATTTCCAGTCATATTCTGGAGGAATTATCTAAGATTGCTACAGATTATGGAATTATTCATAATGGAAGTCTTCTACAGGAAATTACAAGAGAAGAATTAATGAGGAGATGCAGTGAACGTATGGAGTTGACATTGGATCATCCGAAACTGGCGATTCCTGTGCTGGATTCTATGGGATTTACCAACTTTCAAGTAACAGATAAAGAACATATTCATATTTTTGAACGATTGAATGAAAGTGCAGTTTTGAATATGGAACTTGCAAAAGCGGGAATTCCAGTAAAAGGGATATCCATTACCAGTGAAGAACTGGAGACTTATTTTCTGAATCTGACGGGAGGTACAGACCATGCTTAATATGATAAAAATGGATTTATACCGGATGTTCCGAACAAAAAGTCTGTATGTAATCTGGATTGTACTGGCTGTGGCATTACTGATTACAACATCTTTATGTAAGACAGATTATGATTCATTAAATGAAGAGGATGCTGTGCAGCAGGAGCAGATTGCTGAACCAACTGTGGAAAATATGAATGTGGGAATGATGGTGATGCTGCCTACAGAACCGGGAGAAAAGGTTACGGTATTTGACATCTTCTTTGCAAACTCACAAGGGAAATTTTATGCACTGTTTCTGGTGATTTTTGCTGTTCTGTTTTCAACAGCGGATATCAGCAGCGGCTATATTAAAAATATTGGAGGTCAGGTTAGAAATAGGGGATCTTTGATTTTTTCCAGGTCAATTGCATTGTCTGTCTTTACGGTACTGACAATGGCCGGTGCATTCTTATTTCAGGCAGCGGCGAACTGTATTGTTTTCGGGAAATTGGAATGGGGAAATGCAAAGGCGATTTTATCTTATTTTGTGGCGGAGCTGGCTCTTCATTATGCACTTGTGCTGATTTGTATGGCGATTGCAATTATTTTGAAAAATAATGTAATCAGCATGGTCATTGCTGTCTGCCTTACTATGAATGTAATGACCATTGTGTATGGAGTGGTCAACAGTGCTATTCAAAAAATAGGAATTCAGAATTTCCAGATTTATAAGTATACGATAACTGGAAAATTATCACTGCTTCCTATGAATCCAAGTGGAAATGAGTGCTTGGCAGCATTCGGTGTAGCAATGGTGTTCATTGTTATAATGATATCTGCAAGTAGCGTTGTTTTTCAAAAGAGGGATATTTAACGGATGTATATCGTAATTGGGATATTAGCAGGAATTATTATTTTGCAATTTATTATTATGTGGAAATACCAGCGGCAGGTGAAAGACATCTGCCGCCAATTGGCTTTTTTGATGAAACATGACAGTAACATGTTGATTAATCGTGAATTTGATATGGGAGGAATAGGAACGCTTTCAGACAGGTTGAATGAACTTCTGGAACTGCGGAGAAAAGAGAAGGAGCATTATCGGGAGAAAGAAGCCTTGATTGCGGATACTTATACAAATCTTTCTCATGATATTCGGACACCACTGACATCTCTGGACGGGTATATCCAGCTTATGGAAGAATGTGAAAATATAGAGGATCAGAAACGTTATTTAAGCATTGTCCACGAAAGAATTCATAGTCTGAATGAAATGCTGGAAGAACTTTTTACATTTACAAAGTTAAAAAACGAATCTTATCATTTAGAATTGATGCCTTGCTGTATGAACCGGATACTGAAAGAAACTGTTTTTTCATACTATGATGATTGGGTAAGAATGGAAATTCAGCCGGATATTCAGATTACGGAAGAACAGTTGTATATACATGGAAACAGGCAAGGTCTTCGCCGTGTTATCCAGAATGTGATAAAAAATGGGCTGGATCATGGAGAAAAGAAGATTAGCATTGAGTTGGAGCGTAATCAAAATCAGGCAGTGCTTAGAATCAGTAATCAGGTTGCACATTCGGAACAGATTAATATAGATCATGTGTTTGAGCGATTTTACAAAGCAGATGCTGCTAGAAGTAAAACATCTACTGGATTGGGACTATCTATTGCAAGGGAGTTGGTAAGTCGGATGAATGGAGAGATTGAAGCAAAGATAGAGAAAGAAGAATTTATTGTTGAAATGAGATTTCTGATTGTAACAGATGGAATGGGGAGACAATAGGGAAGTTGTTCAAAAGGCTCAAAAAGATAGAATTATGCATAGATATGTGCTATAATTAATTAAGTTGTAAAGTAGATTTATGTTCAATATTTCAAGGAGGTGTAACGATGAAAAGTGTTTACATAAAGAATATGCTTGGCACATTGGGATATAGTAATGAACATTTTTCTGAAAACTATTCAGTGCAAATTGATGGTACCTCCGCTATTAGGTTTGATTATGTTGCATTTAGTGATAGATATCTTAAGGATGTTTCAACTTCATGTATAGCTGTACAAGAGGTGATAGATGATAATGAGGAAACTAAATATTTAGATGGTGCTAAATATTTAGCGACACCGATTGTTATTATTTCAAAAAATAGGCATGTGCGAGTTTGGAATATAGCACCGCAGAAAATAACGCTTTTAAATGACAATGAAGAAAATATTATTCACTTATATTTTGAAAAAAATAGATTTGAATTTATGTCAGATAATCTGATAGATGCTAAAATGGGATATAGGCAGATTAATATTTTTGAAGCATCAGGATTAATTGATTTTTCAAGAAAGGCAACTTGTAAGATATTAAGCGAAGAATTTGAAAAGGGGTTAATTGCAGCAAAAAAGTATTTGAAAAAGAGAAAAAATATTAATGGTCAAGACTTAAATAATATAACAAGTATTACAATGCATGTAATTTCTGCTTTAATTATTAATAGTAAGATAAAGCCAGATGAAAAAGTACCAGATTTGTTTGAGTTACTTACTGACTTATCACAAACATACAAAGATTATTTTAGTGATAAGTTGATGTTCAAGTATGGAAAGGGATTGCTTATTGAAATATACAATGATTTAAATCGAAGTATAAATTATCAAAGTGTTGATCATGAATTATTGGGATATTTCTATGAATCCACTTTATTGCAACTTAGTGAAACAAAAGCTGAAACTATTAGAAAAGAATTTGGAATTTATTATACTCCAAGAATATTAAGTCAAGAGATAGTTTGGAGTATTCCCTTTGAAAGTATCCCTGTTGATGAACGATATGTATTGGATGGAACATGTGGATCTGGCAGTTTGCTTTTGAGTGCATGTAAAAGACTAGAGGAATTGGTAAGTTATGAAAAGACAGAGATCGATAGGCATAATTATTTGACAAGGATGATAGAGGGATATGATATAGATAAATTTGCATCAGAAGTGGCAAGGCTATCTTTACTTCTATATAGTTTACCATATGGAAATAAATGGAATATTCATGCGGGAGATTTACTTCGCATAAACAAATCTAAAATACAGGTTCCGTTTGTTATATTAGGTAATCCACCGTATGAAGAAGTTAGGGGAAATAGTCAGAAAAAACAGAAGGCAGCTGCGTTTTTGGATAAATATTTAGAGTGGCTACATGATGACGGATTTATAGGTATTATTTTGCCTGAAAGTTTTCTGCAAAATGATAGTTCTGTATCTCAAAGAGAAAAGTTACTGAATGAATTTGATATTATAGAACTTTGGATGTTGCCAGGGCAGATTTTTGAAAATAATTGTTCGACAATAGTTATAATTGCTCAGAAAAAGAAGGTGGAAGATGAAAAATTAACAAAAATAAAGGTATTAGTAAGAAATAAAGAATCTATTAGAAGTTATTTTAAACAGCGTAAATGGGATTTTGAATTCTTTGTTAATATACAAAAACGTTGGAAGAATGAACCAAAATATAAAATTAGTGTATCTCCTGTAGAAGATATACTCCAAAAAATTATAAAAGGAAAGAAAACTATTGGAGATATCACGCAAAATGTTATGGGAATTATGTTTCCATCAAACTATAATTTTTCACGAATGCAATTTGATGGATGGATTCCTTATATTGCTAATGCAAATAATTTTAGAAAATATGTAATATCACCTCAAATGCGAGATAATGTGTGTTTCTTTGATTATCATATGTCTGAGGAGGAAGAAAAGAAAATAAAAAAAGATTATAAAGGATTGAGGTTACGTAGAGATTACGAGAGTATATATACGGCTTCTAATAAGATTTTGGTAAAAATGTCTTCGACTCCAGGAGAAATAAATTGTATTAATGCCCTAGTAGATGAAGATGGATATTATCCTAGTCATTCCTTTTTTGTGTTAATTTCTGAGGACAAGAAAGTATCTAACTATGTCCTCTGTGCATTGATAAATAGCAAACTAATTAATGCATATGTGCGTAGGGAGTGTGTGAAAAGAACCCTTACAACTAATGTAGTGCGTAGCATACCCGTACCGGAATTTAGTGATGTGCAGATTAGCAAGATAGAGCAATGTTATATGAGTATAAAGGAGGCTTGTACATCGGAGGATAAGGAAAAAGTTGAGAAAATTCAAAAAACAATTGATGACATAATTTTTGAAGCTTTTAATTTAGAACAGGGCGAGAAAGAGAAAATAGAAAAATTGTTTGAAGTTTATACAAGAGATGGAGATAATTTGACCTCAGCAAATGTTGAACTTAAGGAGTATCATAATGTTTCAGGAGAGGTAGAAGAAATTGATATTGAAAAGATGTATTGTACTGTTTATCTGGCAGAATTTGGAGAACAGGAGATAAAGATTGAAAAATCAATGCCAGGATGGTTTTTGCGAAGGGGAACAGAATTTTCAGCCAAATATCATGAGGGAAAGCTTTTTGATATTAAACCATTAATGTATTCGTACCTTGATGATGAAGAAATTATTGAGTTATTGAGTAAAAAAATTTCTGAGTAACAGGAGGATAATAATGGAAAGCGAGAATCAAAGAGTCAAGTTTCTAGATGTTGGGCATGGCGATAGCTCTATAATATATTTAAATAGTGGTCATTCAGAGAATGAAAATGTTGTTATTGTAGATATTGTAGATTCTGATAAGTTGTTAACGGAATTAACAAGTCACAAGATTAAGGTTGTTGATTTGATAATTATTTCTCATTCAGATGCAGATCACTGCAGAGGTGTAAATGATTTTTTGGAAAAATATATGGCGGTAGGTATTGTTAAAAACATATGTTTTAATCTAGATAAAAGACAACCAACTAAGACCATGAAACTAATATTAAAAAAATTTATAGAAATTTATCAGAAGCAGCGAATAACATTGCTGATGGGACAGAATGATACTTCAGTTCAAAAAAGGGAATTGATTTCAAACGATAAATCGAAATTATTTTTGATATATCCTAATGTGGCTGAATCTACAGAAGCATATTTAAAAAATGATACAAATAATACTTCAATTGTATGCTTGTTAGAAAATGATGTTTGTAATGTTCTTTTTTCTGGGGATTTAGAAGAAAGTGGGTGGCAAAAGTTAATAGACAGAATACCGGAATTGAGATGTGACGTATTAAAAATGCCACATCATGGAGCTTTTTATGATGAAAAAAATGGAATGGGATTAAAAAGAATACTAACCGTGTTAAATCCAAAAGATGCTATAATATCATCTGGAGACAATCAGAAATATAAACATCCTGAAGAGCAAACAATTGAGCTTTTAAAAGACAAACAGATAAATATTTACTGTACAGAGTTTACAAGTCTTTGTCATTGTAATTTGAATGAATTTAAGAGAAAATGTTATGGAGATATTGAGATTGTAATAACTGATACTACGTATGAAATTAGAACAGAAACAGATAATACATCATTATTAAATCATATTGCATGTCATGGATAATAATAGTGTGCTTTAGTTAGTTGCTCTTAGTAGTATAATGTTTATTGGCAACATTCTGGCAACAGTTCATCAGAAAGCCAATGGAAATTATGTAATAGAAATAAAAATAAGGCTTATTGTAAGCGAAAACTTAATTAATTCCGTTAAGTTTTGCTGCGACGGAGCCGAGTTTGAATAATATATTAGAGCCAAGAAATGCCTATTTTACGGGCTTTCTTGGCTCTTTCTATGTCCGTTGACAATCA
>PPYF01603364.1_pt1 | contig 16095 bp, 29 predicted proteins | sample 1559871 | NCBI WGS metagenome assembly PPYF01 (sample SAMN08240021, study PRJNA423297) | Human gut metagenome, whole genome shotgun sequencing project.
ATATTTTTCATCAATTAACTCCTTCTCATAAGTAGTATATCTAGTATTTAAAAATGGTTTACTTAATATTATACCATAATTTGATATGTTTTTTTAACTCTGACAGCTAGAATTTAATACATAAATAGTACATATTATAACATTAAAATACAATTTTTATATTTTCTAATAATCAGCAAAGAATAACTATAATAGAAAATTTACTGTTTTATTATGTATTGTTTTAAATAACAATCAAAATTATTACATAAGTAAAAACTATATTAAATAGTTTAGTATTCAGTCACAAAATTTATATATATTCAAGATTTTTTAGAAGTTTAATCTATAAGTTTCAATTAAAATACTTCATTATTTAAAATTATTATATTGTATTATTTAAATGTATCATAGATAATAAAAATATTTTATAATTTAGAATTGTTATTATAATTTATATCTATAAATCTCAAAATATAAATATTTTTAGTTAGTTCGTTGTGCTAGTTGATTATAATTATTGAAAATGCTCTAGTCTAATAAACTATATTTTTATAATTAAAAAATCTTATATAGTGAATTAAATATATTTAACAAAATAAGTAACATAATAGATTAATTAATTAATAATTAGATAAATTAACATAATATAATAAAAAAGGATTAAGTTATATAACTTAATCCTTTTCTATACTATACTAATTCTATAAAAGCCATTTCAGCAGCGTCGCCTTTCTGCCATTCTACGAGTTTCTTTTGCTCTAGTTACAGTTGTTTCTATTCTTCCGTTTCTTAGTAAATCAGTTACTAAGTTTCTTAACATAAGGTTTCTGTGAGATGTCTCACGTCCTAATTTACGGTAAGTAGCCATACTATATCCCTCCTTCTTGCCTATTCTTCGCTTGGTTTAAGACCTAGTCCAAGTTCTTCTAACTTTTGGATTACTTCTTCTAAAGATTTCTTCCCTAGATTTCTAACCTTCATCATATCGTCCTCAGATTTATTAGCTAATTCTTCAACTGTGTTTATTCCCGCTCTCTTTAAACAGTTGTAAGATCTAACAGATAAATCTAATTCTTCTATTGTCATTTCTAGAACTTTTTCTTTTTGGTCTTCTTCTTTTTCTACCATTATCTCAACGTTGCTTACATGCTCAGTTAAGTCTATGAATAGATTTAAGTGTTCAACTAGAACTTTAGCTGCTAGAGATATTCCTTCTTGAGGATTTATACTTCCATTAGTCCAAACTTCTAGTATTAATTTATCATAATCTGACTTTTGACCTACTCTAGTATTTTCAACATGGTAGCTTACTTTTTCAACAGGAGTATATATTGAATCTACAGGTAAAACACCTATAGGCATATGCTCTGTCTTATTTTCTTCAGCAGAAACGTATCCTCTACCTTTGTCTACATGTATTTCCATATTAAACTTAGAATTTTCATCTAGCGTAGCTATATGTAAATCTTTGCTTAATACTTCAACGTCAGGAGGACATATTATGTCTGATCCTTTGATAGTGCATGGTCCTTGAGCTTCTATTTTAAGAGTTCTACTACCTTCACCATCTATAGTAGCTGAAAGTTCTTTTAATGCTAATATAATTTCAGTAACATCTTCTTTAACACCTGGTACAGTTGAGAATTCATGAAGAACTCCATCTATTTTTATAGAATTAACTGCAACACCTGGTAAAGATGATAATAATATTCTTCTTAAAGCATTACCTATAGTTATGCCGTATCCTCTTTCTAGAGGTTCTACAACAAACTTTCCATATCTATAGTCTTCGCTAAGTTCTATTATATCTACTTTTGGTTTTTCTATTTCTATCATGGACAAAACCCTCCCTTAAATTTATTAATCCACTGAGGGTAAACAATTTTTCAAAGATAACTTTAAAAGTTATCTTTAAAATATGCTTATTACTTAGAGTAAAGCTCTATTATTAAGTGTTCTGCTATTTCAAGATCTATATCTTCTCTTGCTGGTAAAGCAACAACTTTAGCAGACATTTCTTCTAAGTTAGTTTCTAACCACTTAGGAGCTACCTTTGTGTTAGCTTCTACTAAAGCTTTGAATTTAGCAGAAGATTTTGATCTTTCTTTAACTGTTATAACATCACCTGGTTTAACTGTCATAGAAGCTATATCAGCTTTATGTCCATTTAATAAGAAGTGACCGTGTCCAACTAATTGTCTAGCTTCTTTTCTAGATGAAGCTAATCCCATTCTGTAAACAACATTGTCTAATCTTCTTTCTAATAAACTTAATAAGTTAACCCCTGTCATACCAGCCATTTTGTCAGCACGCGCGTATAAGTTTCTGAATTGAGTTTCTAATACTCCGTATATTCTCTTAACTTTTTGCTTTTCTCTTAATTGTAAACCATAGCTAGAAACTTTCTTTCTTCCTTGTCCATGTTGTCCTGGAGCATAGTTTCTTGTAACTATAGCACATTTATCAGTATAACATCTTTCACCTTTAAGGAATAATTTCATTCCTTCTCTACGGCATTGTCTGCATGATGCACCTGTGTATCTTGCCATGTCTTTACACCTCCTAATTTTCTCGTTATATAATTACACTCTTCTTCTCTTTGGTGGTCTACATCCATTGTGAGGAATTGGAGTTACGTCTTTTATCATTGTTACTTCAAGTCCAGTTGCTTGTAAAGCTCTTATTGCAGCTTCTCTTCCTGAACCTGGTCCTTTTACGAATACTTCAACAGTTTTTAAGCCGTGTTCCATTGCAGCTTTAGCAGCAGTTTCTGCAGCCATTTGAGAAGCAAATGGAGTAGCTTTTCTTGATCCTTTGAATCCTAATTGTCCTGAAGATGCTGCTGATATAGCATTTCCGTGAACATCAGTTAAAGTTATTATTGTGTTGTTGAAAGTTGATTGTATATGAGCTTGACCACGTTCTATGTTTTTACGCTCTCTTCTTCTTACACGTGTAACTTTCTTTTTTGGTTTAGCCATTGTTTTCCCTCCTATCTAATTATTATTTCTTCTTCTTACGAGATACAGTTTTTCTAGGACCTTTTCTAGTTCTAGCGTTAGTCTTAGTTCTTTGTCCTCTTAGTGGAAGACCTTTAGCATGTCTCATACCTCTGTAACATTTTATATCTCTTAATCTCTTTATATTTAAAGCTATCTCTCTTCTTAAGTCACCTTCAACTAAGAAATCATTGTCTATTATCTTTCTTAATTCGTTAACTTGCTCTTCAGATAAGTCTTTTATTCTTACGTTAGGATCTATCTCAGCTTTAGCTAATATTTCGTTAGCAGTTGCTTTCCCTATACCGTATATATAAGTTAAGCCTATTTCCGCTCTTTTTTCTCTAGGTAAATCTACCCCAGCTATTCTTGCCATATTCGCACCTCCTACACTTAATTTTAGTGTTAAAATCTTAATATCATATCAATCTAAATATAGATTTATCTACGATTAAAATCTACCCTTTGTTAACTTCACAGTATTATATTATACTATAAATTTCAACAAATTACTAGTAATAATTTCTTATCCTTGCTTTTGCTTATGCTTTGGATTTTCACAGATAACCATTACTTTACCTTTTCTTTTTATAACTTTGCACTTTTCGCACATTGGTTTTACTGATGGTCTTACTTTCATTGTTAATCCCTCCTTAGACTAATATTTAAATAGTCTACTTCTTACGCCAAGTAATTCTTCCTCTTGTAAGGTCATATGGAGAAAGTTCAACATTCACCTTATCACCTTCTAGAATTCTTATGAAGTTCATTCTTAGCTTTCCAGATATATGACATAATATTTCATGTCCATTCTCTAGTTTTACTTTGAACATAGCGTTAGGTAGAGCTTCTACAACTGTACCTTCTAATTCTATAACATCTTTTTTGGCCATTAACTAACCAAACCTCCATTTCAATAAGTTAAATCATTGACTTAACTTTGATAGCATATTTCCTATTTATCTAGCAACTATAGACTTGATAATATTATAGGTTCATCATTTGTTATTGCTATCGTATGCTCATAATGAGCTGATTTTTTGCCATCTACAGTGACAATAGTCCAACCGTCAGCTAAAGTCTTAACTTGATAACGACCAGCGTTTATCATAGGTTCTATAGCTAAAACCATTCCTTCTTGAAGTCTTGGTCCTTTTCCAGCTGGGCCATAGTTAGGTATTTGAGGGTCTTCGTGAAGATCAACTCCCACTCCATGACCTACTAAATCTCTAACAACTGAGAAACCATGTTTCTCAACGTGTGCTTGTATTGCGTGTGAGATATCAGATAATCTATATCCTAGTTTAGCAAATTTTATGCCTTCATAGAAGCTTTCCTTTGCTACTTCTATTAATTTCCTATCTTCTTCAGATATTACACCTACTCCGTGAGTCTTCGCAGAGTCTGAATGATATCCTTTATAATAGGCTCCTACATCTAAGCTTACAATGTCACCTTCTTTTAAAATTTTATTTCCTGGTATTCCATGTACTACCTCTTCATTTATAGAAGCACATATAGAACCTGGAAAACCACCATATCCTTTAAAAGATGGTGTGGCATTGTATTTTCTTATATTCTCTTCAGCTATTTTATCTAACTCTAAAGTAGATATTCCCGGAATTATAGCTGACTTTAAGATCTCATGAGTTTCAGCAACTATTTTACCTGCTTCCCTCATGATTTCAATTTCTTTTTGTGATTTTATAATAATCATTATTTCTCACATCCTAGAGCATTAACTATGTCTTCAAATACTTTCTCTATAGATTGTTGACCATTTATGTTAGCTATTATACCTTGAGAACTATAATAGTCTACTAATGGTTTTGTTTCATCTAAGTACACTTGTATTCTTTTTGATACAGTCTCTTCATTATCATCTGCTCTTTGGTAAAGTTCTCCTTGGCATACATCACATACGCCATTTTCTTTAGAAGGATTAAACTCAACATGATACGTAGCACCGCAAGATTTACATATTCTTCTTCCTACAGCTCTTCCAACTAATATTTCTTTATCAACTTCGATATTAACTACCTTGTCTAAAGCTATATTAGCTTCTTTTAAAAACGCATCTAAATGTTGTGCTTGAGATACATTTCTTGGGAATCCATCTAACATAAATCCATTTTTACAGTCATCTTGAGTTATTCTGTCTGTAACTAAACCTACAGTTAACTCATCTGGAACTAGTAATCCTTGATCCATGTATTCTTTAGCTTTCTTACCAAGATCTGTTCCTTCTTTTATATTCTTTCTGAATATATCTCCTGTTGATATATGAGGTATTTTGTATTTATCTACAATACCAGCTGCTTGTGTACCTTTACCGGCACCAGGAGGTCCAAGTAATATTATTCTCATATTATCATCTCCAATTTATTTTAAGAATCCTTGATAGGTTCTCATAACTAAATTTGATTCTAACTGTCTCTTAAGCTCTAATGCAACTCCAACAACTATTAGTAATGATGTCCCAACTAATGTTATTTGTATCTTCATGAAGAACATAACAATTGCTGATATCATAACTATAACTGATAGGAATAAAGCTCCAGCTAGAGTTAATCTTGATAATATTCTATTTAAATAATCTATAGTAGGTTTTCCTGGTCTTATACCTGGTATAAATCCACCATTATTTTTCATATTATTTGCTATATCTTCAGTATTAAATGATACTGTAGTGTAGAAATAAGAGAAGAATACTATCAACAGAATTTCAAGCGTTCTATATATCCAAACTCCAGGCGCTTGCATAGGGCTTAAATATGTTTGAACAAATTTTTGAGCATCTGCTCCCATGAACATTGCTATAGTTTGAGGTGCCCATATTTGTACTTTTCCAGATTTTACTAGACTTACAGTTGATATAATATCTTTTGGTATTCCCGAAACAATACCTATGAATATTATAATCGAGCTTCCATTACCTAATCCTTTTTCAGTAATTTTATCTCCTATCCACATTAACAGCATACTTGCTGATACTAATGTTAATATAACTGTAATTATAAAGAATGCACTTTTTGATATTAACGCCCCTTTAACAATACCTAATGTAATAGCTATTGCTTGTATAAACGCTAATACTAGTGCTATATATTTTGTATATTTATTAATCTTTTTCTTACCTTCTTCACCAGACTTTTGAAGTTCTTCCAAACTTTCAAAACCTATAGTTAGAAGTTGTATTATGATAGATGCAGTTATTGCAGGACCTATACCTAAAGCAAATAATGTAAACTGACTGAATGCTCCTCCAGTAAACATATTATATAGGGAAAGAAGACCATTTGAGTCAACCATTCCCTTTATAATATTTGTATTTACTCCAGGAACAGGTATTGTTGCACCTATCCTAAATACTACAATCATCATCAAAGTATATAATATTTTTCTTCTTACATCTTTAAGCTTCCAAGCTTGTTTTATTTGTGACAGCACGTTAACTCACCCCGCCTATAATGGCTAAGAGTTAGCAGATTAGATTAAACTAATTCTGCTTTTCCTCCAGCTTTTTCTATTTTTTCTTGAGCTGAAGCAGTAAACTTAGCAGCTTGAACTGTTATAGCTCTTTCTAAGTTTCCTTCGCCTAAGATCTTAACGCCGTCTTTTTCTATTTTAGATATAGCACCTGTAGATTTTAATAATTCTGCAGTTACTACAGTTCCATTTTCAAATCTGTTTAATAATTCAACATTAACTTCTGTGAATACTTTCTTATTTGGGTTAGAGAAACCTCTCTTAGGAAGTCTTCTAGCAAGTGGCATCTGACCACCTTCGAATCCAACTCTAACTCCACCACCTGAACGAGACCATTGTCCTTTTTGTCCACGTCCTGCAGTTTTACCTTGTCCAGTCGCAGTACCTCTACCTAATCTTCTCTTAGCTTTTACTGCACCTTTAGCAGGTTTTAACTCATGTAACTTCATGGATTGCACCTCCTTATCGTACTTCTGTTATTATTACTCAGCTATTTCAGTTACTTCAACTAAATGCTTAACTTTTGTTATCATACCTCTTATTTGGGCATTATCTTCTTTAACAACTACTTGTTCTCTTTTTCTTAATCCTAACGCTTCAACGTTCTTTCTTTGGTTAGGAGTAGTTCCTATTGTACTTCTAACTAACTTTATTTGTAATTTAGCCATCTTTCACTACCTCCTTACCCTAGAAGTTCTTCAACTTTTTTTCCTCTAAGTTTAGCTATTTCTTCAACTGTCTTTAGAGAGTTAAGTCCTTCTATTGTAGCATTTACCATGTTTCTTGGGTTGTTAGATCCTAAAGATTTAGCTCTAACGTCTGTTAATCCAGCTAACTCAAGTACGGCTCTAGCAGGTCCACCAGCTATAACCCCTGTACCTTGCTTAGCAGGCATTATTAATATTTTACCAGCACCGAAGTGTCCGTTAACTTCGTGAGGTATTGTTGTACCAACTCTTGGTACGTGTATAAGATTCTTCTTAGCATCTTCTACAGCTTTCTTTATTGCGTCTGGTACTTCCATTGCTTTACCAGTACCAACACCAACGTGTCCGTTTTCATCTCCAACTACTACTAACGCTGCAAATCTGAAGTTTCTACCACCTTTTACAACTTTAGTAACACGTCTAACTTCAACAACTGTCTCTTTTAAGTCAAGTTGTCTTGCATCTATCGGCTTACGACGTAACATGTGCATTTCCCTCCTTTGTTTCTTTTGTTAATTAGAACTTAAGTCCAGCTTCTCTAGCAGCTTCTGCTAAAACTTGAACTCTACCGTGATATAAGTATCCACCTCTGTCAAATACAACTTCAGTGATTCCTTTTTCTATAGCTCTCTTAGCGATCATTTCTCCGACCATTTTAGCTGCTTCTTTGTTTCCACCGTGGTTAACAGCACCTTTTACTTCTGCATCTAAAGAAGACGCAGCTGTAAGAGTAACTCTGTTAGCATCATCTATTATTTGAGCGTATATATTGTTAGAACTTCTGAATACACATAATCTTGGTCTTTGAGTAGTTCCAGTTATCTTTCTTCTAACTCTTTTGTGTCTTTGAAGTCTGTTAGCATTCTTATCAGCTTTCTTTAACATCAGGCCCACTCCTTTCTAGTGTTTAAGTTTGGTATTATTTCTTACCAGTTTTACCTTCTTTACGTCTTACAACTTCACCAGCGTATCTTATACCTTTACCTTTGTATGGCTCTGGCTTTCTCCAGTCTCTTATCTTAGCAGCGTAGTTTCCTACTAATTGCTTATCGATACCTTTTACTATTAACTCAGTTTGGTTAGGAACTTCAACTGTTAATCCTTCTGGATCTTCCATTTCTACTGGATGAGAGAATCCTAAGTTCATAACTAATTTCTTTCCTTGCTTTTGAGCTCTGTATCCAACACCAACTAATTCTAATTTCTTTTCGAAACCATTAGTAACACCTATAACCATATTATCTATTAAAGTTCTAGTTAATCCGTGTAAAGATCTGTGTTGCTTGTTGTTTGTAGGTCTTTCAACAGTTATAGTATTTTCTTCTTGCTTTATGCTTATAGCAGCATCAAATTTCTTAGTTAATGTACCTTTTGGTCCTTTTACTGTAACTAAGTTTCCTTCAGCTATAGTAACTTCAACTCCTGCAGGTACAGTTATTGGTTTAACTCCTATTCTTGACATAGTCGCACCTCCTTACATTGTTCATTTATATTACCAAACGTAGCAGATTACTTCTCCACCAACATTTTCTTTTCTAGCTTGCTTATCAGTTAATATCCCTTTTGAAGTAGATATTATTGATATACCTAATCCGTTTAATACTCTTGGCACTTCATGCTTGTCAGCATAAACTCTCATACCAGGCTTAGATATTCTCTTAAGTCCTGATATAACTCTTTCGCCAGTTTGTCCGTACTTTAATTGTATTCTTATTATTCCTTGCTTTCCATCTTCTATAACATCGTAACCTCTGATGAAACCTTCTTCTAATAATAGCGTACTTTTGCTTTCTTTGTTGCTTTACAACCATCGCTTTTCTAGCCACTGGAATCCCTCCTTCATAATTAACTTAGAAAATGTCCTTTTCTAAGCTTACTTAGAAAACGGCATTCCTAATAATTTTAATAATTCACGTGCTTCTTCGTCAGTCTTTGCAGTCGTAACGAATATTATATCCATTCCTCTTACTTTGTCTACTTTATCGTATTCTATTTCAGGGAATATTAATTGCTCTTTAACACCTAAAGCGTAGTTTCCTCTACCATCAAATGCGTTAGCGTTAACTCCTCTGAAGTCTCTAACTCTTGGTAAAGATACAGAAACTAACTTGTCCATGAAGTAGAACATTTTGTCAGCTCTTAATGTAACTTTCGCTCCTATTGGCATTCCTTCTCTTAATTTGAAGTTAGCAACTGATTTTCTAGCTCTAGTTATAACTGGTTTTTGTCCAGATATTATTTCCATTTCTTCTACAGCTTTTTCTAATCCTTTTGGATTTTCTCTAGCATCGCCTATACCCATGTTTATAACTATCTTGTCTAACTTAGGTATTTCCATAACGTTTTTGTATCCAAATTTCTCCATTAAAGCAGGAGCAACTTCTTTCATGTATTTTTCTTGTAATCTAGAAGCCATTTAAGGTCCCTCCTTTCAAGCTATATTATATTTCTTTTCCGCTCTTAACTGCTATTCTTACTTTTTTTCCATCCTTCATTTCAAATCTAACTCTTGTTCCTTTTCCTGTCTCAGGATCAAGTGGCATTACGTTAGATATGTGTATTGAAGCTTCTTTGTTTACTATTCCACCTTGTGGGTTTATAGCATTTGGCTTTTGGTGCTTAGTTATTACGTTAACTCCTTCAACTACAACTCTGTTAGCTTTAGGCATTACTTTAACAACTGTACCTTTTTTACCTTTATCTTTACCTGCTATAACTACAACAGTATCACCTTTTTTAACACGCATCATGTCCTATTGCACCTCCTTATTATAGTACTTCTGGAGCAAGAGAAACTATTTTCATAAAGTCATTATCTCTTAACTCTCTAGCAACAGGCCCGAATATACGAGTTCCTACTGGAGTTTTGTCGTCTTTTATTATAACAGCTGCGTTTTCATCGAAAGATATATAACTTCCGTCTTTACGTCTTACGCCTTGCTTTGTTCTAACTATAACAGCTTTAACAACTTTACCTTTTTTTACAACTCCACCAGGTGTTGCACTTTTAACAGTAGCAACTATTACGTCGCCTATGTTACCAAATTTTCTTTTACTTCCGCCTAGTACACGTATACATAGTATTTCTTTTGCACCAGAGTTATCAGCAACTCTTAGACGTGTCTCTTGTTGTATCATATCGTAATCCCTCCTTTTCCAAAAAACTACTTAACTTTCTCAACAACTTCAACTAGTCTGAATCTCTTATCTTTTGATAAAGGTCTAGTTTCCATTATCTTTACTCTGTCTCCGATTCTACATACATTTTGTTCATCGTGAGCCTTGAACTTTTTAGTTCTCTTAACTGGCTTATTATATAATGGGTGACGTACGAAATCTTCAACTGCAACAACTATAGTTTTATCCATTTTGTCACTTACAACACGGCCTATTCTAACTTTTCTTCTTCCTCTTTCCATGTTTAAAAGCCTCCTTTCCAAATTAAGCTCTAGTTTCGTTTAACTTTCTTTCAGCAAGGATAGTCTTAACTCTAGCTATATCCTTTTTAACGAATTTTATTCTAGCTGTATTTTCTAATTGACCAGTAGCTAATTGGAATCTTAAGCTAAATAATTCACTTTTGAAGTCATTTAACTTGTTCATTAGCTCTTCGCTTGTTAAACTCTTTAATTCTTTAGCTTGCATCCTATTCACCACCCTTTACTTCTAAATCTTCTCTTTTTACAAACTTACATTTAACTGGAAGTTTATGCATTGCAAGTCTCATAGCTTCTCTAGCTTTATCTTCAGAAACACCTGCTAATTCGAACATAACTCTTCCTGGCTTAACTACTGCTACCCAGTATTCTGGAGAACCTTTACCAGCACCCATACGAGTTTCAGCTGGCTTTCTTGTTACAGGCTTATGAGGGAATATTTTTATCCAAACTTTCCCGCCTCTTTTTATTGATCTTGTCATCGCGATTCTGGCAGCTTCTATTTGATTAGAAGTTATCCAAGAAGCTTCCATTGCAACTAATCCGAACTCTCCGTAAGTAACTTTGTTACCTTTTTGAGCCTTACCAGCCATGCTTCCTCTATGAACTCTACGACGTTTTACTCTCTTTGGCATTAACATGAGTATTTCCTCCTTCCTCGAACCTTATTTATTAGTTTCCTTTGTTTTCAGTTCTTTGAGGTCTTGATCCTTGAGGTCTTTGTCCTCTATTGTTTCCTCTATTATCATTACCTCTTCTGTTATTTCTTCTGTTATCTCTTCTATCGTTTCTCTTGTTATCTCTTCTATCGTTTCTTCTTTCTTCTCTTGGGTTTACACCATTCTTAGTTGGTAAAACTTCTCCGTTACATATCCAAACTTTTATACCAGTTTTACCGTAAGTAGTGTTAGCCTCAGCGAAACCATAGTTTATATCAGCTCTTAATGTTTGTAAAGGAACATTTCCTTCGCTGTATCCTTCAGTTCTAGCCATTTCAGCTCCACCTAATCTACCAGAAGCAGATACTTTTATACCTTTAACTCCTGACTTCATAGCTCTTTGTATAGCTTGCTTCATAGCTCTTCTGAATGCAACCCTTCTTTCTATAGCTAACGCTATATTTTCTGCTACTAATTGAGCATCCTTATCAGGGTTTCTTACTTCAACTATGTTAACTATTACAGTTTTCTTAGTCATTTTTTCTAATTCAGCTTTTAATGCGTCTATTCCAGCACCAGCTTTTCCTATAACTACACCTGGCTTAGCAACGTGTAAGTCTAATTTTAATTTGTTAGCTGATCTTTCTATTTCTATCTTAGCAACTCCAGCTGAGTATAATCTTTTCTTTAAGAAATTACGTACATTATGGTCTTCTAATAATAAGTTTCCGAATTCTTTCTTATCAGTTGTGAACCATCTTGAGTCCCAATCTTTTATAACACCGACTCTTAGTCCGTGTGGATTAACCTTTTGACCCATTATTATCCCTCCTATCTATTAATTATTTTCTTTCCTTAAGAACAACCTCTATGTGAGAAGTTCTCTTTCTTATCATTGTTGCTCTACCCATAGCTCTAGGCATGAATCTCTTCATTGTAGGTCCTTGGTTTGCAACTATTGATGCAACATATAATTTATCAGCATCCATTTCATGATTGTTTTCAGCGTTCGCTTTAGCAGACTTTACAACCTTAGCTATTATCTCAGCCGCTCCTCTTGGAGTGAACTTTAATATTGCTAATGCTTCATCAACATTTTTTCCTCTAACAAGGTCACAGATTTGTCCTGCTTTTCTTGGTGATACACGTACATATTTAGCAGTAGCTTTTGCTTCCATTTGCTATTCCTCCTTCCTTAGTCAGAAATTTATTATTTTCTCTTATTAGATTTTTCGTCGTCCTTGTGTCCTTTGAAAGTTCTTGTAGGAACGAATTCACCTAATTTATGTCCAACCATGTCTTCTGTTATAAATACAGGAACATGTCTTCTTCCATCATGAACAGCTATAGTATGTTCTACCATTTGTGGGAATATAGTTGAAGATCTTGACCAAGTCTTTATAACTTCTTTATTTCCGTTAGCGTTCATTTCTTCTATTTTCTTTAAAAGTCTTGCGTGGACAAAAGGTCCTTTTTTAGTTGATCTTGACATTTAATTTCCTCCTTTCCGGGCAAAAAGTAAATCTATTACTTAGTTCTTCTTGATACTATTAACTTATCAGAAGCTTTGTTTTTCTTTCTAGTTTTGTATCCAAGAGCTGGTTTACCCCATGGAGTAACTGGTGAAGGTCTACCTATTGAAGTTCTACCTTCCCCACCACCGTGTGGATGGTCACAAGGGTTCATTACAGATCCTCTAACAGTAGGTCTTATACCCATATGTCTCTTTCTACCAGCTTTACCTATAACAACGTTACCGTGTTCTATGTTACCAACTTGTCCTATAGTAGCTTTACAATCTATAGAAACGAATCTCATTTCTCCTGATGGTAATCTTAATAAAGCTTTCTTTCCTTCTTTAGCCATTAATTGAGCAGAAACCCCAGCAGATCTTACTAATTGAGCTCCTTTTCCTGGCTTTAATTCTATATTGTGTATTACTGTACCAACTGGCATATCTTTTAACGCCATAGCATTTCCTGGCTTTATGTCAGCTGTTGGTCCTGATAATACTGTAGTTCCAACTTCTAATCCAACTGGAGCTAATATATAAGCTTTTTCACCATCTGCATAGTGTAATAAAGCTATGTTAGCAGTTCTGTTTGGATCGTATTCTATAGTTGCAACCTTTGCAGGTATTCCATCTTTATTTCTCTTGAAATCTATTATTCTGTATTTTCTTCTGTTTCCTCCACCTCTGTGACGAACAGTTATTTTACCTTGTGCATTTCTACCAGAGTTTTTCTTTAAAGAAACTAAAAGAGATTTTTCTGGTTGATTACAAGTTATTTCATCAGAAACTAAAACTGTCATTTGTCTTAAGGCAGGAGAAGTTGGTTTAAACTTTTTTATAGCCATCTGTTTTCCCTCCTTCGTTTGTTAGGGGTTAATTACATTCCTTGGAAGAATTCTATTTCTTTGCTATCAGCAGTTAATTTAACTACTGCTTTCTTAAAGCTTGCAGTTCTTCCTTCATGTCTACCCATTCTTTTAACTTTTCCATCGTAGTTTAATGTATTAACTTTTTCTACATTTACTCCGAATATAGCTTCTACAGCTTTCTTTATTTCAGTCTTGTTTGCATCTTTAGCAACAACGAAAGTATATTTCTTGTTAGCCATTTCCATCATACTTTGCTCAGTTACAACTGGCTTTTTTATTATATCATGTGGATTAGTCATTATGCGTACACCTCCTCCACTTTTTTAACAGCGTCTGTTGTTATTATGAATGAATCATACTTTAATATATCGTAAACATTTATAGTGTTAACTGTAGCAGTTGCAACACCTTCTATGTTTTTAGCTGATTTTATTACGTTTTCGTTATTTTCAGCAGTTACTACTAAAGCTTTCTTAGCAGCATTTACGTTCTTTAATATTTGAACGAATTCTTTAGTCTTAGGAGCTTCCATGTTTAAAGCATCTAATACTATCATTTCTCCGTTTTGTACTTTAGAAGTTAAAGCGCTCTTCATAGCTAATCTTCTAACTTTCTTTGGTAATGTGTAGTTGTAGCTTCTTGGCTTTGGTGCGAAAGCAACTCCTCCACCTACCCATTGTACTGCTCTTATAGAACCTTGTCTAGCTCTACCAGTTCCTTTTTGTTTCCAAGGCTTTCTTCCGCCACCTCTAACTTCTGCTCTAGTCTTAGCAGATTGAGTACCTTGTCTCTTGTTTGCTAATTGATTTTTAACAACTTCATATAAAACATGTTCATTAACTTCTACGTTGAATATAGAATCTACTAATTCTATTTCTCCAACATTTTGTCCATTAATATTTAATACATTTAATTTTGGCATTGTGCTTCCTCCTTTCTTAGGTTAGTCATTATTTAGAAGACTTAACAGCTTCCTTTATAGTTACCATTGAACCTTTAGGTCCTGGTATAGCACCTTTAACTAATATAAGGTTCTTATCAGCATCTACTCTAACAACCTCTAAGTTTTGAACAGTAACTTTAACGCTACCCATGTGTCCTGCTAGTTTTTTGTTTTTGAAAACTCTACCTGGGAAAGAACATGCTCCCATTGAACCTGGTCTTCTGTGATATCTAGAACCGTGAGATTCAGGACCTCTAGATTGTCCATGTCTCTTTATTGGACCTTGGAATCCCTTACCTTTACTTGTTCCAGTAACATCTATTTTTTCTCCTGCAGCGAATAAGTCAGCTTTTATTTCTTGTCCAACTGTGAATTCTTCTACAGCGTCTACTCTAAACTCTTTTAAGTGTTTCTTTAAAACATTAGCAGCAGCTAAATGTCCTTTTTGTGGTTTGTTTAAAGATTTTTCTTTAGCATCTTCAAAACCTACTTGTATTGCGTTGTATCCGTCTTTCTCAACTGTTTTAACTTGAGTTACAACGTTTGGTCCTGCCTCAACAACTGTTACAGGTACTACTATACCTTCTTCAGTGAATATTTGAGTCATACCTAATTTTTTTCCTAATATTCCTTTCATATTAGCACCTCCTATAATCTTACAGCGGATTATAATTCTATAATCATACTAAGAGAATTTCCTTATAGGATAATAATCTTAGGTTTCTATTATAACTTTATTTCTATATCAACACCAGCTGGTAAATCTAATCTCATTAATGAGTCAACAGTCTTAGGTGTTGGGTTAGCTATGTCTATTAATCTCTTATGAGTTCTTATTTCGAACTGCTCTCTAGAGTCTTTGTACTTGTGTACAGCTCTTAATATAGTCACTATTTGCTTTTCTGTTGGTAGTGGCACAGGTCCTGAAACTTGTGATCCAGCTTTCTTAGCAGTTTCAACTATTTTAGCAGCTGAAAAATCTAATAATTTGTGATCATATGATTTTAATCTTATTCTTATTTTTTCATTTTGAGCCATTTTAATTTCCCTCCTTTATCGCACGTTTAATCTTTAAGTTACGCGCGACTTATGCCGATACACTGCTCCGGGTGTGTTGCATTTTTAAAAATCGACAATAGGTCGCTACTAACTAAGATTTAGTTTATTTTTCGTATCTCTCAAGCACACTATTATATTTTACATTATTTTTTTATTTTTTTCAAGTTTTTTTTAAAATTTCACAAATTTTATTTATTATGTAAAACCTGGTTTAAACTTGATTTATTTCCTCTAACAAAGCACTCACTTAGTATATAAAATTTATAGCATTTTGTCAATGAAATATAACTAGTATATTATTACTATTTATGAATTTTCTTCATTTAAATAAAAAAGAGAGGGATACCCCTCTCTTTTTATCTATTAATTAATCCACTTAAAGAAGATTATTCAACTATAGAAGCAACAACTCCTGATGCTACTGTTCTTCCACCTTCT
>PPYF01029240.1_pt1 | contig 16092 bp, 16 predicted proteins | sample 1559871 | NCBI WGS metagenome assembly PPYF01 (sample SAMN08240021, study PRJNA423297) | Human gut metagenome, whole genome shotgun sequencing project.
CGCCGGAACAGAGAGAAATTTGGGAACGTCTGGAAGCTTGTATTCACGAAGCATCCGGCAAAAACCGTTTCTTCCGCCGCCGTCTGCTCAAGGCATTTCCAAATATGCGGTCTACCCGATATGAGTCTGTATTTGAACGCATGAAGGAAGAAATCCTGAAACGAAAAGGAGAATAATCCAAACCAAAAGACGCTTTTTCTGTATGAAAGGGCGTCTTTTTTTGCTTTTGGCAAAATAGAGATTAAAAAAAGTTTCAAAATCGCTTAAATTCCAGAAATTTTTTGATATTTGGGGAGATAGGGTCAAAAAATCGCGGTTGTTTTTTAAAAAAGAATATATTATAATGGTTCTACAATTGGCGTTTGATGTTCCAGATGAAAGAACAGCGCTGTTTTTGGGAGAGAGATATTCCGGAGATCTGCGAAAATGTGGAATCGTGGAAGGAGAATATCCCATCAAGAGAAAAAATTATGAAACAGATGCAATAAACTGCAGATGATGTGACACTAAAATTATGATGGGTGGTGTAGAGGTGAAATTAGACACAGCTTTGGTGCTGGAAGCCCAGAAGGGAGGCCAGGAAGGCTTTACCAAGCTTTATCAGGCAGTAGCGCCTTCGTTATACCGGACAGCATTATACACCCTCGGAAACAGTCATGATGCGGAAGATGTGGTCTCGGAAACGTTTATCGAAGCGTACCGAGGACTTTCCGGTCTGCGCGACCCACAGGCATTTATGCCGTGGATTTACCGAATTTTGTCGGCAAGATGCAACCGAAAGATCCGGGATTATGTTCGGGCCAGAAATGAGATGGACATTGATGAGATGCTCCAGCTTCCAGGTGAGCAGAGTGAGTTTTCCGAAACGGTGCTGCAAAGGACCGATTTGCTGCGCGCTTTACAGGATTTGAGTGAGGAAGAGCGGCAGATTGTCGTTTTGTCAGCCGTAGAAGGATATACTGCAAGAGAGATTGCAGGGATTGTAGGCAGCCCGCAGGGAACGGTAAGTTCCAAACTGTTTCGGGCTTTTAAAAAGATGAGAAAATATTTGGAAGGAGGGAAGCAGAGTTGACAGAGAAAAAGAGTGATCTTTGGGAAGAAAGCAGTCTGTCGAAGGAAGAACAGATGCAGCTTGGAAACGAAGAAGAATTTTTTAGAAAATCCTTTTCGTCGTTTTCCTGCCCACCGCTTCCCGAGAGTTTGAGTGCGGAAAATATCTGGAACAAGATTTGCTCCGGAGAAGGTGACCATCAGGTAACCGTAGAACCGTCCGTGGTGGAAGAACAATTAAAGCAGATTGAAGAGACACAGGATGTCTCTGATACAAAAACAGATTCGTCTGATGAAAAGAAGATGGGAGAAGTTTTGGAATTTCCAAAGCAGCGCCGTACATCTCGCCAGGTAGTTCGCCGCAGATGGGCCATTGCCTGCACACTGGTGCTGGTAGTGGGCTTATCGGCAGCTTACTGGAAGATAAAAACTCCCATGCAGCAGGCAGAAAATCTGATGCAGGATACTGCAGCAGCACCGCAGGAAGAATCGGTTGTAGAGGAAGCTGCGATTCCGGAAGAACAAGCACAAGTTCAGGAAAATGCTGCGGTAACTGAAGAATCTGTAGCAGAAGAACCGAAAGCGAAAGCACAGACATTTTCAGCACAGCCGACGACAGATGAGGTAGAAGAAACTCAGCAGGAATCGGAACAGGTGGCAGAAGCAGAGGCAGTTCCGCAGTTAGCGTCGGAAGCACCGGCAGAACAGCCATCGGAAAACGAGCAGCAGACAGAAGCACAGCCACAGACTGCATCGATTCAGCCAAAAGTAGCCATGGAAGAAGTACCGCCGCAGTCCAACGACGCTGTACAGCAGTCTCCAGAGGTGACAGAGCTTCAACAGAAGATTCTGGATTCTATGAGTGCAAAGCAGCAGGAAGAACCGGAAGAAGAATTGCCAGCTACAGCACAGACACAAGCTGCTCAGCCTGAAAAAAACTTACTTCAGGGAGCGGTAAAGGATGCAAAACAAAGTCAGCTGCAAAAATTTGAGCTGAAAACAGGCAGTGTCTCCTATGATCCAACCAGTGGTGCTATCACCCTGCAGAAGACAAATGGAGAGGAAGCTGCATCCATGCAGGTTACAGCCGGCGCAAAGGTGCTTGCATCAGAGAAGAGCATGGCTGTGATAGAAGAAGATATGGAAGGGGGAACCGTCTGTATCAAACTGTATAGTCTGGAAGACATCTCCAATCCACAGGAAGTGCGGAAGGTAATTCATCAGGGTGAGCTGTTTGATTTCTACCAGTCTCCTGGCAACAGCTATACATTGGTAACCAGTGTGTGGTTTACCAAAGAACAGGTGGAAGCAGGGGAATTTTTACCGCAAGTAGATGGAGAAACGGTATCGGCTTCTAAAGTCAATGTCATTGAGGGTTATGGTGTAGCAGATAGGGTAAATTATAATCTGACCACAACCGTGACACTGGATTCCTTAAAAACCAGGGTAGACTTATATTTAAACTAAAAAAACACAGGAGCATTTGCTCCTGTGTTTTTTTGTGGTATTTTAATCATCCGTTTCCTGTTCAAATTTCAGGATATTACCAAACAGATCAACTTCACAATTAAATTCGGTGTGATTATAAGAAAATTCCAGCTCATAAAGGATCTTGCCATCGTCCTCATCCTTTTCCGCTTTCTCCCACATAACCTGACTGTCTTCCAAACCGGCTTTTTGCAGTGCAATTTGTTTTGCTTGATCCAAGCTGATTTGTGTTTGACTGGAAGTACTTGAATTAGACTCCGGTTTTTGCTGAGGAAGAGATTCTGATGTAGATTCCTCTGTTTGAGCTACAGAAGAAGGTAAAGAAAAGTTTTCGATATCATGGTCATAGGAAAGAATTTCTCCGCTGACGGCATCAATGGTATATTCATATTCTTCTGAGTCGGTATAGAAGGAGAGGTGATAGATTTTCTGCTGATCATCAGATTCCAACGAAAGGTCATGGAAGGTAACCTGAGAATCAGAAAGAGAAGCATGCTGCAGAGCAATTTGCTTTACTTCATCCTCTGATAAAATTGTCGCAGATGAATCGGAAGATTCCTCTGTTACATTATCGGTTACCATGTTTGGGGCAAGATGGGAAAGCATTTCGTCCACTTCTTCGTAAAGTTCCTGATTGAAGTTTTCATCCTTTCCATCCACAAACAGGTGGATGTTACCGCCATCCTGAAGATAGCCTTTGCGATTCATCACACCCATCAAAGCATCCATGGCAGTTTCCAGTTTTAATCCTTTCAGGGAAAGTTCATCCAGCAGATCGTCCCCATCGCTGTTCATGGCACGAGCATCAATGACACGCTCATAGCGATTGATGGAGAGTGCGACAGAAGGGTTAACCTCGATAGAGAGGATGGCTTTCACGGAAAACCAGGTATAGGCAAAGAAGGAACCGCCAAACAGTAGCAACAGCAGGCAGGCAGCTGCCAGGCGAGGTAAGACGCGTTTTTGTCTGGGATACTGCCGAGGAAGGATGTCATCCACCATAGCAAGTGGGGTAACGGGAGTATTGGCAGCCTCTTCGTAAAGATCAGGAACATTTTTTACAACAGCCTTGGCGATTCGGTATTCCACTTCTTCATTGGTCAGTTTATCGTGTTTTTTCTGTTCATTCATAGTGGTTACACCTCCGTTTCCTGAAGAATATGTTTTAATTTTTTAAGGGAACGGGCGTATTTGGAAAGTACCGTTGCCAAAGGAATTCCCATGATCTCTGCAATCTCGCGGTGTTTGAGTCCGGTTACAGCATGCAGCATCAGAATCTGTCGTTCCTGTTCATTCAGATTCAGCATTGCCTGTTGCAGTGTAACGGCTTCTTCGGTATCCCGGTCAAATGGAAGTGATACCTGCTCTACCTCTTCCAAAGGAATCTGTCGTCCAGCAGAGCGCATTCTGGTGCGTGCAATATTTTTTGTAATGGTCAAAATCCATGCCATCGGTTTTCCCTGTGGAATGTACAGATGCGCAGCACAGCGGATTTTTAAATAAGTTTCCATCATGATATCCTGCGCTTCATGATGATTTCGGGTCAGAGATAAAGCATAGCCGTAGATCGAGCTGTCAGTGGCTCGATAGAGATTTTCAAATGCCTGCTGGCTTCCCAAAGCAATCTGAGCAAGATTTTCTTCCAGGTCCTGTGAGTCGATAACAGGACGCAGAGGTTTAAATTGCCGTTCTGCCAGCATCATGGTGATAAGCATAGTTTTTCCCTCCCTGTCCAAAATGGGGAATTAAAAAGGTTCAGACAGTACCCGGACTGCCTGAACCTCTCTGTTATTGTTTCTGAAGAGGGAGATCACGCTTTTGAAATGAGAGTGTGTTCAGGCGGGATTTCCCGATTGTTTTAAGTATAGCAGGAGAGAGAAAGAATTGCAATAAAATTAGTCTCTTTCAAAGTCAAGAATGGTGCCGCTGACAGCGTCGATGGTATATTCATATTCCTGGAAGTTATGTCTAAACTCCAGTTCATATTCTGCTCGGCCGTCATCATAATCCAGTTTCGCTTTTTTAAAGCTTACCTGAGATTCAGAAAGACCAGCATGTTTTAATGCAGCCTGTTTTGCAGCCTCTACACCGATATAGTTATTGCTTGTAGTAGTGGAAGGGATGGAGTAGTTTTCTACATCATAGTCCACAGAAACGATGGTGCCATTGGAAGCAAGGATTTCGTAGTCGTATTCTTTGTTGCCGGAATAAAACTCAATGTCATAAACCTTTCTGCCATCATCATAATCTGCTTCGGTTTTGATAAAGGAAACTTTGGATGCGCTCAGTCCAGCATGCTCCAAAGCAATTTGTTTTGCTTTTTCAGCGCCGATATCGCCGCTGGAAGAAGTTGTGGTTGAAGAAGTTTTAGAAGTAATGGTGACAGAGCCATCATTTACCGAGGCATTGTATCCCAGAGCATCTGCAAGCTGTTTGGCAGGAAGATAGGTGACGCCATCATAGGTAAGAGGATAAAGGGTATCATCGTCCTCTTTCAGGGTAAGGTTGACACCGTTTACCTTTACGGTTGCGGTTGTATTCTGTTTTGCAGTAACGCTGCGATAAACGGAAGCAGCACCAACGGAAGCGGTTGTGAGAACCATCAGGCCAGCGAGTGTGAGAGCGGTAAGGTGATTAGTAAATTTTTTCATAAGGTACATCCTTTCTGTATGGTTGCGGGTGTATCAGTTTGTTGATTTGTTTTTAAAGTACTTTGAAAACGTTCTTTGTTTTAATAACTTTTGAGGGAACTGTTTTATTGCATCCTTAAAAAATTTTTTCCCAAAAGTTTTTTAAGAAGGTTTTTGCCCTTTCTGTCTAAATAACTTCCGGGGGAGGTGTTTTATTGCACCCTTAAAAAATTTTTTCCCAAAAGTTTTTTAAGAAGTTTTTGCCCTTTCTGTCTAAATAACTTTTTGGGAAAGTGTTTTATTGCATGCTCCAAAAATAAATTTAGAAAAAAGAAAACTCCCTGCTTAGAATACAGGGAGTTTTGATTAACAGATACCAACAATGGATAACAGTTCATCCGGATGGAGCGGTTTGTAGGTTGCATCAATTTTGTCAGGATAGAAGCATCCCCAGGTAGCCAGTGCAAAGTCACAACCGGCATTTTTAGCGCATCCGGCATCGAATTCACTGTCACCGACAAAAAGCACCTCAGACGGTTTGAGACCGGTCTCACGCAGGAAGTACAGAAGGGAATCAGGTGCAGGTTTTGGATTTGCTACTTTGTCGCAGGTGACGATCAAAGAGCAGAGCTCCAGAAACGGTTCCTTGATATATTCGTGCAGGTCACCCAGTTCATTGCGATTGCGGGAAGTATTGATGCCAAGAAGGATGCCGGCATCCTTCATCTGGCACATGCCATCGTAGATGCCGTCAAAAAGAGAAGCATTCTGGCACATCTTCATGATCTTTTCAATCCATCGTTTTTCAAACGGTTCCACCTGATCTTCGGTGCCGCCAAGATACAAAATAGCATTTTTAGCAGTCATGCCGTAAGTGATTTTCAGCTCCTCGTCGGTAGCTTCCCGACCGAGCAATTCGATGCAGGTTTCCTGGAGTGCGTCAATGTTGTATCGGGAATCAACAGCAGTGCCGTCTACATCATAGACCACTGCTTTATATTTTGGTTGCTTCATATTTTCTCCTTAAAGTTATATTTTTATTATAAATAACAATTAGTTGCTTTTGAGCTGGCCGATTACAACCCGGTCATTTCCGTTATAATCTGGAATCACGCGGACATCGGTAAATCCATTGTCCAATAAAAGTTGGGACACCGCGTTTCCCTGAAGATAACCGATCTCAAAGACAAGCCATCCGTTTTTCTTTAAAAAGGAACGGTATCGGTCAGAGAGGATACGGTAAAAATACAGCCCGTTTTCTTCTGCCTGCAAAGCCATTTTAGGTTCTGCCAGAACCTCCGGCTGCAATGTCTGCATTTCCTCTTTGCTGATATAAGGGGGATTTGCGGTAATCAGATGGAACGTTTCTTCTGGCTGCCAGGTTAAGACATCCGCCTGAATCAGTTTCAGATTATCGCACTGGTGACGTTCCTTATTTTTCTTCAGATAGTAAAAAGCATCATCCGAAAGCTCTACTGCGGTAAGAGAGCTTTCTTCCGGAAGATTTTTGCTCATGGCAATCGGGATGCAGCCGGAACCGGAGCACAGATCACAGATTTTGGGAGAAAACATGCCGTCACAAAGTTCCAGTGCAGTTTCGACCAGAATTTCTGTATCAGCGCGGGGAATCAAAACGCCTTCCCCAACATAGAACGGCAAACCAAAAAACTCCCATTCTCCCAAAAGATATTGCAATGGATAACCTGTCTTACGCTTTGACACCATCTCTTCAAAGTGCTCCAGCTTGGAGCTGTCGCACGGATCATCAAAGTGAATTAAAAGGCTGGTTTGGGAAAAGGAAAACAGATGTTCCAGCAAGAGCCGAACTTCATGCGGTGCAATTCCCTGTTGACAGGTTTTGGAAAAAAGTTCCCGATAGGTCATGGAATCCTCCTAAAATATCCAAAACAGGATATAAAAAGACAAAAATACAAAATGTATATTTTTTAAAACAAAGCTTCGTCAGGATTTTCTGGGATTACCCGTTTCATCGAGGCGATTGCAACTTCAATCATGCTGTCATCCGGCTCCTTTGTTGTCAGACGCTGTGTCCAAAGACCAGGAGCAGACAGAATGCGGGTGAACAGATTGTCGTGACGTCCGGCAAATTTAATGCACTCATAAGATAAGGACATGATGACAGGCAGGCATAAAACTTTGAGTCCAACGCGCGCCCAGAGATTATCCCAGGAGATCAGCGAAGAAACCAGAATAGAAAGCAGCAGAACGATGACCAGAAAGCTGGTGCCGCAGCGTGGATGAAATCTTTTATATTTGCGGACATTTTCTACGGTGAGTTCTTCTCCGTGTTCATAGCAGAAGATGGTTTTGTGTTCTGCACCATGATACATAAATACGCGCTTGATATCGCTCATATTGGAGATTGCTGCGAGGTAAACGATGAGGATTGCAATCTTGGTTAAACCTTCCAGCGCAGAGAGAGCCAGAGGATGGGTGATAACACCATTTAACAAATTGACAATGGTAGTTGGAAGAAATGCAAAGAAGAAGAGAGCCATTACCAAAGAGAACAGCAGGATGCATCCTTCCAGAAACGGCATAAACTTGTCGCCGAGCATATCACGCAGTTTTTGTTCGAATTTAGAAGGCTCTTCATCATCGTCCAGACCAGCTTTTTCTGCCGCTTTCATCAGGCTTTGATAACCACAGGTCATGGATTCGATAAAATTAAAGATGCCGCGGATAAACGGTGTCTTTTTATACCATTTGTTTCCATCTGGTGTAGCCCATTCTTCGGTGGAAATGGACTGATCAGGCATGCGTACCGAAAGAGCGGTTACCTTTGGGCCGCGCATCATAACACCTTCGATGACGGCCTGACCGCCAATAGAAGTTTTGATTGTTTTTTTCTTTTCTGGGTTTGACATAGAAAAGTAAGCTCCTTTATCTGAATTTTGGGATATGACTATTTTTGACAAAAACAGTATAGCATGAATTTATGAATAAATATAGTACCTTTTCCACAAAGATTGGTCTTTTAATCTGTCTTTTTGCAAAAAAGTTCCCTTTAGAAAACAGAATCAAACGAACTGATTTCCAAAGGGAAGATGGATCATAGATTTTTTTCGAAGATATATCGCTGTGGGGTCATACCCATTGCACGATAGAAGTCTATGGTACTATGGTTAAAATCCCACACCATCAGATCAAGGCGGGAAGCGCCTTTTTCTTTTGCAAGTTTTTCTGCCTGTTCAAAGAGTTGACGTCCAACGCCCAGGTGGCGGTAATGCTCATCCACACACAGGTCTTCCATATAGGCGGTCAGGCTGTCAACCATGCAGCAGTGATTGCGCATGCTCACAAAGCAGATACCGATGATCTGGTTCTTCTGTTCGGCATCTTCACAGCATTCAGCTGCAAGGCAGATTGCCTGATCAGAGGAGATCATTTCCTGATATGTTTTTTGAGGGAGAGGATGTGTCAACGGAATGAACAGGTCTGGACGGGCTTGCAGATGGATTTGATGTACCTGCTGCATCAATCTGTCTACCTGCTCAAAATCGTCAGGCCCCAGTTTGCGAATTATCATTCTTTTTTACCCTGTTCCTGGTTGAGGGAAACTGAAATGGTGGGTTCTTCTACCGAAATATCAGAATTAGCAGCAGGAGAAGGAGAGCAGCTTTCAAATGGTTTTGTCTGGGATAAATCTTCGGCAGCTGTACTTCCTTCTTGGATTCCATCATTGGAGTTGACATCACCGACCAGAACGATACTGTTGGAGCGCTTGTCCTGTTCCATCAGGAAACGCGCGTACAACATGGCGCTCATAGAGTAATAAGCTGAAGTATACAAAATCGGAAGCAGAATCAGAGAAGCGATTCCCCAACCAAGGAAGGAAAGTTTAAACAGAAAGATTTCGTCCCGAACGGATTTTGTTGCGTGGATGGAATTTCGGATTGCCTTGTGTACCGTTGTGGTGGTGTCCAGCAGAAGCAGCACACGAACCCCTATATTCAATGTGAGGTAGAGGGAACGGAAGAACATCCTGCGATTTGCAAAAAAGCAGAAGATGTTGAGGATATCTTCTGAAACACCATCAGAAAGGGAATAGTACCACGAGGTGATGCCCAGATTTAATGGAACCAGCAGCAAAAAGGAACCGATTGCCATTACCACGCTGATTGCAAAAGAGAGAAGCCAGGAGTCTGAAATTCCTGGGATCAGGTAAGAAGTCTGAGCTGGCAGAGTTAACAGGAGGTTTGCAATCATTTCAATGATTGCAAACAGCAGATAGATTGCCACTCCCATCAGAGAGATTGCCACCGCTTTTCCCCAGCTGTTGCACAAGCAGCGCTTGGCGTTATATTTTACTTGTTTTCTCAAAGTCATATTGAAAGATCTCCTTTGTGGATTGGGAAGGAGAGAGATTCTTTTTATTCAAAGAACATCTCTTCGCCATCCTCATAATATTTCTTGGTGCTCCAATGATCTTCCCAGTCTTCCGGTTTCATCGGGATTGCATTGAGAACTTCAAAGACTTTGTCTCTACTCCACAGCTCAGGGGTCATAACGATGGTATAGCCTGCACCGGCGTCACATTCCCATTCTCCCATTGGATGGCGAGGAAATCCCATCAGAGCAAGCATCGACATGATCATACCGCCAGGGATGACCAGAGCGGCGTTGTGGATATCATTTGCCATCATGTCCTTGAACACATCATCCAGACCTTTGATAACACGGCGGATAAAGGTAAGTCCATCTTCACCTTCCGGTGGTGCATTGTGCATGCTGTCACGGCTCCACGCAATAAAGGTTTCGTCATTTTGAAGTTCATCTAAAGTTTTCCCTTCATATAAACCAAAATCCATTTCCATCAGCTGAGGAACATCAAATGTTTTGTAGCCAGGATAGAGGATTTTGGCTGTTTCGCGGCAGCGGCGAAGCGGAGAGGTGTAAATTTTTTCAATGGCAGGATAGTCTTTTCCCTTTACATATTCCTTCAGGGCATCGATTCCTTCCTGGCAAAGCGGATAATCGGTAAGTCCCACATATTTTCCTTCCAGATTTGCGCGGGTGATCCCGTGGCGGAACAGATGAATTTTATAGGTCAGCATAAAAAACGTCCTTTCTTAAAAAGTGTCTTTTTGAAAAAATTACAAACGAAAATGTAGAGATTTTGGGGTGGATTTTGCTTTTTCGACCAAAATCTTTTTTTTCTTCCCAAAAGCACTTTACAAAGGGTTTTGGGTGTAATATAATTTACGATACGTAGACAAGAGGTGTCGGCATGATTCGACGGCCTATCACGCAAAAGTAAGGGGGATGTGCGTATGAATGCCGATTTCCCACGGCTTATTACGCTTTTGAGGAAAGAGAAAGGGATCAGCCAGAAACAGGCGGCGGCGGAATTTGGTATTTCGCAGGCACTGCTGTCCCATTATGAAAAAGGAATTCGAGAGTGCGGCCTGGATTTCCTTGTAAAATGTGCACGCTTTTATGGAGTTTCCTGCGACTATCTGCTGGGTGTTTCTCCGGAGAGAAATGGACGCCAGCTGACCGTAGAGGATATTCCGGAAGCGGACAGTGCAAAGGATGTTGTATTTAAAGGCAATATTATGCCAATTTTAAATAAAAAGCTGATTTCCAATTCCTTGAGCATCGTTTATGATCTGATTGGAAAGAGTGAATCCAAACAGTTGAATGCAGAAATTTCCAACTATCTCATGATGGCAGTTTACCGTTCCTTCCGAATTCTGTATTCGGCAAATCCGAAGAATGAAAACACCATGTTTTCCATTCCACAGGAGCTTGTTGGAGGTTACTGCAATGCAGCCATGATGGTCAGTGAAGCAAAAGCACAGCAGATGGCACAGGGCAGCGACAAAGGAAACGATAAGATCAAGAACATCAGTGAACTGAAAATCACCACAGAATATCTGATGCAGAATTATCCAAAGCAGTCGCAGGCACTGCTCAACCTGATTCAGAACTCCGAGACAAAGCTGGGATTCCGGGATCATGAATAGTCAAGAGCCAATACGAAAATTTTCTTTGGCAACAACTATTATTGTACCATCCGGTACTGAAAAAATAAAGTGTATTTTATGAATAGATTTTTGGAATCATTCAAAGTTGACGAAAAACCGCGGGCGATGTGATCGCTCGCGGTTTTTTAATGAAAAAAGAGTATTTTGTGCATCAGACAGTCAGCGGCAACGTGATGCTGACTGTAGTGCCAACGCCTTCCTTGCTGTCAAGAGTAAGTGTTCCGTTATGCATTGAGACGATCTCGTCTGCGACAGCAAGTCCGATTCCGGAACCACGACGTGTTGCGTTTGCCTTGTAAAAGCGGGTCTTGATCTTCGGCAGGTCTTCCGGTGCAATGCCGATACCGGTATCCTGAATGAGGATAGTGGCTTTGTTGTCCGCTACCTGAACCAACACAGTAATGCTGTCCCCGGCGTCGGAGTACTTCAAGGCGTTGTCCAAGATGTTGACAAATACCTGACGCAGGCGGTTTGCATCTCCCATGATAGGCAGAATATCCATCGGCTCATCATAGTTTAACTGGATGTTTTCCTGACGGGCACGTTCGGTAAACATCAGAACGGCGTCGCTGAGCTCGGCGACCAGATCCAGCTTGGTTGGATTTAATTTGAGACGTCCGCTTTGCAGACGGCTAAAGTCCAGCAGTTCTTCCACCATGCCAGAAAGGCGTTCGCTTTCTTTGATAATAACACCGATTCCTTTTTTGGTGGTTTCGCGGTCGACCGAGTCATCCATCAGCGTTTCTGCCCAACCTTTGATTGCAGTCAGAGGAGTGCGCAGTTCATGGGAAACCGAGGAGATGAAGTCATTTTTCATCTTTTCATTTTCCTGAAGCTCTACTGCCATGGCATTGATGGCATCACACAATTCTCCAATCTCATCATCGGTCGTACTTTTTAGATGAGCGGAAAAATCTCCCTTGGAGATTTGTAGGGCGATTTTTCGTACTTCGTCAATTGGATTGATGATTGAATTGATAAAATAAGAGCTGGACAGGATGACAAAGAAGATAATGGCAGCACCGACAACACCGGCGGCTGCAATCAAGATATAAATCTGCCGTTTGACTGCGGTGAGGGATACAACATATCGCAGGGCAGAAAGATTGGAATCATTGACAGCAGGTGCAAGCAGGGTATAGCACAGGACATGATGACAGTTCCACTTTTATCAATTGCCATCAGTTCCATCAGGTCTTTGTCCTCAAAGTCTTCTACCATCTTTCGGGCAGCAACCGAGAAATCGACCGTATTATCTTCCGAGTAGTTGATCAGACTGGCATTTTGTACTGCGGCGGTGTTTTTGACCACACTGAGCACGCTGTTGTAATAATAATTTCGGATCGCAAGAGAAAATGCGATGATAAGCGCTGACAGAAAAATCAAAATGACCAGAAAGTTGTTGTACAGCCAGCGCTTGGTGAGCTTTTTGGTAGGCAACTCAATACCTCCCGTTTGATAGATTCGATGACAGGGTTATTCGTTGACGCTCCATTTATATCCATATCCCCAGACGGTGGTCAGGTATTTTGGATTGGAAGGTTCGTCCTCAATTTTCATGCGCAGGCGGCGAATGTTAACGTCGACGATTTTAACGTCGCCAAAATAGTTTTCTCCCCATACTTTGGACAAAACAGTATTTCGCTCCAAAGCAACATTTGGATTCTTTAGGAAGCATTCCATGATCTGGAATTCAACCTGTGTCAGATCGATGTTTTGGCCGTTCTTAGTCAAGGTTCGGCTGCGTTCGTTTAAAACAAACGGACCGGAACGAATCTCATTTGGGTCTTCAATTGGTTTTGCAGAAACCATGTTGACGCGGCGGTGCAGTGCATCAACGCGGGCAATCAGTTCTGCAGGACCAAATGGTTTGGTAACATAATCGTCAGCACCGAACATCAGGGCACCGACCTTATCCATTTCCTGGCTTTTTGCAGACAGCATAATGATGCCGACGGTGGAGGAGCGTTTGCGGATCTCCTTGCAGACAGTAAATCCATCCTTTCCAGGCATCATGATGTCCAAAAGGCAGATATCAAAATCGCCGTTATTTTCATCGAATACGCGGATGGCTTCATCTCCGTTTGGAACATCCACAACTTCATATCCGTTTCGGCGCAAATTGATTACAACAAAGTCGCGGATAACATCTTCGTCTTCCGCTACCAGAATTCGTTTCACAAAAATCATCCTTTCAGGTAAATTTTGAATCAGGAGAGGTGATTAATCGAGGAAGAAGAACATTTCCTCGGTCAGTTCCTGTTTGGTAATAGCAAGTTCACTTTGGGAAGAAGGAATGTAGGCATAATATTCAAACAATCCCTTCTGTCCAATCAGCTGGAAATAGTCGCTGTCAAATTTGTCATGATAGTCTTTTGCTGAATAAACACGGATCTTCAGTAAAGGAGTGGAGGTGTCCTGAAGATCTCCGGTATAGGCAAAGAAGGTCCATTCTCCGTTTTCCGGCTGGACAGAAACGGTAACGGTATTCAGCCAGCGTTCTGGGAAGGCGATCATATAGCGGTGCTGTGGGTTGATAACACCGCTTAAACGTGGTACAAACTGAAAGTTTGAGGAGACCAAATTATAGGTGATCATGAATACAGAGTCCTCGTCCAGAACGCTCTCGTAACCGGGAAGTGGGGAAACGGTAGGAATTTCGATCATGCCATCTTCGTCGATATCCCGACAGAAAAGATTCTGTGCAGGGCGCAAAGTGTTTTGGGAAAGAGAAACCGTTTCATTGTCCAGAAGGTTTACCAGGACAGGGGAACTTCCTTCGATCGGTTTGGCGGAGATGACGTCGGTAATCTGAAACGGTGTTTCATAAAGATCGACCGTACTGTCCAAAAACAACGCATTGCTGCCGCTGAGTGTTTTTCCTTGCTGGATGCTGTCAAAGCTGACAATTCCGCGGGAAAGTGTGTAGGAGTCAACCGTTTCAAAACCACTGTCAGTGCGGCAGGCAAGAAATACCAATGTGGATTGTGCCTGCTGGGTAAACAAAACCAGATCAGTTGAGCCGTTGGAATCCAGATCGGTAATGGCAATCTCGCTGTATTCCCGCTCAAAGATAGGGAGCAGACGCTGGCCGGTATAGCTGTATGCAAGCACCGTTTTGCTGTTTCTGGAGTCCTCCCATCCGATTACCAGACTGACAGAATCGGAATCGAGCAGATGCTCAAACGAAACAAAGTCGATATTTGCAGTGGTGTCCGGAGCAGGAGTTTCGCAGACAGAGATCCACTTTCCTTCCTCGGAACGATCCAGTATGTTAATCCAGGTGGAATCTCCTTTGGAAGCACTTTGATAAAAGACAAGAGCTTCTTCGGAACCATCCGAATCGATATCATAAAAGATAAAGGAAGAGCGGTATTGTCCATTTTGCGGATATTTATACTTGATGTCGTTTTCTCCGGATACCGCAGAAAGCGCATCCCGGATTTCTGCCTGTTCCTGCGTCAGAACAGGTGGGCTCATCAAATCTTCGATTGAGGTTTGCAGGCGGGAACATCCGCCAAGAGAAAGCAGAATGAAAAGCAGAGCAGTTGACAGCAGCATTTTGCGAATCAATGCCCAAACCTGAAAAAGAGGCAATGCATCTTCCTCCTTCTGTTTTACAAAAATGAATATATCCTGCATGGTAAATTGCAGCATGCAGTCTGATACATGAATTATACCCCAAGAAAGGAAGTTTTGTAAACCTTAAAAGAAAAATATCAAAAAGCCGCTGTGAAAAACAGCGGCTTTTGTATACTGTCGGGTATCCTATCGGATATCGGAAAGATCGGACAACAATGCCTGTGCCGAACAGTCAGATGGAATCGGGTAGCGGGAGAGGCAAACATCGGTGATATCTGCGCTGTCCGGCGAACAGCTTCGTTTAAACTGTCCAGAGCAGAATCGGTTGAGAAATACTTTGAGCTTTTCGAGAATATAGCTTGCAGAAAATTCCTCCGAAAAGGCAAGACAAGCATAATAGTAAAGCTTCTTTGGCGGGAAGTTATACTTGAGCAGATAGTACAGGAAAAAGTCATGCAGGGTATAACTGCCAAGAATATCCTCGGTCTTCTGCTGAATCTTTCCGCTTTCGTCTGGAGGCAGAAGCTCTGGGCTGACTGGGGTATCAACAATGTCATGCAGGATGCTGCTGACCTGATCATCAAACCGGCTGCAAAGGTAGGTTACCATCTTGCGGATCATAGTTTTGGTCAGGCAGACATTGACGTTATAGCTTGCGAGATGATCGCCGCCAAAGGTACACCAGCCGAGTGCATCCTCGGACATATCTCCGGTTCCGACTACCAGACCGCGGCAGCTGTTTGCGACATCAAACAGAATCTGTGTGCGTTCGCGGGCCTGTGCATTTTCATAGGTGACATCCCGCAGAGAAGGATCATGACCGATGTCCTCAAAGTGCTGGAGAACCGATGCTTTGATGGAAATATCCCGATTTTCGGCACCGAGTGCAGAAATCAGGCTGAGTGCATTGTAATAGGTGCGGTCACTGGTGCCAAATCCTGGCATGGTAATGGCAATCAGATTCTGGGAAGGCAGCTCCAGTTGTTTTAATGCCTGATGGCAGACAAGCAGTGCAAGGGTAGAGTCCAAACCGCCCGAAACACCCAGAACCAGACGATGCAGACCGGTGTTGGTGACGCGGGAGACCAGACTTTCCACCTGAAGCTGGAACAAAGTGGAAAGGTATTGTTCGGCTTCCTGCTGTTGCATAGGAAGGAACGGATCATTGTGAACTTCCCGCAGCAATCCCTTTTTGCCGGTATTTTCGGTGATGATAATATCAGGCTGCTGTGCCGAAGAAAAACGCTGGCATGCGTTGAGAATATCACAGTCCAGATCGCGGCAGAAAGAGAAACTTTCCAGTGCATAGGTGTTGTTTCCGATGCTTTGGC
>PPYF01242344.1_pt1 | contig 16091 bp, 16 predicted proteins | sample 1559871 | NCBI WGS metagenome assembly PPYF01 (sample SAMN08240021, study PRJNA423297) | Human gut metagenome, whole genome shotgun sequencing project.
CTCCTGCAAGCGGATCGCGTCCTGGCGCATGGTGCGGGCAGTACGGAGAAACAGCGCACCTTCCTCTGTCAAAAAGAGTTGACGGCTTTTATAGCGGAACAGCTTTGTGCCATATTGCTCTTCCAACGCCCGGACCTGCTGGGATACAGCCGGCTGGGTGATATGCAGCAGGCTGGCCGCCTTGGTAAAATTCATCGTTTCGCAGACCGTTAGAAAGGTCTCTACGCGAGGGTCCAGCATGGGGCTCACCTCCTCCTCTTATTATAATATATGCTTATTAAAAAATAAAGAAATATAATTTTACAGAATTGATTTTTTGGGATATAGTGGAACAGCAATCCAATTCTTCAAAAGGGAAGGGAAGCGGTTCCATATGAAAAAAATCAAAAGCAATCTCCCCGGCATAGGCCTGTGTTTGGCCTTGGCGGTACCTAGTTGGCTTCTGGGACGAGTATTCCCCTTGGTGGGAGGTCCGGTGTTCGCCATTCTGATAGGCATGGTGATCTCCTTGTTCTACCGGCAAAAGGGGGGTGCTCAGGCAGGCATAGCTTTTACCTCTAAGAAGATCCTGCAATATGCAGTCATTCTGCTGGGGTTTGGGCTGAATTTATCACAGGTGGCCCAAGTGGGGGCCATGTCCTTGCCCATTATCCTCTCCACCATTACCACTTCTCTGCTGGTCAGCTTTGCGCTGTGCAAGCTGATGAAAATGCCAGCCAATATCTCCACTCTCATAGGAGTGGGCTCCTCCATTTGCGGAGGCTCGGCCATTGCTGCCACCGCCCCTGTAGTGGGTGCGGACGACGAGGAAATAGCGCAATCCATCTCTGTCATTTTCCTTTTCAACATCGCCGCCGCCCTGATCTTTCCCACGCTGGGAGGTTTTCTGGGCCTCTCGGACCAAGGCTTTGGTCTCTTTGCGGGCACTGCGGTCAATGACACTTCTTCGGTCACAGCGGCCGCGGCTGCCTGGGACGGCATGCATCCTGGCGCCAACACCTTGGATTATGCCACGATTGTTAAACTCACCCGCACGTTGGCCATCATTCCCATCACGCTGGCTCTGGCGCTTTGGCGCACTGCGGAGGCCAAGCGCTCTGGCGGAAGCCGGGAAAACCGTTTTTCCTTGAAGAAGGTATTCCCCTTTTTCATCCTGCTTTTTGTGCTTGCCTCCCTGATCACCACAGCTGCCACCTCCCTTGGCGTTCCCGCGGACTTTTTTCAGCCCTTTAAAGAGCTCTCCAAATTCTTTATCATTATGGCCATGGGGGCCATCGGTCTAAACACAAATCTTGTCAAGCTGGTGCGCACCGGCGGTAAGCCTATTTTGATGGGGTTGTGTTGTTGGGCCGCCATCGCCGCAGTCAGCCTGGGTATGCAGCGTGTGCTGGGAATTTGGTAAACGCGGCCCTTGTGGCAGGAAGCCTTGTCCGCTGTCTCTTCAGCACAGCTCCAGCTTCACCCGGAAGGAGATTTTGCGGGGAGTTGCCATCCCGTCAAACTGGATAACATAGGCGCCCTTGTCACGGTCTGTCTCCAGAACCGTCCCCTCCCCGAAGAGGAAGTGCCGGACGCGCTGCCCTTCCGGCAGGATGGGCGCCTCCTCTTCCGGAAGGAGGCTCTGGCTGTGGCGGATGAAGTTTTGCGCCTCCTGAAGCAGCCCTTCCTCAGGCGGCTCGGTAAAGGAAAGCAGGCTCGGGTCAATCTCCAGCAGAAAGCGGGAGGGATAGCGGGGAGAGCCGTCAAAATTCCTCCCGTCCGCTTCCGAGAGGTACAATCCCCTTTCCGCCCGGGTCAAAGCCACAAAGGCCAGCCGGCGCTCCTCCTCCATCCCCGGCAGGGTGCGCACTTTCCGAGAGGGGAAGATGCCCTCGTTCATGCTGCAGAGGAACACATAGGGAAACTCCAGTCCCTTGGCCGCATGCACTGTCATCAACTTTACCTGGTCTCCAGGTTCTCCCGTGTCCGCGTTGGTAAACAATGCCACATGGTTTAGATAATGGGGCAGGGTGACTTCCTCCCCGCAGGTGGTCTCATATTCATAGATGGACTGTTTCAGCTCGGCCAGGTTGTCCAAACGCTCTTGGCTTCCCTCTGTCCGAAGCATGGCCTCATAGCCGCTGGCGTCCAGCAGAGCGGACAGCACTTCTGAGACGGGCCTGCCTTCGTAGTTTTGAGAAAAATCCTTGACCAACGAGAGAAACTGCTTTGCCTTGGTCCCTTGGAAAAGGGGGCCGTCCACGTTTTCCTCCAGCGCTTGATAGAGGGAGCAGCCCTGGGCCTCCGCGGCCTCCTGCAAAAAGGCCATGCGCCGCTTGCCCAGGTTGCGTTTGGGGGTGTTGACCACCCTCCGGAAGGAGAGATCATCCTGATAGGCAATCATCCGCAGATAGCTCAGGGCGTCCTTGATTTCCATTCGGTCGAAGAACTGCACGCCGCTGTAAATGGCATAGGGCACCTTTTCCCGCAGCAGCACCTCTTCCACCGCCCGGGTCACATAGTGGGCCCGGTAGAGCACTGCCATTTCCCGGTAGGGGACGCCCTGGCGGTGCAGCTCCTGGATCTGCCCAGCAATCCAGCCGGCCTCTGCCTCCTGGCTTCCGGCAAGGTGGCACACCACCGGGCTGCCGGAGGGCAGGGTGGGGAGGAGGGCCTTCTTAACACGGTGGGCGTTCTTGTCGATGAGGGAGTTGGCCGCCGCTAAGATCTCTGGAGTGGAGCGGTAGTTCTCCATCATCAGGATTGTTTTTGTCCCGGGAAATGCTTGGTCGAACTCCAAGAGGAATTTCACATTGGCGCCCCGCCAGGTGTAGATGGTCTGGTCCGGGTCCCCCACGATGAATAGGTTTTTGTGATAGCCGCACAGCACGGTCATCAGGTCGTACTGCAGCTGATCGATGTCTTGAAATTCATCGACCATGATGTATTCCAGCCGCTCTTGCCATTTCAGGCGTATGTCCGGGTGTTCCTCAAAAATATATAGGGAGAACTTGATCAGGTCGTTGTAATCCAGCCCAAAGCACTTTTTCTCCTGATAGAGATACCCGTAAAAGATGATGTCCCTGGCTCCGCTGGCCTGGTCATACTTTTCCTTCAGGGTGTCCAGCGGCAGGGTGATCATGTCCCGGTAATACTCCGGGTCCTTGAAGAGCTTGCGAATCTCGATCATATCCCGGGCGGCGGAAAAGGTCATATCCCGCAGGGTCAGGCCCCGTTCCTCATAGATGAGCTGCAGCATGGAGTCGATGTCCCCGTTGTCCAGCACCAAAAAGCTCTTGGGATATTGGACGGCGTGGCTGTCCTCCTGCAGGATGGAGACACAGAAACCGTGAAAGGTGTTCACGTATCCGGTGTCGTTGTCTCCGGTGAGCCGGTGGATGCGCTGGCGCATCTCGTTGGCAGATTTGTTGGTGAAGGTGACGCAGAGGATGTTGCCCGGCAGAATACCCAGTTCGTTGACCAGATAGGCAAACCGGTGGGAGAGGGCGCGGGTCTTTCCCGAGCCTGCCCCGGCAATGACCCGCACGAACCCCTCGGTGGAAGTGACAGCCTGGCGCTGGGCGCCATTAAGACCTTGCAGCAAATCCATGGTGGACCCTCCTGAACAGAACATTTGTTTTTATTATACCAGAAAAGATTCTTCAGAACAAGAAGGCAGAAGATGTTTTGCGACAGCGGCCGCTGCTAAATGGGTTTGCGGGTAATTGAAAATGGAAAAGGGCCTTCGCACCGCGAAAGCCCTTTTTTGCATGTTCTCAGCCAGAGGGACCGGCCTATGCCAGCCCTGTGAGCTGGGGCAGAATCATACTGACCGCGGGGATATAGGTTACCAGAAGCAGCCCCACGAGGATAGCTACATAATACCAGAGCATGTAAGGCATGGTTTTGGAGAGGGTGCTCCGGCCCACCTTGATGGCCACAAACAGGGTGTTGCCTACGGGCGGCGTGATGTTGCCAATGCACAGGTTGTACACCAGCACCAGGCCGAAGTGGATGGGGTCCATGCCGAAGGTCTGCACGATAGGCAGGAAGAGGGGGGTGAAGATCAGGATGGCGGGGGTCACGTCCATAAAGGTGCCAGCTACCAACAGGATCAGGTTCATGATGAGCAGGATGATGATGGGGTTGTCCGTGATGCCCAGCAGCAGGGCGGACACCGCCTGGGGGATCTGTAAGAAGGCCATGACCCAGCCCAGGATGTTGGACACGCCGATGAGGAACACTACCATGCCGCTCATCTTGGCGCTCTCCACCACAATGTTCCAGAAGGACTTGAGGGTGATGTTCCGGTAGCAGATGCCTAGGATCAGGGAGTAGATCACCGCGATGGCAGAGCCTTCCGTGGCGCTGAAAACGCCGGCTACAATGCCGCCAATAACCACCACGATCAAGGAGAGGGAGGGAAGTGCCTGCAGGGTGGCCTTGCCCAGGGTGGCCCAGCTGAACTTGCCGGGGGTGCCTTTATATCCCTTCTTCTTCGCTAGGATAATGGCCACCGCAATGCAGCACAGGGCCCAGATAACACCGGGCAAGTAACCCGCCATGAACAGGGCGGCTACGGAAGTGCCGCCAGCGGCCAAAGAATAGGTAATCAGCGCGTTGGAGGGTGGGATCAGCAGGCCAGAGGGGGCAGAAGCGCCATTGGTGGCGGCGCACAGGTCCTTGTCATAGCCCTGCTCTTCCTCGCCTTCCCGCACCATGGAGCCCACGGCGGCGGCAGCGGCGGAGGCTGAACCAGAGATCGCTCCAAACAGGGCGTTGGCGCCCACGTTGGTCACCAGCAGCGCGCCGGGCAGCTTGCCCAGAATGGCCATGACGAAATTCACCAGCCGTTTGGCAATGCCCCCCTGGTTCATCAGGTTGCCCGCCAGGATGAAGAAGGGGATAGCGGTCAGGCTGAATTTGCTCATGCCCACAAAGATGCGCTGGGCCCCCGTGACCACAGAGATGTCCAGAGGGACGGTTTGCAGAATCGTGACCAGGGAAGCAATGCCAATGGAGTAGGAGATGGGAACGCCTACCACCAGCAACACTGCCAGAATGCCAATGATCATCAGCAGAGATTGCATTGCCATAGCTTACGCCCCCTCCTTTTTGCCTTTGCAGATGTCATAGATGTTTAAGATGGTGTACAGGATGTTGATGACACCACACACCGGCATGGCCACATAAAATACGCCTACGGCCACCTCCAAAGAAGAGGTCATCTGGCCCATGGCTAGCAGGGTGATGCGGTAGCCTCCATAGATGAGGATGATGGCGGAGAAGGCCATGGCGATGAGTTCTCCAAAGACACCGAAAAATTTTTGGGCCCCCAAAGGCATCTTTTCCACCACCACAGGGATGTTCATGTGGCCCCGCTCCCCGGTGATGAGAGAGGCGCCGAACAAGCTGGCCCAGGCGAACAGGTAGCCCACCAGTTCTTCCGACCAGGTGGAGGGGTTGTTTAAGACATAGCGGGTGAAGACCTGCCAGCAGGTCAGGGCGGTCATGGCAATCAGGCTTACTCCCGCCAGGACATTCATAATACGGTTGAGCACTTTACGGGTAGCTTGCATACAGAAATGCCCTCCTTTCACTGGGAATCCGCCGGGTACTCGGCGTTGTGCTCCTGGATGAGCTCATAGATGGGGGCCAGATCGGGATAATCCTCCAGCATCTCCTGATGCATAGGGGCCACCGCCTCCTGGAAGGGGGTAATGTCCGGATAGCTGAAATTCACGCCTTGCTCATTCTCAGCTTTTTCTTTGGCCTCCTCTACAGCGGTTTCCCAGGCATCCCGCTGAGTCTGATTGAGGATCTGGAACCCCTCGTCAAAGATGGCCCGCTCTTCCTCGCTCAGGCCTTCCATAAAGTCCAGGTTGCCGATAAGGATATCCGGGATCATCTGGTGCATGGTGTAGGAGTAATACTTACAGATGTCACCGTGGCCGTTGTCTGTCAAAGCCAGCTCGTTGTTTTCCGCTCCGTCCAGCATCTGGGACTGAAGGGCCGTGTACACGTCGCCAAAGCCCATGGGGGTGGCAGAGCCCCCCAGCAGCTCCATCATCCGCACGTTGGTGGGGGATTGCTGCACCCGGATCTTTAAGCCCCGCAGGTCCTCCAGCGTCTCGATGGGTGTGTTGATGGTGTAGAAGTTCCGGGTGCCCGCGTCCAGCCAGGTCACAGCCTCAAAGCCTGCCTGCATGGTGGACTCGAAAATGGGTCCCACGATGTTTGGGTCGTCCATGGAGGCGTGGTAGGCTTCCGGACTGGCGAACAGGTAGGGCAGGTTAAACAGGGTGTAGTTGTCTGAGAAGGTCTCCAGCAAGGAGTTGGAGGCCACGCAGAAGGTGATGGCGCCGGTCTGGGTCAACTGCACCATCTCGTTCTGAGAGCCCAAAAGCTCGCTGGGGAAAATCTGGATGTCATATTTGTCCCCCAGCTCCCCTTCAATGTATTCCTCAAAGGCCAGCAGGCCCGTGTGGGTGGGGTGGTTGGTGGATTGGTTGTGACCAATGCGGATAATCTGTACGCCACTGGCGGAGGCGCCTCCCGAGCAGCCGGAAAGGGCTGTCAATGCCAATGCGCCAGCTAGGGCAAGGGCGGCCGTGCGCAGTATTTTTTTCATAGAGCCCTCCTTTCTCCGAAAAGCTGTTTACACGCCGGAATAAGCGGAGAAGCCGCCGTCAATGGGAATGCACACGCCGGTGATGAAACTGGCGGCTTCGTTGTTCAGCAGGAAGAGTACAGCCCCTGCCAGCTCTTTCTCCGAGTCGCCAAAACGTCCCATGGGGGTGGCCGCCAGAATTTTTCCGGTGCGGGCAGTGGGGGTACCATCCGGGTTAAAGAGCAGGGCGGCGTTCTGTTTGGTGGAGAAGAAGCCGGGGGCGATGGCGTTTACCCGGATGCCCGCCTTGGAGAAGTGCACCGCCAGCCACTGGGTAAAGTTGGTGATGGCTGCCTTGGCACCGGAGTAGGCGGGGATTTTGGTCAGGGGTGTGTAGGCGTTCATGGAGGAGATGTTCAGAATGTTGCACCCTTCCCGGCCCACCATCTGCCGTGCAAAGGCTTGGGTGGGGATAAGGGTGCCGATGAAGTTCAGGTTGAAGACAAATTCCACGCCGCTTTCATCCAGGTCGAAAAAGCTCTTGGTGTCTGCCTCCAGGTCGCCGGGCTCAAAGTACTCCTTGTCGGTGGTGGCCCGGGGATTGTTGCCTCCCGCCCCGTTGATCAGCACGTCACAGGGTCCCAGGTCGGCCATAACCTGGTCTGCCACGGCATAGCACATATCCTTGTCCAGTACATTGCATTTGTAGGCCCGGGCCACGCCGCCCTCGCCGTTGATCTCCCTGGCAAACTGCTGGGCGGCCTCCTCGTTCAGGTCCAGCAGGGCCACCTTGGCCCCCGCCCGGGCCAGCACCTTGGCAAAGGCGGAGCAGAGCACGCCGCCCGCGCCGGTGACAACCGCTACCTTTCCAGTTAGATCAGTGTTCAGCACGTTCTTTTCCATGTTCATACCATCCTTTCCTGGCTATCATGCCTTCTGGGCCTTTTCACAGGCCTCAAAGAGTCCATTGATGTACGCGGCTCCCAAAGCCCGGTCATATAGCCCGTAGCCGGGTTTTCCGGTCTCGCCCCAGATCATGCGGCCGTGGTCGGGGCGGACGTAGCCGTCGAAGCCGGTTTCCACCAGGGCTTTGACGATCTCGTACATATCCAGGCTGCCGCAGCTGGACAGGTGGGCCCGCTCCTCAAAGGAGCCGTCCTCCAAAATCTTCACGTTGCGCAGGTGCATAAAGCCAATGCGCCCGGCGGCGGAATACTTCCGCACCAAGGCGGGCACGTCGTTGAACTTGGCGCAGCCCAGGGAGCCGGTGCACAGGCACAAAGCGTTGGAGGGGGAATCCACAATGGAGAGATAGCGGTCCAGGTTTTCCTCGCAGGTGATGACACGGGGCAGCCCGAAGATGGGGTAGGGCGGGTCGTCGGGATGCAGGGCCATCACCACGCCGCACTCCTCGGCCACGGGGATGACCTTCTTCAAAAACACCTCGATGTTTTTCCACAGGCCCCCCTCGCCCAGCTCGCCGTAGGCGCGGATTAAGTCCCGCACCTGCTCCTGGGTGTAGCTGGAGTCCCATCCCGGCAGGTGGATGTCGTCGGTGAGGGGGTCCAAGCCCTTCATCTGCTCCCAGTACATCACCAGGCTGGTGGAGCCGTCCGGGGCTTTTTTATCCAGCTGGGTGCGGGTCCAGTCGAACACCGGCATAAAGTTGTAGGTGACGCACTTCACGCCGTACTTGGCGCAGCGGCGCACGTTCTCGCAGTATGCCTCGATGTGGGCGTCCCGCTTGTCCGTGCCCAGTTTGATGTCCTCGCTGACAGGGATGGACTCCACCACGTCAAAGACCAGGCCGCGCTCCTCGCACTGGGCTTTCAGGCGGGCCAGGGACTCCTCCGGCCACACTTCTCCGGGTTTTACATCGTACACAGCGGTGACAATGGAGCGCATGCCGGGGATTTGGCTGATGTACTCCAAAGAGATGGGGTCAGAATCCCCATACCAGCGGAAGGAAAGTTTCATAATGTCTTTTCTCCTTTCATAAGAGGCGGGGATGTTACCCCTGGATACCGATGAATTTTGCCACGTTGTTGTAGCAGATATCCTGTACCATGGAGCCCAGCAGCTCGTAGTCTGCGGGGGCCTGGCCGTCCGCCACCCAGCCGCCGATGACGCGGCACAGGATGCGCCGGAAGTACTCGTGGCGGGGATAGGACAGGAAGGAGCGGGAATCCGTGAGCATGCCCACAAAGCGGCTGAGCACCCCGATGTTAGCCAAATCCCGCAGCTGCTTTTCCATGCCGTCCAGATGGTCATTAAACCACCAGGCAGACCCGAACTGCACCTTTCCAGCGGTAGCAGCGTCATGGAAGCAGCCGCCTCCCGCCACCAGCTTCTCATTGTCTGAGGCGTTCAGAGTGTAGAGGATGGTCTTGGGAAGGGCGTCCCGCAGGGCCAGACGGTCCAGCAGAGAGGCCAGAGAGGCGGCCGGGATGCCGTCGCCGATGGAGTCGCATCCTATGTCGGCACCCAGAGCTTGGAACCGCTTGGTGTTCAGGTTGCGCAGGGCTCCCAGGTGCAGCTGCATGGTGAAGCCCCGGGCAGCGTACTCCCCACCCAGGAAGTCCATGAGCAGGGACTGGTAGGCCGAGACCTCGTAGTCCAGGGGCGCCTCCCCGTCTAAAGCCTTCCGCATGGCCTCTTGGGCAGCCTCTTCATCCCATACCGTGAAGTCCGGGGAGCCGAAGGACTGGTCGGACAGGCGGCAGCCGCAGCCGGCAAAATAGTCCAGCCGCTGCTTTAAGGCGGCCTTTACGTCATCCAGGGTGCGGATGTACACCCCGGCAGCAGCTCCCAGCTTTTGAAGGTAAACGGGGTATTCGCCGTTCTCCACATGGAGGATCTTGTCAGGGCGGAAGGTGGGCAGCACTTTGGTGGCAAAGCCCCTATCCTCTGCAAGGAGCTTGTGGTACTGTAAATCGTCGGCGGGGTCATCCGTGGTGCACAGGGCCCGGACGTTGCTGGAGGCGATCAGGGCGCGGGCCGTGCCCTGCGGGCTTTGGAGGACGCTGTTGGCCTTGTCCCAAATGGCGGGGGCGCTCTGGCTGTCCAGCAGTTCTTCAACGCCAAAGAAGCGCAGCAGCTCCAGGTGGGACCAGTGGTAGATGGGGTTGCCCACCAAGGCAGGCATGATGGCGGCGAAGCGCTGGAATTTCTCCTGGAAGGAGGCCTTGCCGGTGACGTACTCCTCGGGTACGCCGCAGGTGCGCATCACCCGCCATTTGTAGTGGTCGCCGGCCAGCCAGGCCTCACCAATGTCAGAAAACTGCTTGTTTTCGTAAATCTCCTGGGGATTCAGGTGGCAGTGGTAGTCGAAGATGGGCATGTCTTCGGCGTACTCATGGTACAGCCGGCGGGCGGGCTCGCTGCGGAGCAGAAAGTCGTCGGTGATAAAGGTTTTCACAGTAAGAGCTCCTTTCCAAAAAGAATTCGGATACGTGGCCAGCAGAGAGGAAAACCTCCCTTTTCCTTTATTTTACTGAAAAAAAGCGGGCATGACGTGGGATAATCTGCTTGAAAACAGGTGATAGTTGCTATATAATAGAAAAAACGAACTTGCGGGGGCTATTTTATTGGGTTTGACGATTGAAAATTTCACGCTCCGCCAAACCATGCAGGACAGCTTGTTTGAATGCCATCACTATTTGGACAAGGTTCCTCCTGAAGTGGAGTTTCACGAGCATGAGTTTTATGAGATATATTTCTTCCTGTCCGGCGCTGTCTCCTATGTGATCGAGGGACGTACCTATCAGCTGCGGCCGGGGGATATTTTGCTGACCAATAATGAGGATATCCACCGGCCAGAGGTGCGCGAGGGCAAACCCTATGAGCGCTATGTCATCTGGATTCGCCCGGAAGCCATCCAGTCCTTCCGCAGCTTGGGAGATGATTTGGCCGCTTGTTTTTTAGATGCGGCAAACCGGCGCTTTAAGCTCATTCGGCCGGACAGCAGTACCGTGACACATCTGAGAAGCCTGTGTGAAAAGATCATTCAGGCGCGCCGGGAGGACTGCTTTGCCAAAGAGACCCTGGCCTATCTCTACCTGTGCGAGTTTTTAGTCTATTTAAACCGCGCTTACTTTTCCCTGCCGGACAGCATTTGGCAGGATGTGAGTGAAAATGAAAATGTCAACCAAGTCATTGCCTATATTAACGACCACCTGTCGGAAGATTTGAGCTTGGACCGGCTGGCAAACCACTTCTATGTGAGCAAGTATTACCTCAGCCACAGGTTTAAGGAGTACACAGGCTTGACCCTCTATCAATTCATCATCAAGAAGCGCTTGGTGGTGGCCCGCAATATGCTGCGGGAGGGCACACCGGTGACTACGGTCTGCCTGCAGTGCGGTTTCAATGACTACTCCAATTTCCTCAAACAGTTCAAGCGGGAATTTGGCCGCAGTCCAAAGGAATTTATGCGCCAGGATTAATTCCGCGGCTGCCGCTGGCTGCGACTCCTTCCCGTATGAGAGCGTCCCGCCTGGGCGGCAGTAACCACGAGCGGTTTAAAAAGGCCGGGTACCCCCGCGGGACCCGGCCTATCTGTGTTTACAAAGAAGGCGTGAAAGGCCTTTTTAGAGCGAAACGGCGGAGATACCGGCAAAAATACCCCGTGGAAGTGCAGGCGAAAAAGAAAACGCTGAACCTAGAACGCGAAATGCGTTCAGGCTCAGCCGGGATTAAGGAGGCAGAATAACCGCCAACAGGAAACGGGGAGCGGCAGTTTGCCGCTGGTCGAGGTGGAAGGAAAACTGCCCGCCGCAAGCGTGAGGGAAAAGGCAAAAGAAAAAGCTGAGCCCAGAACGCGGATTGCGTCCAGGCTCAGCCTGGTGCCGCTGACCGGACTTGAACCGGTACGGGATCGCTCCCGAGGGATTTTAAGTCCCTTGTGTCTGCCGATTCCACCACAGCGGCCGATGGATAGAAATGATAACTAAAAAATAATACCACGGAAAACAAAGAAAATCAAGAGGGAGGCTACGGAAAAAAATATGGAAATTTTGCTGAGAGTCATTTACTTTTGAGGGGATAGTATAGTATACTTTTCATGTTGGGGAGATCCCAGGAATCTTTGCTGAAGGAGCAATGCTGTTATGTATTACCTAGGAATTGACTTGGGCGGCACCAATATTGCCGTCGGCATCGTGGATGAGAATAACCAGATCATCGCGCGGGCTTCCTCTAAAACAAAGCTGGAAAACGCCGAGCAGGTGGCGGATGCTATGGCTGAGACGGCCTATGCCGCTTTGAAGAACGCCGGCATTACGCTGGCCGATGTGCCTTGGGTGGGAATTGGCTCTCCCGGCACCATCAATAAGGCCACGGGCATCATCGAGTTTGCCAACAACCTGCCCTTTAAAAATACGCCCATGCAGAAGATGCTTTCCGAGCGCATGGAGGGCAAACAGGTCCTTATGGAGAATGATGCCAATGCCGCGGCTTACGGCGAGTACATGGCTGGTGCCCTGAAGGGCGCTGATAACGCCATCGCCATCACTCTGGGCACTGGCGTGGGCGGCGGTGTCATTATCAACCATAAGATTTATTCCGGCAGCAACTATGCCGGCGCCGAATTGGGCCACACGGTGATCGTGGTGGATGGCCGCCTGTGCACCTGCGGACGCCATGGCTGTTGGGAGACTTACGCCTCTGCCACCGGCCTGATCAAGACCACCAAGGAGCACATGGACAAGGCCCCCAAGGATTCTCCCCTGTGGACTCTGGTAGAGGGCGACATCAATAAGGTCAGCGGCCGCACCGCCTTTGACGCCATGCGCCAGGGAGACCCCATCGGCAAGGAGATCGTGGATGAGTACATCAAGTATCTCAGCGTGGGCATCGTGGACATGGTGAACATCTTCCAGCCTGACATCCTGTGCATTGGCGGCGGCATTTCCAACGAACGGGAGACCCTGCTGGCCCCCGTGCGGGAATTTGTGGCAAGAGAGCAATATGCCATGAACTCCGCGAAGAAGACTGTAATCTGCCGTGCTGAGCTGGGCAATGACGCTGGCATTATCGGCGCAGCGCTGCTGGGCAAGGAGGTTTGAGTTTCATGTCCGTGGAAAAGGCTGTGTTCGGCACTCTCCCCGACGGGCGGGAGGCTGCCCTTTATACCTTGAGAGCCCGCAGTGGTATGACGTTGGTCACCACGCCCTACGGATGCCGGATTATCCGGCTGCTGGTGCCGGATCGCCTGGGGAGGCTGGGCGATGTGATTCTGGGGCACCGCACTTTGGAGGAGTACTTTGGCGCGGATTACCACGGAGCGTTCATCGGCCGTTATGCCAACCGCATTGGTGGGGCACAGTTTGTTTTAGACGGCAAGACCTATAGCCTGCCAGCCAACGATGGGGCCAACACCTTGCACGGCGGCCCTGGGGGCTATCACCAGGTGCTGTGGGAGGCATCTGTTCAGGAGGAGGGGGATGAGCCCTCTATCACCTATACCTATGAGAGCCCCGATGGAGAAGAAGGGTTCCCTGGCAGCCTGAAGCTGCAGGTGACCTATACCTTGAAGAAGGATAACACACTCTCTTTGGAGTATACGGGTACCAGCGACCAGGCCACTCCCTTCAATCCAACCAACCACGCTTTTTTCAACCTCTCCGGAGACCACCAAAAGGAGGTCCTGTCCACCTGGCTGCGGCTCAATGCCGAGGAGACCACCACGGTCTCGGACGGCCTGATCCCCGATGGGAACATCGTCTCCACCTTGGGCGGGCCTCTGGACTTCACCGCTGGAAAGGAACTGGGGAAGGATATGTTTGCCGATGACCACTTGATCCAGCTTTGCGGCGGTTTTGACCACAATCTGTGCATCAAGGGCGAGGGCTTCCGCCAGTTCGGCGAGGCATGGGACCCCGACAGCTGCCGCGCCATGGAGATCTGGTCTGACCTGCCTGGCGTACAGCTGTACACCTTCAACTCGGTGGATGAAGGCATTTTGGGTAAGGACGGGCTGCCCATGAAGCCCCACACCGCCTTCTGCTTGGAGACCCAGTTCTATCCGGACTCGGTGCATCACGAGAATTTCCCGTTCCAGTACCTGCAGTCCGGTCAGCCCTTTACCACAAGGACAGAATACCGGTTCTCCGTGAAAAAGTAAGACATAGCGGGGCCGCCTGGGGTTATGCCCGGGGCGGCTCTGCTCTTTTCTTTTCCGCACCACACTCTAAAAGAAGGAGGCTTTCCCGTTGAAAAAAGAAAAATCCTGCGGTGCCGTTGTCTGCCGGAAGGGGGAAAACGGCCTGGAGATCTTGCTCATCCAGCACAAGAACGGCGGCCACTGGGCCTTCCCCAAGGGCCATGTGGAGAAAAAAGAGACCGAAGAGGAGACCGCCCTGCGGGAGATCAAGGAGGAGACCGGCTTGAAAGTGGCCCTGGATACGGCCTTTCGGAAGATGGTCACCTATTCTCCCAAGCCCGGTGTGATGAAGGACGTGATCTACTTTGCCGCCAAAGCGAAGAAGGACAGCGCCCGTCCCCAGCCGGAAGAAGTGCTGGAATTGTGCTGGAAGTCCCCCGAAGAGGCCTTGGAAGCTGTCACATATGACACGGACCGCCAGGTCCTCCAGGCCTTTCTGGAATACCATAAGAAGGCCTCTGAAAAGTAGATCACTGTTTCCACGGAGAAAAGCCCCTGCCATTTGGCGGGGGCTTTTCTGCCGTCTGTTCTATTTGCCTGCCCTTGTCCATAGATATGAAACATCCCATGGAAAAAGGAGGAACGGCTATGGAGCCTTCCGGGTTCGATTATGTAGCGCGGCAGGTCCCGCTTTATCGGGATTTGCTTTTATCCCTTCCCCAATGGGTGAAGGAGCAGGCCTTTGACTTTCATTTCAGCGCGGGACAACCTATTTCCCTTTGCGGCAGAGAGGGAATCTGTTTTCTGGTGGGGAGGGGCTGCGTTTCCCGCTGCCCGCAGGATGCCCCTCCGGTCACTTCCCAACAAATCCGGGAGCTGTTTTTACAAATCTGCGGCTATTCCGTGTATGCCCACGAAGATGAGCTCCGCCAGGGCTATGTGCGCTTAGGGGAGGGCTGCCGGGTGGGGGTCTGCGGCTCGGCTGTTATGGAGGGAGGCGTGGTGCGCGGGTTGCGGGATGTCACTTCTCTGGTCTTCCGCATCCCCCGCCGAAGATGGGGCTGTGCGGACAGGCTCTTTACAGGAGGCATCCCTGTGGAGAAGGGGGTCCTGGTGGCTGGCCCGCCTTCCAGTGGAAAGACCACCTTCCTGCGGGATATAGCCCGTTCCCTCTCCTTGGGGCGGTTTGCCTCCGGCCGCCGCGTCGCCATTGTCGATGAGCGGGGAGAGCTGGGAGGCTTTGACTTGGGGCCCTGTGCGGATATCTTGCGGGGATATCCGAAGGAAACCGGCCTGGAGGTAGCTTTGCGAACGCTCTCGCCAGAGGTCATCGTCTGCGACGAGCTCTCCCAACGGGATTTCAAGGCGGTGCAAGGGGCGGTGGCCGCGGGGGTGGCGCTGGTCGCCTCTGTTCATGGAGATCCAAGCGGGCTGCTGCAAAGGCCCCTGTGCCGTGCCCTTTTGGAAAGCGGAGCCTTCCAGACGCTGGTGTGCCTAAAGGGGCGCAGCGCGCCGGGAGAGCTGGCCTGGATCCAAAAGGTGGCCCCCTGGGGCCACGGCGAGAGGGGAGAAAACGCCTGTGAAGCTGTGGGGAATGGCATTGATCGTGCTCAGCGGCCTGTTGGCGGGCTTGCTGACGGCGTCCCGCCTGAAACGGAGGGTACGCCTGCTGCTTGATCTGAAAGCGCTGCTCCAGGGCTTCTCCACTGGAATACGATTTTGCAGCGGAAGCCTTTCTGAGCTGATCGTAGAGCATCAGGAATCCCCGTTCTGCCGCCAGGCGGAACGGGAGCCGGAGTTTCCAGAGGAGCCGGCGGCCGCTCTGGAACAGGCCGGCCGGGTTCTGCTGTGGGAGACCGGAGACCTGGAATGGTATCAGGGGATGGTGCGGGGGCTGGGGGTCAGCGATACCCAAGGGCAGTTGGAGCATCTCTCCCTGTACCAGGCCTTGTTGGAACCCCGGCTGGAGCAGGCTCGGGAAGAAGCTCGTCAGAAATGCCGTGTACAGGTTGCCTTAGGGCTTTTTTCCGGAATTGTGCTCAGCCTGCTGCTGCTTTAAGAAATGGAGTGGAAAGGGAGGCGTGTCCTCGTGGAAGTGGATCTGATATTCCAAATTGCCGCAATCGGCATTATTGTAGCCGTGCTCAACCAGCTGCTGGTGCGTTCCGGCCGGGAGGAGCAGGCCATGATGACCACGCTGGCAGGCCTCATTGTGGTGCTGATGATGATTATTCGGCAGATTGACGCCCTGTTCCAGGCGGTCAAATCCATTTTTTCTCTGTAGCGATGGAGATATTTGGAATAGGGGTCTGTGCCCTGTGCGCGGTGCTTTTCGCGGCGCTGGTGCAGAAGAGCAACAAGGAATACGCCCTGCTTATAAGCCTGGCGGCAGCAGCTGGC
>PPYF01525757.1_pt1 | contig 16091 bp, 9 predicted proteins | sample 1559871 | NCBI WGS metagenome assembly PPYF01 (sample SAMN08240021, study PRJNA423297) | Human gut metagenome, whole genome shotgun sequencing project.
AGGTGCTGATTTTGAGAAGAAGCTCGTTTGGAAGACAAACGAAGGGTTCAAAGTGAAACCTTTCTACCGGATGGAAGATTTGGAAGGTTTAAAAACTACTGATGCGCTTCCCGGAGAATTCCCGTATCTGAGAGGAACTAAAAAAGACAACAACGAGTGGCTGGTTCGCCAGGAAATCAGAGTGGAATGTCCTAAAGAGGCCAATGCGAAAGCACTGGATATCCTGAACAAAGGTGTCGATTCACTTTCTTTCCATGTAAAGGCAAAAGAACTCAATGCGGAATATCTTGAGACTCTGTTGAATGATATTCAGGCTGAGTGTGTTGAACTGAACTTCTCTACTTGTCAGGGACACGTTGTAGAACTGGCTAATCTGCTGGTAGCTTATTTCCAGAAGAAGGATTATGATGTGAAGAAGCTGAAAGGCTCCATCAACTATGATTTCTTCAACAAGATGCTGACCCGCGGCAAGGAAAAGGGGGATATGGTACAGACTGCCAAAGCACTGATTGAAGCTATCCAACCGCTTCCTTTCTACCGCGTACTGAATGTGAACGCATTATCGCTGAACAATGCCGGAGCTTATATTTCTCAGGAATTGGGTTATGCACTGGCTTGGGGTAATGAATACATGAGCCAACTGACCGATGCCGGTGTTCCTGCTGCCATAGTAGCTAAGAAAATCAAATTTAACTTCGGTATCAGCTCCAACTATTTCCTTGAAATTGCAAAATTCCGTGCCGCACGTCTGTTGTGGTCGAATATCGTTGCTTCTTACAATCCTGAATGCCTGCGTGACTGTGATAACAAAGGTGCTAACGGTGAATGTCGTTGCGCGGCAAAAATGGCGGTTCATGCGGAAACTTCCACTTTCAATCTTACCTTGTTTGATGCACACGTGAACCTGCTTCGTACACAAACTGAAGCGATGAGTGCCGCATTGGGCGGTGTGGATTCAATGACTGTCACTCCGTTCGACAAGACTTACGAAACTCCGGATGACTTCTCAGAACGTCTGGCGCGCAATCAACAACTGTTGTTGAAGGAAGAATCTCATTTCGATAAAGTAATTGACCCGGCTGCTGGTTCTTACTATATTGAAAACCTGACAATATCTATTGCACAACAAGCATGGAACCTGTTCTTGTCTGTAGAAGAAGCCGGTGGTTTCTATGCAGCATTGAAGGCGGGGACTGTTCAGGCTGCTGTCAACGAAAGTAATAAAGCCCGTCATAAAGCGGTGGCTCAACGTCGTGAAGTATTGTTGGGTACTAACCAATTCCCGAACTTCAATGAAAAGGCCGGAGATAAGCAACCGGTTGAAGCAAAATGCTGTTGTGGCGGTGATGCTCATACTTGTGAGAAAGATGTGGATACATTGGTATTCGACCGTGCTGCCAGCGAGTTTGAAGCATTGCGTCTTGAAACGGAAGCATCCGGCAAACGTCCGAAAGCATTCATGCTGACTATCGGTAACCTGGCTATGCGTCAGGCACGTGCGCAATACTCTTGCAACTTCCTGGCTTGTGCCGGTTATGAAGTGGTTGATAACCTCGGATTTGAAACGGTGGAAGCTGGAGTAGAAGCAGCTATGGCTGCGAAAGCCGACATTGTCGTAATCTGTTCAAGTGATGATGAATATGCGGAATATGCAGTTCCTGCATTCAAGGCATTGAACGGTCGCGCTATGTTTATCGTTGCCGGTGCTCCTGCTTGTATGGACGAATTGAAAGCGGCAGGTATCGAGAACTTCATCCATGTCCGTGTCAACGTACTGGATACCTTGAAAGAGTTTAACGCCAAACTATTGAAGTAAGATGAGAAAAGATTTTAAAAACTTAGATATATATGCCGCATTTCAGCCTGCTAACGGTGCTGAATGGCAAAAGGCTAACGGTATCTCCGCTGACTGGAAAACGCCGGAACACATTGAAGTGAAGCCTGTTTATACAAAAGAAGACCTCGAAGGAATGGAACACCTCGGCTATGCTGCCGGACTTCCGCCTTATCTGCGTGGTCCGTATTCAGTAATGTACACGCTCCGTCCCTGGACTATCCGCCAGTATGCCGGATTCTCCACTGCCGAAGAATCAAATGCTTTCTATCGCCGTAATCTGGCTTCCGGTCAGAAAGGTCTGTCGGTAGCATTCGACTTGGCCACTCACCGCGGTTATGACCCCGATCACGAACGCGTTGTGGGTGACGTAGGTAAGGCAGGTGTGTCTATCTGTTCCTTAGAGAACATGAAGGTCCTGTTCGATGGTATTCCTTTGAATAAGATGTCCGTGTCCATGACAATGAACGGTGCAGTACTTCCGATTATGGCATTCTATATCAATGCCGGACTGGAACAAGGTGCTAAACTGGAAGAAATGGCTGGTACTATCCAGAACGATATTCTGAAAGAATTCATGGTGCGTAATACCTATATTTATCCGCCTGCATTCTCTATGAAGATTATTTCCGATATCTTCGAATATACTTCACAGAAGATGCCGAAGTTCAACTCTATCTCTATCTCCGGTTACCATATGCAGGAAGCAGGTGCTACGGCAGACATCGAGTTGGCTTACACACTGGCTGACGGTTTGGAATATCTTCGTGCCGGAACTGCCGCAGGTATCGACATTGATGCGTTTGCTCCCCGTCTGTCTTTCTTCTGGGCGATTGGTACAAACCACTTTATGGAAATCGCCAAGATGCGTGCCGCACGTATGTTGTGGGCAAAGATTGTGAAACAGTTCAATCCGAAGAACCCGAAATCACTGGCATTGCGTACTCACTCCCAGACTTCCGGTTGGTCACTGACCGAACAAGACCCGTTCAACAACGTGGGACGTACTTGTATCGAAGCTATGGCTGCCGCTTTGGGACATACTCAGTCTCTGCATACCAATGCATTGGATGAGGCTATCGCTCTGCCGACAGACTTCTCCGCACGTATTGCACGTAATACTCAGATTTATATCCAGGAAGAAACTTACATTTGTAAGAACGTTGACCCGTGGGGCGGTTCTTATTATGTAGAATCTTTGACTAACGAACTGGCACACAAGGCTTGGGAACTTATCGAGGAAGTAGAAAAACTGGGTGGTATGGCGAAAGCTATCGAAACCGGTATTCCTAAGATGCGTATCGAAGAGGCTGCCGCACGTACGCAGGCTCGTATCGACAGCGGTCAGCAGACTATTGTCGGCGTGAACAAGTATCGTTTGGAAAAAGAAGCCCCGATTGATATTCTTGAAATTGATAATACAGCGGTTCGTCTTGAACAGATTGACAACCTGAATCGTTTGAAAGAAGGACGCAACCAGGCAGAGGTGGACAAGGCATTGGCTGCTATTACCGAATGTGTGAAGACTGGCAAGGGTAACTTGTTGGAGCTGGCTGTGGAAGCAGCACATGTTCGCGCTACATTGGGTGAGATCTCATCTGCTTGCGAACAGATAGTAGGACGTTATAAAGCAATAATTAGAACTATATCAGGCGTGTATTCATCAGAAAGTAAAAACGACAGCGACTTCAAACGTGCTTGTGAACTGGCTGAGAAGTTTGCGAAGAAAGAGGGACGTCAACCTCGTATCATGGTTGCCAAAATGGGACAGGACGGTCACGACCGTGGTGCCAAAGTGGTAGCAACAGGTTATGCGGACTGTGGTTTCGACGTGGATATGGGACCTCTGTTCCAGACTCCTGCGGAAGCAGCTCGCGAAGCGGTAGAAAACGACGTTCACGTAGTAGGTGTTTCTTCACTGGCTGCCGGACACAAGACACTGGTTCCGCAGATTATCGAAGAGTTGAAGAAACTGGGACGTGAAGACATTGTAGTGATTGCCGGTGGTGTTATTCCTGCACAGGATTATGACTTCTTGTATAAGGCAGGTGTAGCCGCTATTTTCGGTCCGGGTACTCCGGTAGCGAAAGCTGCTTGTCAGATTTTGGAAATCCTTATGGATGAAGAATAGACAATCGATTATATGTGGTTTATAAACCATGAATAGATAATTAAAAAAGGGTCAGTTGCTGACCCTTTTTTTGTATCCTATTATTGAAATATCCCCTTTGGGGGATTTTATAAAAAGTACCTCAAATTTGATTTATTGAAAAAATATTCATAATATTGTCATCACTTTGTTAATTGTTGACCCGTACCTTTGCGCATAAATTTCTAAACTATGGTAGATTTCATGAATGATAAACAATTGTTGGGAGAGCTGAAAAGAGGCAATAATGCAGCTTTTGAGTTTCTGTTCAAGAGTTATTATCCTCGTTTGCGAGGGTATGCTATTCGTTTTATTGAAGATGAAGAAACGGTTCGCGATATTATTCAGGAGTGTTTTTTGCGGTTTTGGGAACGCCGCGAAATGTTATCTGCTATTTCACTCACTTCTCTTCTTTTTTCTATGGTCCGCAACGGATGTCTGAATTATCTGAAGCATCGCTCGATTGTTGAAAAGTACCGGGTGGAATATCTGGCAAAGGTGGACGGGGAAGAAAGGCTCTACTACGCTGACTTTATGCAGGATGCGGAACATAAGTTATTATACAAAGAATTGCAGGATCAGATTGCCCTTGTGCTCAATCAGTTGCCGGAAAGGTCGCGTGAGATTTTTTTGTTAAGCCGTTTCAGGGGATTGAAGAACAGAGAAATTGCGGAAAAACTACAAATATCTACCACAGCAGTCGAAAAGCATATTGCAAGGGCTTTGCAATACTTCTCCCGGCATTTCAGCGAACACTATCCGGTGGATTTGTATATGGTGATATTAGCATGGCTGATGATGGAGCAGCAATAATCAATGCGCTCTTCGGTTATATAAAGAATAGAAAGCAGGAAAGTTTTTTCTGCTTTTTTTGTTTCGGGGGTTGGGTAAAAGAAATATGGGTTGTTACATCTTATAGAAAGTGAATATAATGAAGCAAGAAGAAAATATCCGTGAATTGGCTATTCAGTATTTTGAAGGATGCATATCAAGAGCTGACGAAAAGAATCTGTTCGAATATATCGACCGGGTGGAAGGCGGCTATGGCAGGTTCCGTCAATGGGAGAAAGAATGGATGAATCACCGGAATGCCGATTCGGAGACAGATGCCGAATGGGAAGCTTTGAAGCATAAGATGTATACACAGGAAGCTATCGTTCCGTTATTGAAAAAAACGAGACCGGGCATATGGAAGATTGCCCGCATCGCTGCTGTTATAGCATTGATTGTCGGTACTACGCTGGGTATTCAACAAGTCATTTACTTGTTTACGCCAAAGACTTTCTTTGTTTGCGAAGCTCCGTTGGGGGATAAGAGTAAGATACAGCTTTCGGATGGTACAGTCGTATGGCTGAATGCAGGTTCCGTGTTAAGATATTCGAATCATTTCAATACAGCCGACCGGGTAGTGGAACTCGAAGGAGAAGGCTATTTTGAAGTGACCAAACAGAATGGAAAGCTATTCACGGTAAAGACGCATGAATATGATGTGGTGGTGAAAGGTACGAAGTTTAATGTATCTGCCTATTCGGACGATTCATATATAACAACCACCTTACTGGAAGGAGCGGTAGAGTTGAATTATAAAGAAGACCGGATACGGATGTTGCCGGGAGAATCCATCTCTTTGGATTTGGCGACAGGACAGTTGAAAGGGAAGAAAGTAAATGCACGTCAGGCAATGGCATGGGCCGAAGACAGGATAGAATATGACGACATAACGTTAGGAGAGATGGTGAAGAAACTTTCCCGCCAGTATGATGTACGTATTCAGTTGGAGTCGGAGAAGTTGGGCGATATGAAGTTCCGTGTTTCGTTGCGTAATAAAGAGACAATCGTAGATGTAATGGACGCACTGAAAGAAATCATACCTATCAAAGTAGAATATAAGGAAAAGGATATATATATAAGATAAGAACTCAATGTTTAATTGTAAAGAAATCAAGTATGAATATTACTCAAATAGGCAGATTTGGGATGCTGTTGATGATGGCATCTGTTGCAATCTCGTGTTCTGACCCTAATCCTTTGGACTCATATACCCGTGTCCCGTTTGAAAAGGCGGAAACGGATGACGGAAACAGTGATGGTGACGGAGACGGTGCCGGTGGTTTGTTCGAGAAAGGAAATGGAACGGACAGCAAACCTTATATGATAATGAATGCGACGCAGATTAGGAATATGCGTAGTGTGTTGAAATCGGGAATAAAAATTTATTTCCAGTTGGGTGCTGATATTGATATGGCAGGCGTTGATGACTGGCAGGCGTTGAATGCCTCAGGGGATTTTCCTTATGAAATAGATTTTGACGGAGACAGCCATGTCATTAAGAACTTCAAATGTTCTGCCGGTGATTATCCGAGTTTCTTCGGAGTATTGTGTGGTGATTGCCGTAATGTGGGCTTTGTGAATGCTTCTGTATCGTCAGCACGGCAGGGGATTGGAATTATTACCGGTTACCTCGGACTAAAAGATAAAGGCAACGGCAATAAGACAGGAAGAATTGTGAACTGCTATACGACCGGTGAAGTGATTGGTTCCGGTGCGGCGGGTGGAATAGCCGGTGTACTGGCAAACAGCTACGATGGGCAGGAAAGTTATATAAAGAACTGTTATTCAAGTGCAACGGTTAGCGACCAGGCGGCAAGTGGTGGAAAAGCAGGCGGTATTGCCGGCAGGAAAGTAGGTGTCGGCGGATTTATTGAGAACTGTTATGCATACGGAACAGTCAGCGCGACTAAAGGAGGCGTGGGCGGCATTTTGGGACAAATCGACAAAAATTGTGATATTGCTATCAAGAACAGCGCGGCATGGAGCAACTTGACCGGAGTAGATGCTTCGTCGACCGTAGGCCGCGTTGTTGGTGTCTCTGCTTCGTTGGGTAGTTATGAGAATTGTTACGCCTGTGAGAGTATTGTACTTAAGGTGAATGAAAATACGATTACCGCATCAGACGAGTCGTCAGCCACGGGAACTACTTTTCACGGAGTGGCGAAGTCAGCGGAAGAACTGGAGAATATCATCGTAGCTTGGAATCCGAATCTTTGGAAAAAAGGAACGAACGGTTATCCGATATTCCAGTGGTCTGAATAAATAGAGCCGGTCGATACAAAAAAGCAGAAATAATCTGCTTTTTTGCTTTTATAGGGGTTGGGCAGATGAATTATGAGTTGTTTTATCTTATAGAAGCGATTCAGAGAAATACTACAATCGAATATATATATCCTTAAATATAAATCACTTTAAATTGTAACAACTTAATTGATAAAATTATGAATGACCGAAGAAACTCATTTTTTAGATTGTTTCTCCTGATTCTGTTGTGTTTGGGCGTCCAGTCACTACGGGCGCAGACAGTTACAAAGGTCTTTAAAAATGAGCCGCTAAAAGCGGTATTGAAAGAAGTTGAGCGGCAGACGAAGTACTCCATTATCTATAAAACGGACGAAGTTAATGAAAATAAGAAGATTACGGCTTCCTTTCAGCAGGCAACTGTTAATAATGTACTTGCTGCTGTTTTGGATAAGGATGTAGAGTACAAATTGCAAAATCGGATGATTATTATCACGAAGAAAACAGCACGCAATACTGCTGCCGTACCATCACAGTCTTTACACCGGGTTACGGGGAAGGTGGTCGATGTAAACGGTGACCCGGTAATCGGTGCCAGTGTACAGGTGGTGGGACAATCTATGGGGACGATTACAAACTTGGATGGTGAATTTACGTTGTCGGCAGTTCCGGTTAATGCAGTAGTTGTAGTGTCCTATATCGGATTTGAAAAGAAAGAAATCAAAGTCTCCGAGTTGCTGAAATCTCCGAGAGTGATGCTGCGGGAAGATACGGCTACACTGGAAGAAGTGGTAGTGGTAGGCTACGGTACTCAAAAGAAAATAAACCTGACGGGAGCCGTTGCGGTAGTAGACAGTAAAGCGATGGAAGACAGACCCGTGCCGAGAGCTTCACAGATGCTGCAAGGAACGGTACCCAATATGAATGTGACTTTCGGGTCGGGGTATCCGGGGGCTTCGGCAACTATCAATATCCGTGGTGTGAACTCTATCAGCGGCAATGCGTCGCCATTAGTCTTGATTGACGGAATAGAAGGGGATATCGACCGCTTGAATCCGAATGACATCGCTTCCATCTCCGTATTGAAAGATGCTTCTTCGGCCGCTATTTACGGGGCTCGTGCTTCTTACGGCGTTATCCTCGTGACTACCAAGGAAGGTTCCGCCCGCAAGACTACCGTTTCGTATGATGGAAGATATTCGTGGAGCAATCAGACGACTTCCACAGATTTTGAAACCAGAGGATATTATTCGGCAGGTATCAACGATTTGTTTTATACCAATTACAACGGAAAGCCTTATACCAACTATACGGAAGAAGACTACCGCCAGCTTTGGTTGCGGCGGAATGATAAAACGGAGAATCCCGAACGCCCCTGGGTGGTCACTGACCAACGCGACGGAAGAGATACATATGTCTATTACGGCAACTTCGACTGGTATAATTATCTTTACCGTAAAAACAGGCCGATGTGGGAGCACAATATCAGTGTCAGCGGAGGAAATGACAAGCTGAACTATTATTTATCCGGAAATACAGTTGACCAAACGGGTATCTTCAGACAAAATCCTGATAAGTATAAGGTGTATAATTTCAGAAGTAAAATCTCTGCAAAAATCACTCCGTGGCTGACAATCAGTAATAACACTAAGTATCACTATAACAGCTATTCTTATCCGGGATTATCAGGCATCAATAACAACTTCAACACTGCTGTGAATCATGCATTGGCGAGTTTCGTACCTGTCAATCCGGATGGCAGTGCTGTTTATCTGACTTCATTGAGTAATTCCAGCGTCCTGGATGGTATGGGAGCTATCCTTGCCTATGGCAAGCATAAGAATGAAGACCAACGGTATGAGTTCTCCACAACTTTTGAAGCAAGTTTCAATGTGATGAAGAACCTGAATGTCCGTGCAAATTACAGTTACCTGCACTATAACTATCAGACCATGAACAGAACGGTAAATGTACCGTATTCCAAATATCCGGGTGAGATATCCTATCTGACTACCGGAAACGGAGTGAATCAGTTGAAGGAAACACAGACCAACCATTGGTACCAGGCTTTCAATGTTTATGGCGACTATATGCTGGATATTGCCGACCACCAGTTCAAGATTATGGCTGGTTATAACTATGAAACCAAGCGTCTGAAAGATATTAAAGTCTCCCGCCAGGGTTTGCTTTCCGATGACCTGAATGACTTGAACCTGGCAGTAGGAGATGCGATGACTATGTCCGGCGGACAGAATGAATATGCGCTTCTCGGAGCATTCTATCGTCTTAATTACTCCTACAAAGGCGGTCGTTACCTGCTCGAGACGAGCGGACGCTATGACGGAAGTTCCCGTTTCAGAAGCGGACATCGTTTCGGTTTCTTCCCCTCGGCTTCCGTAGGATGGAGAATCAGTGAAGAACCGTTTTTCGGGAATTTAAAGAAGAATATTGATAATGTGAAATTGCGTCTGTCATACGGTTCGTTGGGCAATCAGCAAGTAGGATATTACGATTATATTCAAACCATCAATACCAACGGCACGATGAACTACATCTTTGGCGACCAGAAGAAAGGCTCTTATGCAAGTGTCTCCGACCCGAATTCCGCCGACCTGACCTGGGAAACCGTTTCGACCTGGAACGTGGGACTGGACCTCGGATTTCTGAACAACCGCTTGAACCTGACCGCCGATGCCTATATCCGCGATACTAAAGGTATGCAAACTTCCGGCAAAAAGCTCCCCGGTGCTTACGGAGCCAACGAACCCAAGCAAAATGCAGCCAACCTGCGTACCAAAGGCTGGGAATTGATGTTGACCTGGAATGATGCGTTCAAACTGGCAAACAAGCCTTTCCGCTATAACCTATCCGTAGGACTGGCGGACAATACATCGGAAATAACGAAGTTCGATAATCCTTCCAAGATATTGAGTGATTACTATGTCGGTCAGAAACTGGGTGATATTTGGGGGTATGTAGTAGACGGGCTTTTCAGGACAGACGAAGAAGCGGCAAGCTATAACGTTGACCAGACTGCAGTCAATTTCGTTATCAATACAGCGCAGGTGAATCCGGGACTTCATGCCGGTGATATGAAATTCGTTGATTTGGATGGCGACCATAAAATATCTTCCGGCTCGAACACAGCAGATGACCCTGGCGACCGCAAAATAATCGGAAACTCATTACCGCGTTATACATACAGTATTCAAGGTGGTTTCGACTGGTATGGATTCGACTTCTCCATCTATCTTCAGGGAGTGGGACATCAGGACTGGTATCCGGGCACTAATTCCGTATTCTTTTGGGGACCATACGCCCGTCCGTATTCATCGTTCATTCCACGTGATTTCTTGAGTCAGGTATGGAGCCCGGAAAATCCCGATGCTTATTTTCCGCGTCCGATAGGATATCTCGCCCTCGGCAATAACCGTTCTTTGGGAGTGGTGAACGACCGCTATTTGCAGAACCTGGCATATTGCAGAGTAAAGAACATCACAGTAGGTTATACGATTCCTGCCGTATGGACAAAGAAAGTGAAGATAGAGCGCCTGCATATCTATTTCAGTGGTGAGAACCTGTTTACCTTCTCTCCGCTAAAGAGTGATTATATTGACCCGGAACAGGCATCGGCGGAGAACTCCATCCAATCGGCAAATGGTAACGCCAAGCTGTATCCCTGGTCAAAGACCTATTCTTTTGGAGTGAACGTAACTTTTTAAACTAACTAATATTTGAATTATGAAACCTGTTTATATAGTATCTTGGTTGTTCGCATTGGCGGTATCTTTCGTATCGTGCGACGATTGGTTGGATAAGACCCCCAAAGACCGCCTGTATCCGGATGTATATTTCAAGACTGAAGATGAGTTGCGGTTATTTACGAATCAGTTTTATAACAACCTGGTTCCGGCTGCCGCCGATATTTATTCCGAGTCATCGGATTTGATTGTCAAGTCCGACTTGATGCTCGAAATGTCCGGGCAGCGTATCATACCCGATGAAGGAAACGGCTGGAATTTTACAGCGCTCCGGGATATTAATTTCTATTTGCAGTATTCCCACAACTGCACGGATGTGAATGCCCGTAATCGCTATGATGGTGTCGCCCGTTTTTTCAGGGCTTATTTCTACTTTGCGAAAGTGAAGAGATACGGTGATATTCCCTGGTATGATAAAGCACTCGATTCGGACGATCCCGATTTATATAAAGCCCGGGATTCACGGGAATTTGTCATGCAGAAAATGCTGGAAGATCTGGATTTTGCGATTACCAATCTTCCAAAAACCAAAAACGCATATATACTGACCCGGTGGACAGCCTTAGCCCTGAAATCCCGTGTCTGCCTGTTTGAAGGGACTTTCCGCAAATATCACGGATTAGAGGACTATGAGAAATATCTGGACGCCTGTGTTTCGGCATCCGAAACCTTTATGAATGAAAGCGGATATACGCTCTATAAATCGGGCAGCGCACCTTACAGGGATTTATTTGCTTCCATGAACCTGCAATCGGATGAAGTTGTTTTCGGTCGCGATTATGAAGCTTCTCTTTCCGTTCTTCATAATGTGCAGAACTATGAGAATGCTACCACGATGGGGCGTCCGGGATTGAACAAGAAGATTGTGAATTCTTATCTGATGGCGGATGGAAGCCGTTTCACGGATAAAGCCGGTTATGAAACGATGACGTTCGACCGGGAATGTCAGAACCGGGACCCGCGACTGGCACAAACTATCCGTATCCCCGGATATACGAGAATAGGAAGTACGAAGAAAGAAGCTCCGAACCTTGCCTATACGATGACCGGATATCATCTGATAAAATACTCGATGACGGCTAATTATGATGAATATAACAAGTCATGCAATGACATTCCACTGTTCCGTACGGCAGAGGTGTATCTGAACTTTGCTGAAGCAAAAGCCGAATTGGGAACTTTGAAACAGGCGGATATTAATAAATCTATCAAGTTGCTCAGAGACAGGGTGGGGATGGCTAATCTGGATATGGAACTGGCTAATTCAAAACCTGACCCGTATTTGATGAGTGCCGCCACAGGCTATCCGAATGTAAAAGGAGCCAACCAAGGAGTGATTCTTGAAATTCGCCGCGAACGGACCGTTGAACTGGCGATGGAAGGTTTCCGCTATTACGATATCATGCGTTGGAAAGAAGGCAAATTATTCGAGAATGACTTGCTGGGAATTTATATCCCCGGTCCGGGTACTTACGATTTGGATCAAGACGGTACGGATGATGTCTGCTTCTACGTTGGAACGAAACCTGCCGGAAATGTACCTTTATATTTGGAAATCGGTGAACAGATCCGCTTGTCGAATGGCGAGAACGGTTACATCATCTGTCATAGCCTGATTACCAAAAAATGGAATGAAGACAGAGACTATTTATATCCTGTTCCTATCAGCGAACGTACTTTGTCCAATGGTGTGGTAACACAGAACCCCGGTTGGAATGACGGATTGAACTTTAATTAATTAGATTCAGAAATATAAATTCTTATGAAAAATATGATTTCTTATATATGTCTTCTGGCAGCAGTGTTTGCCAACTTGTCCTGTGCCGACGACATGGACAACTCCAAGTTTGATAATATGATACCCTACGGTAAGCAGGAAGTTTCCTATACTTACCCTAAAACAGAAGGTAACCTTAGGGTACTGACCTTTAATATAAGGCATTGCGCCGGCAGCGATGACGTGATTAATTATGACAGGACAGCCGCCGTTATCAACGGAATGGAACCTGACATCGTTTGCTTGCAGGAAGTGGATTATATGACTACCCGCAGCAATAAAGTAGACCAACTGAAAACCCTGGCGGATAAAACAGGCATGAACCACTACTTCAGCAAGTCGATAGCCTATCAGGGTGGTGAATACGGCAACGGACTTTTATTCAAAGGAACGCCAATCAGTACGCGGACTTACCCCCTTCCCGGTACCGAACTCCGTTCTGCTGCCATAGCCGAATTTGAGAACTATGTAGTTATCTCCACCCACTTGGCTTTGGAAGAGAATAATAGAGTTGAATCTGCGAAATTGCTCACAGCCCTTGCCAAAGAATACAATAAAGTAGTCTATATGGCGGGTGACTTTAACGACGACTTGATGAATGGCGCATTCTTTACGGAACTGAAGAAAGAATGGGAGGTTGCCAGCTCCACCGAGAATACTTTCCCTGCCGGGCAAGCTACCAAACGAATAGACTTTGTCGTTACTTTGAAAACTCCGCCTGCCAGTGTGGTGAAATCGAATGTAATATACAACCTGGATGGTGTCAACGTAAGCATAACTTCCGACCATTATCCGCTTTATTGTGATTTTAAAAAGCCGACCGGACTTGAAGAATATCCGAAAGCGGAAGCTGACCTGCGCATAGGTAACTATTTCCTCACCTATTGTAAAGGAACGGATGGCGTGATTGATTACGACCGGGTAGGACGTATTGTCACCAAAATGAATGCGGATATTGTCTGCTTGCAGGGACTGGATAAGGAAACGGAGCGTTCGGAAGGCATTGACCAGTTGAACGTACTGGCACGGAAAGCGAATATGCATGATTACTTTGCCAAAGCCATTGATTATAAAGGCGGCGAATTCGGTGTCGGCATACTGACAAAAGAAGAACCTGTCAGTGTGGACAGATATCAAATGGCGGGAAAGAGTGAGATGCGTGCAGCTATGGTAGTGGAATATGAAAAATTTGTAGTGGCCAGCACCAACTTCGATACGGATATGGCAAAACGTATAGAAGCCCTTCAAACATTGGAAACGAAACTGTCCGCCTATAATAAACCTGCATTCCTGTTGGGATACTTCAATGAAGGGGATTTGGAAAGCGAGTTCTTCCAAATGGTGAAGAGTAACTGGAATCTTCTTAGCGCCGATAAATCTACCGAAGTCAGTGGTAAGAAACGTCGCCTTGACTTTATCATATCTTTGAAGAATCATAATGTAAACGTGACACAAGCCGACGTGATAGAGAGCCTGTCGGGGGTAGACGTGACCGTTGCTTCCACACATTATCCTCTTTTCTGTGATTTCTCCGGTTTAAAATAGAAACGTAGGGTAACAATGATTTTTTCCCGTTTTCCTGTTCGTTAAGACTGGAAGACGGGATTTTTTTTGTCTTTATTCTTTATCTTCTCTCAAATTTACTTATATTTGTCCACCCCTTTATTGCAAAAACTCAGCGAATGGATAAAAAGATAGACGACATGGATGCCCGTTTTGAGCAGTTTTATGCCGCCAATTTCCCAAGAGTCAAGAACTTTGCGAGGTTGTTGACCAAGTCGGAAGAGGATGCAGAAGATATTGCCCAAAACATATTTCTCAAATTATGGACTCGTCCTGAATTATGGGCGGGAGAGGAATCTATGAATAGCTATCTGTACACTGTTACCCGGAATGAAATCTTCAATCTGTTCAAACATCAGAAGATAGAGCAGGAATATGAGAATAAGATTATCAAGGCACAACTGATTGGCGAGTTATGCGATGAAGATACCACCCTTTTAGAAGAAATCTATTACAAGGAAGCGTTGATGCTCGTAGAACTGGCACTCACCCAATTGCCGCCGCGCCGGAAAGAAGTGTTCGAGATGAGCCGTCTTGAAGGACTCTCCCATAAAGAAATAGCAGAGAAACTGCAAATCCCTCTTCGTACGGTAGAAGACCACATCTATAAAACATTGACGGAACTCCGCAAAGTGTTAATGTTTGTTATCCTTCATCTGATTCTTCCGTAGTTCGTCTTTCTGAATAGTGGTATTTATGTAAGCGTTTTTAAGAAACCAATAAATACCTTTATGAAGAATTATATTCACGACATTATCGACCGTTACATCAAGCACGACTATCCGAAAGAAGTCGACAGGGATTTCCGTGTTTGGCTGACCGACCAGGAACATGCAGATGAGAAAGAGAATCAACTGAACAAACTTTGGGAATCTACAGAATCAGTAACCACGCCCGGTTATGACCGCTCGCTGGAACGGATGCACGAATTTACCGGAATGAGGGCAAGACGCAAGATGCATGTTTTGCGTAGCCACTTGATTATTTGGAGAGTAGCAGCTACCTTATTAATAGCCCTGTCTTCTGTCTCTATATATTTGGCTTTGCAGAACCGCCAGGCGCCGGATTTGTTACAGGCTTACATTCCTACTGCCGAAATACGGAATATCACTTTGCCGGACGGTACACAAGTGATGATAAACTCACAGAGTACGCTGTTATATCCACAGCAATTTACGGGTGACACACGTTGCGTCTATTTGGTAGGCGAAGCCGATTTCAAAGTGAAGCGGGACGAGAAACATCCGTTCATCGTGAAAACTTCCGACTTTCAAGTCACTGCCTTAGGAACGGAATTTAATGTGACAGCCTATCCGAATGAGGAAGAAGTGACGGCAACACTGATTTCAGGGAGCGTATTGGTAGAATATAATAACCGGCAGGAACAAAAAATACTGGAACCGAACGAACAGTTGGCTTACAATAAAAGTACCTGTTCCGGCAACGTGCTTCGTCCGGATATGCAGGATGTGACAGCCTGGCAACGGGGAGAAACAGTGTTTCGTAGTATGACAATGGAAGAGATATTCACCCGGCTCGAACGAAAATATCCATATACATTCGTTTACAGTTTCCGTAGCCTGAAGAAAGACCGTTTCAATCTTAGCTTCGACCCAAATGCTTCGATAGAAGAAATAATGGATATCATTGCCCGTGTGACGGGAACGATAGATTATAAAATCGTGGAAGATAAATGTTATCTGACCCATCGGTGAAAAGAAGAAATCTCTCGTTTACGCTCAAGATGACAGCGTAATAAATAGAACTGTATATAAGTACTTAACCTTGAAAACCGAAAAGCCTATGTAGAAAAAATATCCGGAAGAAGGTTGCAGCTTCTCCCGGATGTGAAATCCAAATTCTTACTATTAGCGTTAACCAGACGCTACTAAATTCGAGAATCTAACTTTATCTGTATAAACTAATACTAAGAAG
>PPYF01188388.1_pt1 | contig 16089 bp, 17 predicted proteins | sample 1559871 | NCBI WGS metagenome assembly PPYF01 (sample SAMN08240021, study PRJNA423297) | Human gut metagenome, whole genome shotgun sequencing project.
CCTTTTTTTGAATTACTGCATAGCACAATTGATTCGTACGACGCCGGCTTAGAATAGTCGGCTTTTTTTTGTCTTTTTTCCGCTACCCTGATGGTACCCGCCGATTAATTTGTCGCATCCCGCGTCGAGATCTGCGAGGATACGCGCCTGCTGAACCTTAGCCCCTAATTCGCGAGAAAATACTGTGACCGCTTTTGCCACCCTGAATGCCCTTCCTGCCGCCCAGCTCGATAATCTGAACGATCTGGGCTATCTCTCCATGACGCCGGTTCAGGCCGCGTCGTTGCCGGCGATTCTGGCCGGAAAGGACGTGCGCGTGCAGGCGAAAACCGGCAGCGGCAAAACGGCAGCGTTCGGTCTTGGTCTGCTTCAGCATGTCGATGCCAGCCTGTTCCAGACCCAGTCGCTGGTACTGTGCCCGACGCGTGAACTGGCCGATCAGGTCGCCGGTGAGATTCGCCGCCTGGCGCGCTATCTGCCGAATATTAAGGTGCTGACGCTCTGCGGCGGTCAGCCTTTTGGCGCGCAGCGCGATTCGTTGCAGCATGCGCCGCATATTATCGTTGCGACGCCGGGCCGCCTGCTGGATCACCTGCAAAAGGGCACCGTCTCGCTGGATGCTCTGCAAACGCTGGTGATGGATGAAGCGGACCGCATGCTGGACATGGGCTTTAGCGATGCTATCGACGAAGTGATTCGCTTTGCGCCAGCATCTCGCCAAACGCTGCTGTTCTCCGCGACCTGGCCGCAGGCGATTGCCGCCATCAGCGGCCGCGTGCAGCGTTCACCGGAAACGATCGAAATTGATAGCGTTGACGCGCTCCCCTCGGTTGAGCAGCAGTTTTTTGACGTACCCCGTCACGGCAAAATCGCGCTATTACAGCAGCTGCTGAGCCTGCATCAGCCATCCTCTTGTGTGGTGTTCTGTAATACCAAAAAAGATTGTCAGGCGGTGTTTGAAGAGCTGAACGCGGCGGGGCAGAGCACCATTGCGCTGCACGGCGACCTCGAACAGCGCGATCGCGATCAGACTCTGGTACGTTTTGCCAACGGCAGCGCACGTATTCTGGTGGCGACCGACGTGGCGGCGCGCGGGCTGGATATTAAATCGCTGGCGATGGTGGTGAACTACGAACTGGCGTGGGATCCGGAGGTGCACGTACACCGTATTGGCCGCACCGCACGTGCGGGCAACAGTGGGCTGGCGGTAAGCTTCTGCGCGCCGGAAGAGGCGCAGCGCGCCAATATTCTGGCTGAAATGCTGCAGCTGAAGCTGAACTGGATGCCGGAACCGGCTAAAACGCGGATTACGCCGCTGGCGCCGGAAATGATGACCCTGTGTATCGACGGGGGTAAAAAGGCCAAAATGCGTGCGGGCGATGTGCTGGGCGCGTTAACCGGCGATGTTGGGCTGGTCGGTGCGGATATCGGTAAAATTGATATTCACCCGGCGCATGTCTATGTCGCCGTGCGTGAAGGCGTGGCCCATCAGGCGTGGAAATTGCTGCAGAAAGGGAAAATCAAAGGCAAGGCGTGCCGCGTACGTCTGCTGAAATAGCATCCTGAAAAGCGTCTCAGGCCGCAGCCTGAGACGCCAAATGACTTATTTCACTTCAACCACGTTCAGACGCAGCTCATCCAGCTGACCGTCTTCTTCTTCCGGCTGCCAGCCCACCGGCTGTAGCGGCAGTTCTTCCCGGTCAAATGCCAGGTCGCCACCTTCAATCACTTCGCTGCCGTGAGTCAACCCTTTGAAATCAAAAAGGTTGGTATCACACAGATGCGAAGGCACCACGTTCTGCATGGCGCTGAACATGGTCTCGATACGGCCCGGATAGCGTTTATCCCAGTCGCGCAGCATGTCGCCAATAACCTGACGCTGCAGGTTCGGCTGCGAACCGCACAGATTACACGGAATGATCGGGAACGCTTTGGCTTCGGAGAAACGCTCGATATCTTTTTCGCGGCAGTAGGCCAGCGGGCGGATCACAATATGCTTGCCGTCGTCGCTCATCAGCTTCGGCGGCATGCCTTTCATTTTTCCGCCGTAGAACATATTCAGGAACAGCGTTTGCAGAATGTCGTCACGGTGATGACCGAGGGCGATCTTTGTCGCGCCCAGCTCGGTGGCCGTGCGGTAGAGGATCCCGCGACGCAGGCGAGAGCAGAGCGAGCAGGTGGTTTTCCCTTCCGGGATCTTCTCTTTGACGATACCGTAGGTATTCTCTTCGACGATTTTGTACTCAACGCCCAGCTTTTCCAGATATTCCGGCAGAATATGCTCCGGGAAGCCCGGTTGTTTCTGGTCGAGGTTGACCGCCACCAGGCTGAAGCTGATTGGCGCGCTCTGCTGCAGATTGCGCAAAATTTCCAGCATGGTGTAGCTGTCTTTACCGCCGGAGAGGCAAACCATAATGCGGTCGCCGTCTTCAATCATGTTGAAGTCAGCGATGGCTTCGCCCACGTTACGACGCAGACGCTTCTGTAATTTGTTCAGATTGTATTGTTCTTTTTTACTAATTTCTTGATTTTCTTGCATTTAATAGTTACTCAAAAATCTAAATGGAAACTCAGGCCACTACAGCGTCTTCCAGTCCATTTGATTTACGATAAAAGAGCTGTCCCGCGCTGACGGCGAATCAGCGAATGTGTGGCGTGTATGGTACGGATTACGGCGACGAATGCCAGCATGTTTTGCAGGACTGGCGCGACTTACCCGCTGACATGAATAGCCCTGCATTAAATCTATTGCGTCTTCAACGGGTTGACCACGAGGGGCGACAAGCCGCTTGATCTCTGCGCTCATTGCATAGTACTGTATATATAAACAGTATTATGGTGTATAAAGATGTTCGCCACTTATTTATATAAAACAGAACGCCCCCTCGAACTGCCATTGTTCCTGGAGCGGATTCCCTGCGGTTTTCCCAGCCCGGCTCAGGACTATGTCGAAGAGAGCCTGGACCTGAATCGGCTGGTGGTCAAGCACCCCAGCGCCACCTATTTTGTGCGCGTTAGCGGTGATTCGATGAGCGGCGCGGGCATCGGTGACGGCGATCTTCTGGTTGTTGATCGCTCGTTAAAAGCCGATCACGGCGATATCGTCGTTGCGGCAGTGGCGGGGGAGTTTACGGTTAAAGAGCTGCGAACCCGGCCCTCGGTAGTGCTGATGCCGCATAACCTGAAGTACAAGCCGATTACCTTTCATGCAGAGGAAGAGCTGCAAATCTTCGGCGTGGTGACGTTCAGTTTAAAAGCGCATAAATATGTTCGCGTTGGTTGATGTTAATAATTTCTATGCCTCCTGTGAGACGGTATTTCGCCCCGATTTAGTGGGTAAACCGGTGGTGGTGGTCTCTAACAACGATGGCTGCATTATCTCTCGTTCGGCGGAGGCAAAAGCGCTCGGTATTAGCATGGGGGCGCCGTATTTTAAAATTAAAAATGAATTGTCCCGCCAGCGGGTGACCGTGTTCAGTTCTAACTACGCGCTGTATGCCGATCTCAGCCATCGGGTGATGCAGACATTGATGGAGCTTGCTCCCCGCGTGGAGATCTATTCCATTGATGAAGCCTTTATTGAATTGCCCGATGATGGCTCGTTTGAGGCATTGGGTCATCAGATACGCGACGCGGTACGGAGAAATACGGGGTTGATGGTAGGGGTTGGCATTGGGCCAACAAAAACGCTGGCGAAGCTGGCGAATCTGGCGGCCAAAACCTGGCAACAAACCCGCGGTGTGGTCGACCTCAGTGCGACGGAGCGCCAGCGAAAATTGCTTTCCTTGCTCCCGGCACATGAAGTTTGGGGCGTCGGAAGACGTACGCGTAAGAAGCTGGAGCAGATGGGAATAGAGAGCGCGTTACAGCTTGCGGATAGTTCAACCTGGGTTATTCGCCAGCATTTTAACGTGGTGATGGAGCGCACGGTACGCGAACTGCGCGGGGAGTCCTGTCTGGCGTTAGAGGCGTTTGCCCCTACTAAACAGCAGATCATCTTTAGCCGCTCGTTTAGCCATCGCATCACGACATATGACGAGATGCATCAGGTTGTGTGCGCCTATGCCGAACGCGCGGCAGAAAAACTGCGCGCGGAAAGGCAGTACTGCTGTGTGGTAAGCCTGTTTATGCGCACCAGCCCGCACGCGGAGAATGAGACATTTTATGCCCCGCAGGCTAGCGGCAGGCTCATCGTTCCCACCTGTGATACTCGCGATATTATCCGCCTTGCCGTCAGTTCGCTGGAGAGTATCTGGCGAGACGGCTTTCGCTACATGAAAGCCGGGATAATGCTGAGTGATTTTTTCAGCCAGGGCGTCGCGCAGCTCAACCTGTTTGACGCTTTGCCTCCGCGAGCCAATAGCCAGGCGCTGATGCAGGTCATCGACAGTATTAATCACTCCGGTCTGGGCAGTATCGGTTTTGCCGGAAAAGGAATGGAACAGACATGGAGGATGAAGCGAGAAATGCTGTCCCCCAGCTATACGACACGCTACGCGGATCTGCCGGTTGCCCGATGACCAACGCTGCCGTCAGGTACCGTCGATGGGCGCTCAGCCGAAGGTCGGGTAGACCGGGCGTTCGTCCAGCTTGAGACAATGTTTTACCCGTTCTTCACCGTAATAAACATAACCGAATGTATCGGTTGAGATGCGGTGCAGCAGCGTATCGCCGTTGGCGAAGGGGATTATCTCAATATCGCCGACGCGCTTATGGCCTGCACCGGTTTCAAAATGGCCTTTCCAGGACTGCTGGGTATGCTCATAGACGTGCAGAATCACTTCAACCAGCCCGCGCTCAGGGCAGTTTAATTTCAATATTGTCGATGAGAAATTGAGCGCATAGCTTTGACAGGGAATAATAACGAGGATAAAAAATAACTTGAGAAAATTCATTGGATTAAATACTTTTGTTACAACAAAGCGTGATTATTGCCTGATTTGGTCGTGCGGGCTTTGTGATTGATCAATATAAGTTTTTTGTTTTCCCTGCGATGTTTGAAACAAATAAGGCCACCGGAGTGGCCTCAAACGGTTGCCGTATCAGTTAAAACCCAGGCGGATCAAATCAACCGGGCAGAACGTACCGTCACAGCCTTCAACCTCTATGCAGCTCTCGCGACGCAGCTGTTCCGCTGTTTTACCTTCACCATGGATAGCGGTAATCACGCCGGTTGCGCCATTGTTGGCAACCATCACCCGGGTGCCGAGCGTGATAGCGTTACGGTTACGATCGTAGGTTTTCATCGTCTCCTCCTTTCACATATCAAGACGGTTTAGATTGGCGGTGTGAATTAATAGCGCGATCGAAAACGCGATGTTTTGCGCTTCGTCAAAGTGCCGTTTTTTTCATGAGAATTATGGATAAAACGACTATCTCGTTGTCAGTTTATTGACCATCTCTCTCAATAGGAAGGCCGCAATCAAGCCAGAATGCAGGTTTTCCCATAAAGCGGCTATGTAAAATATGCGTGCAGTCAGCATGTGAAAGCATTCTTTCTGGTGGGGGCGATAGGCTAAGACTCTCGCGGCCTGTGGATTTCCCTCTTATAGTTTTTGTGTCGCCTTCAACGGAGAACAGGTATGCGCAACCCCACCTTATTGCAATGCTTTCACTGGTATTACCCCGCTGGCGGTGAATTGTGGCCGGAGGTCGCGGCTCTCGCCCCGAACCTACATGAGATTGGCATTAATATGATCTGGTTGCCGCCCGCCAGCAAAGGGGCCTCCGGTGGTTATTCCGTTGGCTATGACAGCTATGATCTTTTTGACCTGGGGGAATTTGAGCAGAAAGGTTCGGTTGCCACAAAATACGGGGATAAAGCCCAGCTACTCAAGGCGATTGATGCATTGCAACAGCACGATATTGCCGTGTTGATGGACGTGGTGTTGAACCACAAGATGGGGGCGGATGAGAAAGAGCGCATCCGCGTACAGCGAGTTAACGCCGACGATCGGACCCAGATTGATGAAGAGATCATCGAGTGTGAGGCGTGGACCCGCTATTCATTCCCCGTTCGCGAAGGAAAATATTCGCAGTTTATCTGGGATTTCAGATGTTTCAGCGGCATCGACCATATTGAAAACCCTGATGAGGACGGCATTTTCAAAATCGTTAACGACTATACCGGCGAAGGCTGGAATGACCAGGTCGATGACGAAATGGGTAACTTTGACTATCTGATGGGCGAGAACGTTGATTTCCGTAATCAGGCCGTTACCGAAGAGCTGAAATACTGGGCGCGCTGGATGCTCGAACAAACGCATTGCAACGGTTTTCGTCTTGATGCGGTTAAACATATTCCCGCCTGGTTCTATAAGCAATGGATTGAACATATGCAGGAAGTGGCGCCTGAACCTCTGTTCATTGTGGCGGAATACTGGTCTCATGATGTGGATAAATTGCAGCAGTATATTGCTCAGGTTGACGGAAAAACGATGCTGTTTGACGCGCCGTTGCAGATGAACTTCCACGAAGCCTCCCGCATGGGCCGCGATTATGACATGAGCCAGATTTTCACCGCGACGCTGGTAGAGGCCGATCCGTTCCATGCGGTGACGCTGGTCGCCAACCATGACACCCAGCCGCTGCAGGCGTTGGAGGCCCCGGTGGAGGCGTGGTTTAAACCGCTGGCCTATGCGCTCATCCTGCTACGTGAGAACGGCGTACCTTCGGTTTTTTATCCGGACCTGTTTGGCGCCCATTATGAAGACACCGGTGGTGATGGCGAAACTTACGCTATCGATATGCCGGTTATTGAACAGCTGCATGAGCTGATCCTCGCGCGTCAGCGGTTTGCGCATGGCGTTCAGACGCTGTGGTTCGATCACCCAAACTGCATCGCATTTAGCCGTAGCGGCACCGATGAAATGCCTGGCTGTGTGGTGGTGCTCTCCAACGGCGATGAGGGGGAAAAAACGCTGACGCTGGGAGACAACTATGCGCATAAACGCTGGAAGGATTTTCTGAACAACCGTGAGGAAGTTGTTGAGACCGATGCTGAAGGCAGTGCGACTTTTACCTGTAATGGCGGTAGCGTCAGTGTATGGGTGATTGAAGAGATACTCTGATGCGTGGTTGGCGGGAGAATGAGGTAGTGCCGCTGGCGGGCTTATTGTCTGCGCCAGAGGAAACCATGGCACAGCAATAAGCGAGGGAACTTAATTGTTTTAGTCTTTTTTAGGCTTTGGACGCGGCGGTAGGCCGCCGCGTCGATCGCGTTTGGTGCCTAATTATTTACAACGCAGTGTATTCGCCGCCGTACTTATTCATGCGATTCAAGATTCTGTATTATTCGCTGTAGCGACGATTTGAGTAAGCAACAGACAGCACTAAAAAATTGTATCAGGCAAAATGCTCCGCTGAATGCGCTGGAATTAGGATGTGGTCTGGGGTTGTTTGCCGACTATTTTTCTAAGGAAGGAATAAAAATAACGGCCGGTGACTTTTTGGCAGTAGCCATCGAAAAGGCACGAAATCGTGTTCGGGAGGGGTATGAGTCTCCCCATTTCCACACCGGGGATGTCACCAATCTGAAAGATATATCAGGGCCATTTGATGTTTCTTATGATGTTGGTTGTTTTGATTGCCTTGATGAGCCCGGGCAGATGAAATATGCCCGTGAAGTGAACCGATTACTGAAACCTGACGGCGTGCATCTGATACGGGCGATGGATATTTCGCCACGGGGCATGCGACTCACCCCGCAGGTCATCGAGAAAGTATTTGGCCAATATTTTGAGCGGGTAAGCGCAGACCGTCATTATCGTCAGCGAGGCTGATTCTCATTGGTACAGGCTTTTGAAAAAACGGATAAGTCATAAACGAGAATACAGGGTTGACGCGCTGTATGTGCTGGCGCGCAGCCATGAATAGCGGACCGGATTAGCATTTCAGACATGAAGTAACAAAAAAGAACATATACCTGTCTATTGTTTATAGCGGCGTAGGCTGGATGCGGGATGTCGTTAGATTATTCCTGACACCGCAAGTCTTCGCGCGTTGGCCCTTGAAAGTAGATAGTACTGATATGGCAACTACGTGGTTGAGTCAGTACAAAACGAATCGTTTCCCAGACGGAACGTCCATTCATTAGGCGCTCACCCATTCTGGATTGATTATCAACAGGCTCTTCTAACCCCGTCACTTCAAAATCCGGCGGATACAACCCGGTTACCCGTATATTTTCTCTGGATAATTGTTCTGACAGTTTAGTTGTAAAACCGCTAAGCCCATGTTTGCTAGCAAAAAAAGCAGGGTGGGCTATTGAGTCAGTAAAGTGAGGAATGCCGCATGCGGAGATAATTGACACAATGTCAGCACTGTCTGAGCGCCTTAATCCGGGAAGCAATGCCTGCGTGAGCAAAATTGAACCCGTCAGGCCTGAACTGATGGTATTAAATATTTCAGTAGCAGACTGCTCGTCCATTGTGCCTGGCAACCATTGAGCAGCATTGAGGATTAAAATGTCTATGGGACAGTTGGCGCTTAAGATCTGTGAAGAAAACTGAGAAATGGATGCCGGCTGGGTTAAATCACAGATATACCCTTGTGCACTGCCACCTTGAGCCGTGATGATGCTGCAGGTTTTTTCGATATCATCAACCCGCCGAGCGGAAAAATTGACTTCGACGCCTTCTTGCGCCAGCCAAACGCATAATGCCTGTCCAAATCCTGCACCGCCTCCAGTGATAACGGCTTTTTTACCTTTCAACATCGTCATGTTTCCCTCTCGTGATGAGTATATGTTGACGGAGGTATAGCATGATGGGATGGGATAACATCTTCCCGTTAGTGCCATTCACCATAGGATATAAACGGCAACATTCTGCCTATTTAGAGAGCAACATCCGTTGTGACCTGATTCTTATTGAGAATGACAGCGTGTTTCGCGTTACGGAAAATAGAACCAGGTAGTTGTTTGACTTCAAAGATGGCTACGCTTTCCAGCGGAACAGTCTCAAGACAAATTTATCCAGTTATGCCGTTGTCGCACGCATCACGTCAGAGGAATGCGGTGTACGGGAATCATCATTGGTGGTGCGTTATATATCTCCATACCGTGTTTTTATAACTCATTGATAATGTTCTAAGTGCTTGATTCGCAGAAAGTCGAAAAACCGATTAAATAAATAGGCATTGGCTATGCATCTTTAGCACACCCTCATTTTTTGCCTATCACTCATCATAAATACATTATTTTTCAATTCATTATAAAAAAATTGCTATCTCACTCGCTCGTGTCGACAGGGTCTATGCTTATAAAAAGGCCTGAGAAAAGGGGCGCCCGTGGAATACCCCCATACGGTGAGGGTTGAAGTGATAATCATTATCACTAACATGGTGCTAGCTCTTTGTGGCTCCACTGATGAGGTAGACCTATGGATTTGCATTCAGGAACCTTCGACCCCAACGATGTGACCTGGCGCGGCATTACGCTGACGCCGTCGGCCGCGGCGCATATTCGCGAGCTGGTCAAACAGCAGCCCACGATCCAGGGCGTACGTTTAGGGGTGAAGCAGACCGGTTGCGCGGGCTTTGGCTACGTGCTGGACGCGGTAAGCGAGCCGGATAAAGACGATCTGTTGTTTGAATCCGACGGCGCGAAGCTGTGGGTGCCTTTACGCGCAATGCCATTTATTGACGGCACAGAGGTGGATTATGTGCGCGAAGGTTTGAATCAGCTGTTCAAATATCATAATCCGAAGGCGCAGAACGAATGTGGCTGCGGCGAAAGCTTCGGAGTATAGGCGGTACATAATGACGCGTAATACTGACGCAACTGACGATGTCCAGACCTGGGCCGGTGGCCCGCTGAACTACAAAGAAGGGTTCTTTACCCAGCTGCAAACCGACGAGTTGGCGAAAGGCATCAACGAAGAGGTGGTGCGGGCGATTTCTGCCAGGCGCAACGAACCGGAATGGATGCTGGAATTTCGCCTGAAGGCCTACCGCGCCTGGCTTTTGATGGAAGAACCTCACTGGTTAAAAGCGAAATACGACTCGCTGAATTACCAGGACTACAGCTATTACTCCGCGCCGTCCTGCGGCAACTGTGACGATACCTGCGCCTCTGAACCTGGGGCACGACAGCAAACGGGGGCCAGCAGCTTTTTAACCGATGAGGTGGAAGCCGCGTTTAATCAATTAGGCGTGCCGGTGCGCGAGGGCAAAGAGGTGGCGGTTGACGCGATTTTTGACTCGGTATCCGTCGCCACGACCTACCGGGAAAAACTCTCGGAGCAGGGCATTATCTTTTGCTCGTTTGGTGAAGCGATTCACGATCATCCCGAGCTGGTCAAACGCTATCTCGGCACGGTGGTGCCGGAAAATGACAACTTCTTCGCCGCGCTCAACGCCGCGGTGGCGTCGGACGGCACCTTTATTTATATCCCCAAAGGCGTGCGCTGCCCGATGGAGCTGTCGACCTATTTTCGCATTAACGCGGAGAAAACCGGCCAGTTTGAACGCACCATCCTGATTGCCGATGAAGGCAGCTATGTCAGCTACATTGAAGGCTGCTCGGCCCCGGTACGAGACAGTTACCAGCTGCACGCGGCGGTGGTGGAGGTGATCATTCATAAAGACGCAGAGGTGAAATACTCCACCGTGCAGAACTGGTTCCCCGGCGATAACAATAGCGGCGGGATCCTGAACTTCGTGACCAAGCGCGCGCTGTGTGAAGGCGAAAACAGCAAGATGTCCTGGACACAGTCGGAAACGGGCTCGGCGATCACCTGGAAATACCCCAGCTGCATTCTGCGCGGTGATAACTCGGTGGGCGAGTTCTTCTCGGTGGCGCTGACCAGCGGCCATCAGCAGGCCGATACCGGCACCAAGATGATTCACATTGGTAAAAACACCAAATCCACCATTATTTCGAAGGGGATCTCCGCCGGACACAGCCAGAACAGCTATCGCGGTCTGGTCAAAATCATGCCGACGGCAACTAACGCCCGTAACTACACCCAGTGCGATTCGATGCTGATTGGCCCTGACTGCGGCGCGCATACCTTCCCGTACGTGGAATGCCGTAATAACAGCGCGCAGCTGGAGCACGAAGCGACCACTTCACGCATTGGCGAAGACCAGCTTTTCTACTGCTTGCAGCGCGGAATTAGCGAGGATGACGCTATCTCAATGATCGTCAACGGATTTTGTAAAGATGTTTTCTCGGAGCTGCCGCTGGAGTTCGCCGTGGAAGCGCAAAAACTGCTGGCTATCAGTCTTGAACACAGCGTCGGTTAAGGATTAAGGAAAGTGATATGTTGAATATCAATGAATTACAGGTCTCCGTTGATGATAAAGAGATCCTGCGTGGCGTCAGCCTGAACGTGCGTCCTGGCGAGGTACACGCCATTATGGGGCCGAATGGCTCCGGGAAAAGTACGCTTTCCGCGACGCTGGCGGGCCGTGAAGATTATAGCGTGACGGGGGGAACGGTGACCTTTAAAGGGCACGATCTGCTGTCGCTATCGCCAGAGGAACGCGCGGGAGAAGGGATCTTTATGGCCTTCCAGTATCCGGTTGAGATCCCCGGCGTGAGCAATCAGTTTTTCCTGCAAACCGCTCTTAATGCGGTACGCGCCCATCGAGGTCAGGAACCGTTGGATCGCTTTGACTTTCAGGATCTGATGGAGGAGAAGATCAATCTGCTGAAGATGCCAGCGGATTTGCTAACCCGTTCGGTCAACGTGGGTTTCTCCGGCGGGGAAAAAAAGCGCAATGATATCTTACAGATGGCAGTGCTGGAGCCCGCGCTCTGTATTCTGGATGAAACGGATTCCGGGCTGGATATCGATGCGCTGAAGATCGTCTCTGACGGGGTTAACGCGCTGCGCGACGGCAAGCGCGCCTTTATTATCGTCACCCACTATCAGCGCATACTCGACCACATCAAGCCCGATTTCGTCCACGTCCTGTACCAGGGACGTATCGTGAAATCCGGTGATTTCCGGCTGGTGAAACAACTGGAGGAGCAGGGCTATGGCTGGCTTAGCGAACAACAGTAGCGCGCTGCAGCAGTGGCATGCGCTGTTTCAGGCGCGCGGCGGTCAGGCATCGCCTCAGGCGTTAGCGCATCTCCAGCAGCTGCATCAGCTTGGCTTACCGACGCGTAAAGACGAAGACTGGAAGTACACCGCGCTGGACAAGCTGCTGACCAGCACCTTCGTGGCACCTGCGCTGCCTGCGTTGACGGACGCGCAGCGGGATAGCCACGCGGTGGCGCTGGAGGCGTATCGGCTGGTGTTTGTGGACGGTCAGTTTGATGCCCGTCTTAGCGATGATGTCAGCAACAGCGGATTTGACGTTACGGTGGATAATCAGCGTCAGTCGCTGCCGGAGGCGGTACATCCTGAGGTCTTCCTGCATCTCACCGAAAGCCTGTCTACCAGCGTCACGCATATTCAAGTGCGCCGCAACCAGCGCCCCAACAAGCCGCTGCTGTTGCTGCACATTACGCGCGGTCTGGAAACGGACGAGATGAATACGGCGCACTATCGTCACCATCTCCAGCTGGCGGAAGGGGCGCAGGCGACAGTTATTGAGCAGTATGTCAGCCTGAATACCCTACGCCATTTTACCGGTTCAAGACTCACCATGGAGGTGGCTGACAATGCCCAGTTACAGCATCTGAAGCTGGGGTTTGAAAACGACCAGAGCTACCATTTTGCCCACAACGATTTGCGTCTGGGGCGCGATGCTGCCGCTTTTAGCCACAGTTTTTTACTGGGCGCGGCGGTGACGCGTCATCACAGCAGTGCACAGCTGAATGGCGAAAACAGTACGCTGCGACTGAACAGCCTGGCGATGCCGGTCAATTCGGAAGTCTGCGACAGTCGTACCTGGCTTGAACACAACCAGGGCTACTGCAACAGCCGCCAGCTGCATAAAACTATCGTCAACGATAAAGGACGCGCGGTGTTTAATGGCGTGATTACCGTCGCGCCGCACGCCATAAAAACCGACGGTCAGATGACCAACAATAATCTGCTGTTGGGGCGTCTGGCGGAAGTCGATACTAAACCGCAGCTGGAAATTTACGCTGATGACGTGAAATGCAGCCACGGTGCGACCGTCGGGCGCATCGATGACGAGCAGCTCTTTTATCTACGCTCGCGAGGGATTGCGGTGGAGGAAGCCAGAAACATCATCCTCTACGCATTCGCCGCCGGGCTGACCGATGCCATTACCCTTGAAGCGCTGAAACAGCATGTGCTCGCGCGCATAGGGCAACGTCTGGCAGGAGGTAAACAATGACCTTTTCCGTACAACAGGTGCGCGGCGATTTCCCGGTACTTTCCCGTGAGGTGAACGGTCAGCCGCTGGCTTACCTCGATTCCGCCGCCAGCGCGCAGAAACCCGAGCAGGTTATCCATGCCGAGGCGACGTTTTATCGCAACGGCTATGCTGCGGTGCACCGCGGTATTCACACACTCAGCGCCGAGGCCACGCAGCGGATGGAAGAGGTGCGCCAGAAGGTGGCGCATTTCCTCAATGCCGCGAGCGCGGAAGAGATTGTGTTTGTGCGCGGTACCACGGAGGCGATTAACCTGGTTGCCAATAGCTGGGGAAGCAGCAACATTCAGGCGGGTGACAACATTGTCATTACGGCGATGGAGCACCACGCGAATATCGTGCCCTGGCAGATGCTCTGTACGCGCACGGGCGCGCAGTTACGGGTGATCCCACTCAATGCGGACGGAACGTTGCAAATGGACGCCGCGTCTGGGTTATTTGATTCCCGCACGCGGCTGTTGGCGGTCACGCAGGTGTCTAACGTACTGGGTACGGAAAACCCGCTGGCTGAACTGATTGCGCTGGCGCATGGCTATGGCGCGAAGGTGCTGGTGGACGGCGCGCAGGCCGTGATGCATCACCCGGTTGACGTCCAGGCGCTGGGCTGCGACTTCTATGCTTTTTCCGGGCATAAGCTCTACGGCCCGACGGGTATCGGCGCGCTGTACGTTAAAACCGATATCCTGCAGGCGATGCCGCCATGGGAAGGAGGCGGTTCGATGATCGCCACCGTCAGCCTGAGCGAAGGCACCACCTGGGCAAAAGCGCCGTGGCGCTTTGAAGCCGGGACGCCCAATACCGGCGGCATTATCGGGATGGGGGCGGCGCTGGATTACATCAACGGCCTGGGGCTGACGCAAATTGGCGAGTACGAGCAGACGCTGATGCGCTACGCGCTGGACGCGCTGGCGAACGTGCCGGACCTGCGCCTCTATGGCCCAGCGGACCGGCTGGGGGTGATTGCGTTTAATCTCGGCAAGCATCACGCCTACGATGTGGGTAGCTTCCTCGATAATTACGGTATCGCCGTACGGACGGGGCATCACTGTGCGATGCCGTTGATGGAATTTTATCAGGTGCCCGCGATGTGCCGGGCATCGCTGGCGATGTATAACACCGTTGAGGAGGTCGACCGCCTGGTGGCGGGCCTGCAACGCATTCGCCGTTTATTGGGATAACAGGGAGCAACCATGGCGGCTTTACCGGACAAAGATAAACTGTTGCGCAACTTCAACCGCTGCGCCAACTGGGAAGAGAAGTATCTCTATATCATCGAACTGGGCCAGCGCCTGGCACCGCTGAGCCCCGAGCAGCATAGCCCGGAGCATATCATTCAGGGGTGTCAGAGCCAGGTGTGGATCGTGATGGGGCGCGATGCGCAGGGGCACATCACGTTACAGGGCGATAGCGATGCGGCTATTGTTAAGGGCTTGATTGCCGTCGTATTTATCCTTTACGATGGGATGACCGCAGCGGATGTACAGGCTTTTGATGTGCGTCCCTGGTTTGAACACATGGCGCTGACGCAGCATCTGACGCCGTCGCGTTCTCAGGGGCTGGAGGCAATGATCCGCGCCATCCGCACGCAGGCGGCGAGTTTTAGCTAATATCAAATAGACAGCTTTCATTCTGTTACGAAAGGTGGGCGGACCGCTCACCACGCTGGTGGTTCAGCTTTCTGGCATGTTGTCAGTGAATATGAATAAGGAATCCAGATATGAAGCGCGCGTCCCTCTTAACACTCAGCATTTTAGGTGCCCTCAGCGCGATCTCCAGCGCCTGGGCAGTCGACTACCCATTACCCCCAGCCAATAGCCGTTTAATCGGCCACAATCAAACCTACACCGTTCAGGAAGGGGATAAGAACCTACAGGCGATCGCCCGCCGCTTTGATACGGCGGCGATGCTTATTCTCGAAGCCAACAATACGATCGCGCCGGTTCCTCGTCCGGGTACCGTGGTGACCATTCCATCGCAGATGCTGCTGCCGGACGTGCCGCGTGAAGGGATTGTGGTTAACCTTGCCGAACTGCGCCTGTACTACTTCCCGCCGGGCGAACAGCAGGTACAGGTCTACCCGATTGGCATTGGCCTGCAGGGGCTGGAAACCCCGGAAATGACGACACGGGTAGGGCAGAAGATCCCAAATCCGACCTGGACGCCGACGGCGGGTATCCGCAAGCGTTCACTGGAACGTGGCGTCACATTGCCGCCGGTCGTGCCTGCCGGGCCAAATAACCCATTAGGGCTCTATGCGCTGCGTCTGGCCTACGGTAACGGGGAATATCTTATCCACGGTACCAACGCGCCGGATAGCGTCGGCCTGCGCGTCAGCTCGGGCTGTATTCGTATGAATGCGCCGGATATTAAGGCGCTGTTTGCGCAGGTGCGCAGCGGCACGCCGGTGCGGGTGATTAATGAGCCGGTGAAGTACGCGGTTGAACCCAACGGCACGCGTTATCTGGAAGTGCATCGCCCGCTGTCGCAGAACGAAGCGCAGGATACGCAAACTATGAAGATGACGTTGTCGTCGGGCTTCAAGCAGTTTGCTGAACAGGCGAGTGAAGGGCAGGTGAAAAGCGCGCTGTCGCGTCGTGCCGGGTATCCGGTGATTGTCTTTGAGGGGAAGGGCGCGGCATCGGTACTGTCGGCTCAGAATAGTACAGCGACTTCAGAAACCGTGACGCAGTAGAAAAGGGTAAATCGAAGACAAAAAAATGGCGCACAATGTGCGCCATTTTTATTACCAGAACTCTTACTTACGGTAAGAGTGAGCCTGGTTGTCCAGAC